>PVMK01149921.1_pt1 | contig 14090 bp, 15 predicted proteins | sample 1853481 | NCBI WGS metagenome assembly PVMK01 (sample SAMN08533507, study PRJNA380276) | Marine sediment metagenome, whole genome shotgun sequencing project. | reverse complement strand
GGAACCCTACATGGAAGACGGTATTGAACACATTTTGATGTTGCGCGCAGCGGCGGCGAGCAGGTGAATCCATCGCCGCCTATAGGCAGCGGATAGAGAGCCAGCAATCGGGCAACGTCGTCTATTTTCCGATAATCTCCTTCCCCTTCATATCGATCCCCTCATCAGACCCGTCCATTAGCTTCCAGCGGACTGGGCCACTATCGGGTGGGCCGGTCTCTTGGCCAGTTTCATCAAGCACTATTCGACGCAGAACATTGCCGAGCGGATCACGAACAACGCGCTCCACGTTATTGCCAGCTTCGTCATACGTGTAATCAATAGACACCTTCAAATTGTCCTTGGCATCGAGCGTTTCGATGCGACACAGAACGTCATTCGAATCGTAGCAGCAGACGGACTTCTGGCCGTCGCTAAAAATTTCTACTTCGCGTCTCATCTCGACGGCATCTAACATCTAAAGTAAGCAGCTATTCCAGCAGTGGACAAACAGAAACCGGCGCGATTCGGGCCTCTACGAGCCTAGATCTCATTCAACTTCAAGTGTCTTATGAGTGCCATCGCACATCGGTGCGCTTTTCGAATGCTTACAGCAGCAGAAAAAGACTTTTGTAGCCTGTTCCGCCTCGTATTTGATCGGCGTAAACGCCGTATCCTTGTGAGAGCCGTCGCAAAATGGCTGATTTTGGCTTTTCCCACACGCGCACCAGAAATATGTTTTGCCTGCCTCAACATCAACTGGAATTGGTGCTCTTTGAGCGATAACTGGACCATCCATAATCATTAGCTCCTGCTGTGTAATTTGATGGGTCGATGCGAACAGGCAGATAGGCCGGAATTGATTTTATACAAACTATTTCGGTTGTATTACCTGAATATTGGGTATAACCACCCAATGATAAGGTAGGTCGCTTTGCCCGTAAACTCAGAACAGGCGCAGCCATGAGCAGAACAGCCTCGCGCGGCGCAGGGCCGGGTGATCAGCTCGCTGGTTTCGACCTACCGGGCACTCGGCGGTGGATGGCAACTGCGGGAAGGCGACACTTACGTCAATGCCGAAACGCTCGACGAGATGAGCGAACGGACGAACTGGGGCAAACTGCTCGATGATCAGTCCGAGCCGGAGCATCTAACGAATTAGCGAAATACATCGGGCACAAGGATTGGCGTCAACCAGAGGCCCCCGATCGAACTCGATGTTGTTCTGAATTGGCACACTGATCAGGTCCCGCGAAGCTCCCGAAGGACCACTCGCTCGCTGCCGCCCGCTGTTGCCTGCCGTACCGGCGAGTGGTAAAAGAACGCCGCAACGACAGAAATCTGCCTGAATTCAGGTGAATTGAACCGAATTCGCCTGGCAATTGAATCCGAAATTTTCGAGGAGTATTTGGATGGACAAACTGGTAATTATGATCGTGGGTATTGCGTTGAGCGGCATCGCTTACGCGGGTCCTTCCACGCATGTGGAAGGCGGTATTGTTATTGGTGGCGAAAACGGCCAGAACGGCAGCAACAAACAAAACGGACTGGAGGCAGCCGGCAGCTACGCGTTCGATGAGCGCTGGTACGTCGGTGGCGTTTTGGGCCGATATACTCGTGAAACGGGTAGCGGCGACATCGACAACACCTACCTCAACGCGAACGTCGGTTGGTTTTTTCCGATGACGGAAAGAAAACCGAATTGTTCGTCGAGGGCGGCCTCTGGCGCGGCGACCAGGAGAACCCCGGCGGCGCCTCGACCGATCCGCGTGCGCTCGAAGGCAAGGTCGGCGTCAATGGCCGCATTACCGATGCCTTTTCGTTATTTGGCACCATCAGCCTGGCGGCGGGCGACCTGGATACGCCCACCAACGATAACCTGCGCGACTTTATCTGGTCTGCAGGCGGCGCCTACGCTTTCACCCCGACGTTTTCCCTCAACCTGAAAGTCGTCGAAGGCTCGAACGGCGTCAACGGTCAGAGCGACGTCGCCCGGATCGGGTTTCGCTGGACGTTCGAATAACTCATCGCCGGCCCCACCGAAGATCGTGTCGACGGCGCGAACTCTTTATATATAGAGTCCATTACCCGCGGCCGCAAACTCGCAGAGCGCAATATACGTTTCATAGACGCCGGGGCTTCCGGTGGGGTCTGGTGCCTGGATGAAGGCTACGCCCCGATGGTGGGCGGTCAGGTGGAAGCCGTGGCGCAAGTCGAGCTGATCCTGAAGGTTCTCGCACCCGCGCCGGATAAGGGCGGCTGTACTGTGGCCCGGTCGGTTAGAGCAGATTTATCGGATTGATTGACCTGCCCGCATCAACTGGTCCAGGTTACGGGGAGAACGTCATTTGGGCGATTTTGTAATCCCTCGATTGGCAGCAGTGTTTCGGGTGCAGGTGGCCGAAAACAGAGCGTCAATTATTGGGCAATCCGGCACGCTCTCGCTCTCACATTCGGCCACCATGTCCTTCAGAACACTCTCCATATTCTTAAGATCCCGGATTTTTTGTTGTACGTCGGCCAAATGTACGACCGTACGGTCGCGTACTTCGGCACAGGTGTAATGGCCTGTATCCACCAGATCGAGCAGGCCCCGAATATCGTCAAGGGTAAAGCCCAATTCACGGCCTCGACGAATGAACGATAAGCGCCGTAAGTGGGTCTCATCATAGACGCGGTGTCCCACCTCCACTACGCGGGCGGGGTCCGGCATTAAACCGATCTTTTCGTAGTAACGGATGGTTTCCGCGTTTACGCCCGTTTGCTTGGCCATCGCGCCGCGAGACAGCTCACGTATTTTTGAAGCCATAGCAGAAAACACTTGCACCTGTAGTAACTACAGGTTTAAAAATACTAGATAGGTGATCAGCAGTAAAGTTTATCGAGCATGGCAACTAAGACACTCGAACAGACAGACAGTGATCAGAACCGAAAGCGCGTCCTGGCTGCGGGCGGCATGTTGGGGGCCGTCCTCGCCTCCACCTGCTGTATCGCGCCATTAGTGCTGCTAATGCTCGGGGTGAGCGGCGCATGGGTGAGCAATCTGACTGCTCTGGCCCCCTATCAGGGCTATTTCACCGTAGCCACCCTCGCGTTTTTGGCGTTCGGCTTCTGGACTGTTTACTGGAAGCCGAAGAAGGCCTGTGCGGAGGGTAGTTACTGCGCGACCCCCACCGCAGACCGCATCGTGAAACTTGCCCTTTGGTCGGCGACTGTACTGGTCACGATCGCCATGACCACCGAGTTATGGGCACCGTTGTTAAAGTTAGGAGCATAAATCATGAAATCACTAGTAAATATTCTGAGTGTTATGGGTCTGATTGGCCTGTCATTGTCAGCCTATGCGGGTGAGCAAACCCAGACCTTCGCCGTTGCCAACATGGACTGCCCCGTCTGTCCGATCACGGTGACAAAAGCCATAGAAAAAGTCGACGGTGTGACGGCGGTATCGGTGAATCTCGACACGAAAACCGCCACCGTGACGTTTGATAACGAGCTGACCACGGACATCCTGATTGCCGCGGCATCCACGAATGTTGGCTATCCGGCTTCTGTCATTGAAACCGAGACTCAATGACAACGATAGCGAAAACTTTGAACCGCTACTCCACACTGACTTGTCCGGATTGCGGGCATCAGTCAAAGGAAGAAATGCCGATAGATGCTTGCCAGTATTACTACGAATGTGAGCGGTGCAAGACCCTATCGCGTCCGAAGGACGGGGATTGCTGTGTGTATTGTTCGTACGGCGACGAGCCATGTCCGCCTGTTCAGCAAGCTGCCGATTGCTGTTGAGCCATTGGATTCGTTTTATCGAACTATATTAGTTTGATCCGAAGGCATATTCGAGCGAGATCGCGGTATAGGTGTCTGTCTTTTCCGTGCCCGGAGCGACGTCCGAGTTATTCTGGATCGTATACGATAGCAGAAGGGCGACGCCGCCCACGATTCGCGCACGCAGCTCGGACAGCGACTCGGTATAGGTGTTGCTCGATCCAATATTGAAGCTGAGTTTTTGCACGAACGAAGCACCTTCACTGATCTGCCATTTGTAGTCACCGGAGACGCGATAGTTAACCTCGTTTTCACTCGTACCGAATGGCACCGTCTGCGGAGGGCCGATTACGCAGGATCCCGCCAAAACATCGTCCGAATTGCAGTCTCGAAAATCGGACTGGCTTGCACCAATACCCAGCTCGCCATTGAACTCGTGTTTTTCGGTCATTATTAAGCGACGGCCTATGCCGACGAATTGAAATGTTTGCTGGTCGTAGCTGCTGAAGCGATTGTTGTTGTAATCTAACAGTCCGAACAGGTAGTTCCGGTCACTTAGGTCATATTTGAGTTCGTAAGCAGCCTTGTAAGATTCTGCGGTGCTTTCGTTGCTATCCGTCTTGAGAATTGCGGTACCCAGCAAGGAGTGATGCCACTTATTGACATCGTACTTCACCTCGCCGTTGAAATTTAATGCGGTCGTGTCTGTATTGCCTGAGCTGGCGAGATACCCCAACGCCACATTGCCTGACCATGGACTCGAGTTCTGCGGCCCCAGCCACGCTGGCAAAAAGACTCAAAGTGACAAGAATAAAAAAACCGGCAATCGCCTTCTTTGTCGTCGTCATTAAATTAGCCCTCCAAAAGCCGACGCGCAATGGTACGAGAATAGCGCTGAAATACCTAAGGTCCCAATAAGCACGGCACCAAGGGCCATAGAAGGAAATTCGTCGGCGATCGCCGACGTCACGAGGCCAAGCCGGATCAACCAGCAGCGCATCTTTCATAGCGGAGACCCTCGCCACGGCAAGATCATCCAGATCCGGATCGTCGATCGGTTCGCCTGCTATCAGTTGGGCTTCCAGCGCGCCTATATATAAGAGTTCGTCAAGTATCTGCTCGCCATCAGGTTTCTCCGTGCCCTAGAAGGAGTGGCGGTGCTGGGTGGACTTTAAGTGACGCCATCATTCCGACGGCGCAGAGCGCTGACGGAATGATTCTGGCGGAACTTATGCAGAGCTAAATGACGCCATCTTTCCGGACATCGCGAAGCATGGCCGGAAAGATCTGTGGCGGAATTTATGCAGAGCAAAACCACAGGTTTTGTGGCGCTAAACGAACTTGGCGGCACGGATAGTCGCCCACCCGTGCCGCCTCGCCGTTACTGTGATCAGGCTTTAGTCAGCCTCCAGCCTCTTGCGCTCGGCGCGATCCTTGATCAGAGGAATCTCATTAAGCACCCAGTTACCGGAGGTCCGGCGTGCCGGGGACGGGATCGCGTATGCCTTAACCTTGCCATGACGGGCATTGAACTTATCGATATTGATGCGCCAGCCCTTGTCGTCGAATTTCTCCAGCCATCCGCGGTAGGCTGCAACCGCATTGTCAGACGGGGTAAGAACCTCATCCGTCGGGCTTAACGGTGTGCGTTCCGGACACATGGTCGCCAGGATCTGGATGTCCTGACCAGCGATGACCTTGTTGCGCGCATGAATCGGGCCGTTGTTCTTCGGATCCAGCATGAAGTTACGCATGTTCAGGAAGAATATCTTCGTATTGTTCTCATCTACCGGTAACTCGAAGAAATACTGGCGGAACATCTTGTCCGCTGTGATATTGATATAGGTCGGCATGGAGTTCGGGCCATAGGTGCCGCCGCCAACTTTCATCTGTACATGATCCTCTTGCCGTGTATCACCCCAGGGTGTGTCCTGGCCATCGGCTGTATGGTGGTCTTTCTGCGGCAGAGGTGGGGTATCGAACAGATGCCAGAACCACATACCCCAGCCCTGGCGATGGTCTCCGGCCTCGTAATCTCGAACCTTGTAGCTTTCGCGGTCAATGGATGAGTGACCATGCGTCGGGTGGACAAACTCGTTGTGTGACGGGTCGATGCCGTTCTCGATCGAACGCTCGTAGTAGTACGGCACTTCGAGAACCAATATTTCGTTAGCCAGCCAACCTTCCTGACCATATTCCTCGACATCCAGCAGCGGAATCCTTGTTTCTTCGGGCTCATCACCCAAGAATGCAAACACGATGCCGTATTTCTCCTGCACCGGGTATGAGTCGACCTTCGCGCGCGCCGGGGTCTTTGTGCCGTAACCGATGGACGGCAGGTTCACGCACTCGCCGTCACCGTTGAACTCCCAGCCGTGATACGGGCACACGATGCAGCCATCGATGATTCGCGGTCTGCTTTCGCCCTGGGACCAGGCGCCACCGAGTGACGCGCCACGGTGCGTACAGGTGTCACTCAATACGATAGCGTCGCCGGCCTTATCCCGAAATGCGACGAGATCGACGCCGAGCGCTCTGACTTTTACCGGTTGGTCATAGCCAAGGTCCTCACTGCGGACGATCGGGTACCAAAAGTTGATATACATAACACACCTCTTGTTTTATCAAGGTTAAAACCGGGAACGCGACAAGCCTCCCCGATCTCAGCTGCCAGCTTATGCTGCTCGAATGGTGCGCCGCCCAGCGTTTCGCTCTCTTCCGCACTTCCCGGCACTGGTGCCGAATCCTGCATGTATCGTAGTCACCGGCTATCACTCCCCCCAAGTCGTACTTGTACCTATTCCTCCGTCAAAAGGCGGACACGACATGGCATTAATTCTGTAGGTAAAAGCACGTATACCCGATACACTGCCGGGTCTGTTAACTAGCAGGATTCACGAACGATTGTCGTAACAATTTATAATCGCCGGTCAGGCTCATGATTGATGATATTGAAAATCGAATAACTGTTCTGGTGGTTGGAGCGACAGGCTATATCGGCAATGCTGTCGTCACCGAATCAGTAGCGCGAGGTTATGACGTCATCGCAGTAACAAGATCGTTGAATACCGATTGTCAGTTTGAGGGGGCAGAGGTTGTACTCGCTGATGTAACTGATCCCGCGTCTGTTGCGGAAGTATTTAATAAAAAGATCGATATCGTCATTTCGTGCCTGGCCACTCGCTCAGGTCTGGCCAAGGACTTCGATGATATTGATTACAAAGCGACGCTTAATATTCTGAACGCCGCTATAGAAAATGGAACGAAACAATTTATCCTCTTGTCTGCGATCTGTGTAAGAAAGCCGGATCTGCCACTTCAGCTTGCCAAGCTAAAAATGGAGGACGCTCTCATTCGCTCGGGGATGAAATACACAATCGTAAGGCCGACAGCGTACTTTTGGGTCTTCGATGTTCAGACCAAGATGATTGAAAAAGGCAAACCGGGCTTTCTGATCGGGTCGGGTGATCAGGCCTGTCACAATCCGATTGCCAAAGAAGATCTGGCTGAATTTATGGTTGGCAGTATCGATAGCAGTGAGCGCATCAACCGGATCCATATCATTGGCGGGCCGGAAGTCCCCGAGAACATCATTACCTATAAAGATTCTCTTATGATGATATTCGAATCTTTAGGCAAAGAGCCGAGGCTGATCTGTATTCCCGGTTGGGTGTTATTGGCCGTAATCCGTATAACGGGATTTGTCGGGCTCTTCTCCAGGAAAATTGGCGTTTTTTCGGAGTTCTTAAAAATAACCCAATATTATCTGGTTAACGATATGCGAGCCCCTGGTTACGGCTCTATAACAATCAAGCAACACCTGATGAATAAAACGAGAAAAGTACAAACATAGCCAATTATTTTGTCGGACCATCTAATTTCGGGGACGGCAAGAGACAGCTTAACGGGATCGAACCGCAATCAACCGCTCTGCGGAAACACTCGGTTCGACTTTGCCCTTCCCGAGATAAGGGTGGCTAATAATGGTGGTGATGGGTGGACTTTTTCCAACACCGACCCCTTCGTGCCGACGTGGATTTCGGCCAGGTCAGTATTTGCCTGGATCGAGGTGCGCTGGGTCGGTCTGATCGTCGAGGACCTTGCCCCAGTTCGTGCGCTCGCGCATTTTCTCGAGCGTGTCCTCATTCACGTAAGTCTGGCCCTCGCGCAGTTGCCACCCACCGCCGAGTGAACGGTAAGTGCTGACCAGGGAACTGATTACCCGCCCCCTCGCTTTCGCCAGCGCATCCTGCTGCAGCAGCAACGACGCCTGACTCTGAAGAACACGCTGGTAGTCCACAGACCCCGCCTGGTACTGGTCCAGCGACAGTTCTATGGACCGTTCGGACGCGGCAACCGCCTTGATCAGGTAGCCGACCTCGTCCTGCGCACGCAGAAATCCGATCAGGCCATCCTCGACTTCGCGCATTGCATTCAGGATGACATTTTCGTAGCGGATAACCAGTTGTTCGAAGCGCGCATCCTGGACACGGATGTTATTTCGCAGGCGTCCGTAGTTGAAAATCTTCCAGTTAATGACGGGTGATATGAACCCATCGCTACTGCCCGATTCAAACTGCTCGGAAAAACTCTCCCCGGCGATGCCGAATGAGCCGACGAGTGCGAAGCTTGGATACAGGTCCGCCGTGGCGACGCCAATGGCTGCCGACTGCGCAGCCGCTGCCATCTCGGCGGCGCGCACGTCGGGCCGCCGGCGGATCAACTCGGCCGGGATGCCCACCGCGGCCTGCTGCGGCGCGCCCGGTAGGGTACCCGGGCCACCGAGGATGCTGTCAACTTCGCCGGGCTCCATGCCCAACAACAGGCTCAAAGCATTTCTCGCCCGGCGAATGTTCAATTCGAGAAACGGGATGATCGCCTGGGTACCGTTGAGCTGGCTCTTCGCCTGCGTGACGTCGAGTTCCGACGTCGCACCGAGTTCGAAACGTGCCTCGGCCAGGTCGAGCGCGCGTTTTTGCACCTGCACGTTATTGCGCGTGTACAAAAGCTGCTGTTCGCGGGTGCGGATCGTTGTATAGACCAGCGCAACATCGCCGGTCAGAGTCACGAGTACCGCGTCGTAATTCAGCATCGTCGCGGCGAGGTTGGCATCCGCGGCCTCGATTCCGCGCCGGAACCGGCCCCAGACATCCGCTTCCCAGGCCACGTTAAATGAAGTCGACCAAAAACTGATGGAATTGTTGATATTGTTGCCGACGCTCGGCGGCAAGGCAGAGAACGGTGGCGCATTCTCGCTCAACCGGGAACGCGACGCACTCGCCTGTACGGACTGGGACTGTGGGTACCGAAGCCCCTCCGAGTAGCCGAGTTGAGCCCGGGCTTCGAGGATGCGCAAACCCGCCACCTGCAGGTTGAGGTTTTCGCCATAAGCCGTTGCAATCAGCTCGTTCAGAACCGGGTCGTTGAAAACCTGCCACCAATCCTGGTACTCGCTGCGGCTCGCATCGACCTCGGCATCGGCGGACTCGAGCCACTCGTTCGCGACTTCGACTTCGAGTTTCTCGAAATCCGGACCGACCGCGGCGCAGCCGGTAAACAGGAGACACGCCGTGACAACGAGATTACGCAGCGCATTCGTTTTCATATCACCCCTCAGCCGACCGGATTCGTCAGGTAGCCGAACCACGCCTGCATGCGCATGTACACCTTGGTAATTACGTGAAACGGCTTGCCCTTATCGGTGTACACGGCGACGACACTCTGCGCGCCCTGGCCCAGTTCGCGCATCAGGGAGCTGTCGTCCAATTCGACCGTAATTACGCGCCGGCCGCGAATGGGTGCACCGGTGAAAACCGGGATCTGGCCGCTGGGCGCCAACTGCGCTTCACCCGGTCGCCTGGATGACGGCGGTGACCCGACCGGTAAACACCTGGCCGGGAAATTTCGGGAATACCAGCTCGGCGACATCGCCTTCCTTGATGCGTCGGGACGCACTCTGCGACAGGCTCGCGGCGACCAGGTACATCTCATCGGAGACGAATGTCATCGGTGCGGCTATCGGGATCGTGGTTACGCGCACGCCGGGCCGCACCTGCAGGTTCACGATATAGCCGTCGTAAGGCGCCTTGACATCCGTTTGCTCAAGATTCCACATGGCGTTGTTGAGTTGCGCATTAAAATTCTTTATCAAGGCGGTTGCCTCATCGCGCCGCGCATTCCACGTGTCAAGTTCCTGTTGGGCACCGGCGGACCGCGCCACGAGGCCCTCTGCACGTTCGACCTGAATTTCGGCGAGGCGTTTCTGCGCCTTGGCCTGATCGATGGACGCTTCGAACGTATCGACGGCGGCCTGGTACGGTACCGGGTCGATGCGAAACAGCACATCGCCTTTGCGTAATGGCTGGAGTCGCTCAGGCGGAACTTCCGTGACCGGTCCGGCGACATTCGGAACGATCTGCACGACATATTGGAAGGTGCGCCCATCCTTGGACGTCGGCGCATAGGTCAGCCACATGAAGATGATCGTGCCGATGAGTACGACGCCGACGCCGACGAAGAGCGATATGTTGCGTGCGGTTTTCCTGAAGATCTTCAGCTTGTCGAAGAACAAGACGTAGAACGCCGCGTAGCAGAGGGAAATGAAAGCGATCATGCATCACCTCCGGTTGATTGCAACGCCGCCAGTTGGGCTTCGAGGTCGGTAACCCGTTGCACGAGGTATTGGGCTTGCTGCTCGCCACTGCGCGTATAGGCCCAGACCAGCGCAAACGGCCAGGCGAACCCCAACGTGATGACGCCGATCCACCCGAGTACCTGGATCGCGTCGGCCTGCGGATGGCCGCGTTGCTTCGCGATGTTGCCCGGCAGGGGCCCGAGCTTGACGACCAGCCAGATGACGAAACCGATCAGGATGCCGATGACGATCAGTGCGAAGATATCGAGGATCATGGGGTACCTCCTGTCACAGTTTCTTCTTGTTATAGCTTAACTGAAATTGCCGCCGCTTTAGCTTGGTGAAACTGTCTCGCTATCGTACGATCAAATCAATCGAGCCGATGTCGACCGGTGGATCGAAATAGCTGAAGAAGCGCGCCACATCCTCTGCGGTGCCGCCTTCCAGACGAATATCGCCGGCTTCGATCGCAGCCATCATAACTACGCCACCCGCTGGTGCGCCCTCGGCAATTGCATTCGCCATTTCGCCGGTCAGGTGAATGTCACCAACGATCATACGGTTCAGGAAATCCCGGTCTGCGACCAGGGTAACGTCGGTTTCGGCTGGCAGACTTTCATGAAATTGCACGACACCCCGCCGAATCTCGAGCCCGTAGCCTTCGTTGACATCCGGCAGTTGAATACCGAGTGTCATGTTGGTATCGACGCTTTTCTCCCAGTCGATCCGGATGACGTTGGTCAGGATTTCCGCCGCCCAGGTAAACTCTTCGTCGTCGATGGCCTTCCTGGCTGAGTCGATCACGGCGTCGCGCCCCCCCCATTACCTCGACATAGCGGGCCGCCCGTTCCATATAAGACAGCGGATCAAGTGTCCAGGGATCTGCCTGGAACCATCCGAGGTAACCGTTATAGATGTTCCGAACGACGTGCTTGACGGTGCCGTAGTACTCGTTGAGCCAGGGATGCTCAGCCAGGTGTGGAGGCAATGCCACCAACTCGACGAGTTGTTCGGGCGTATTGCCCTGGTTCATGTAACGTATTGTCTGGTCATGCACGAACTGAATCGCGTCCCGATACGCCGTGAGCATGTTCTGGATGTTGTCGTAACCGATGATCGGCCGACCATGTGCACCTGCAGCCAGTTCCGCCGGAAACTCGCGCAATACGTCGATGCTCTTGAACCACTGTACCGGGTCACGGTATTTTGTGCCGCGAATTGTATAGACATTAGGCCAATTCTCACCCTGCATGACTTCCGCATAATGCAGGAGCTTCATCTCCGGAAACCAGGCGATGATCTCGTCGGGTGTCTCGCTAGGGACATACTTCAGGTGCATCTTGATGCCGGAAATCTCGACATCGAGTTCGTCACTGAACGTCTTGGTCGGCGGGATGAATGTGACAGTGCCGAGTCGAGCCGCCGGACCCAGCGCGTCGTGCACCGATCCATCCGGCCCCTTGGGCAAAAATGCAGCCGCCGTGTAGGAAGAACGTCGGCCTTCAATCGGGCCGACCGTGCTGGCCCAGTTGATCACCCCGAGCATAAGAGTTTCGTGGGCATAGATGTCAACCTTGCCCGATGCGACGTCTTCTTCCGTCGTAAAGGCTTTGACGGCAGCTACGTGATCAATATGGTTGTGTGTGTAAACGATCGCTTTGACCGGCTTGTCCGTGACCTTACGAAAAGCCGCCAGGGTTTCTCTGCCGGATTCCAGTGACAACGGCGGATCGATGATGATTACACCATCATCTCCGACGACCATCATCGGACTCGTGAGGTCCCAGCCATAGGCCAGGTACGCGTTGTCCCCGATTTTCAATAGCGCCTGATCCATGCCACGCGCAAATTCCGTCACGCGGGGGTTAATCCGTGGATCGTCATCTGTAAACGCGAGATTCTCTCCGGTTCTAAAAACGATCTCGATACCTTCACCATCGCCGTACCAGAGATTACTGTCGTTTATCTCAAGCGCTTTGGCCGGTGAGTTAGCCAGGATGAAGGCGAAAACGAGTGCAATAAGGACAGGAAATCGGGCAATCATTGAAAACCTCCGGGCTCGACAATTGAGATGAGAAACCGACTTATCGTTATTTATTTGCGAATCAGCATATCAAATCTCGTCGAAAGAAAGCGCTAAAAACGACATCGCCCAATCCCGCCTCTCGGCCCTGCCCCAGGATGAATTCCAGCTGCGAAATGACCGGCAGGAGATCGCAGCAGTACATAAAGGCTTGATTGTTATGGCTTTGGTAAATGCTAAGGCTCGGTGAAGTGGTCGCCGGATTAGCCTGGGGAGAATGGTGGTGATGGGTGGACTTTAAGTGACGCCATCATTCCGGCGGCGCGGAGCGCTGACGGAATGATTTCGGCGGAACTTATGCAGAGCAAAACCACAGGTTTTGCGGCGTTAACCACCGACCTCAGCATTACGACGCACATGGATGTGCTAGTGCCGTGCCGTGAGCTCAGCCGAAGGCTGAGCGAGGAAATGCCCTTGGGGTGCGAAGGCCATGCGCCCCGAAGGAAGTGCCCTTGGGGTAGATGGCCGAGAGCGGTCAATTTTTCGAAGGTTAAGCCGTTGAAAAAGCGTTCAGTTCCGCTCGCGTTTCCACATGGACAAGAAGGCAGCGCCCCCGTGCGACAACCGGTAATTCTGATAGTCTTCAGCGGCGCCGAAACCGCGCTCGAGCATCATGTTTGTGGCGAGTTTCTCAAGGCTGCTCTGCACTTGTAGCGGCCTCAATTTAAATTCTTTTGCAAGATCTGGGGCAGTCAACGCGAACCCAGGGCCTAATGTAGCGGCTGAATTCAGCACGGCGAGATCCAGATTATCGAAATGAACCTCGGTATCGGAATCGGATATCTTCGGCTTTACTCGCAACGCTTGCGGCCGTTTGCGGCACGCTCGCTTTGTCCTGACATTAAACAGTAGCGTCGTGATAGCCGCTCGTGTATTCGCCGCGGTGCGCCACGCAATTCGCAAGGCCTTGACTGTGATAGCGATCAGCAGGAGCCACGACACCGTTGAAAAGAGCACCGAGATCAGAAATTCTTTATCGCCGACATCTATATTTAGCCCTGAATTCATTGCTGAGGTCATTAGCTGACCGGGCAGCAGATACGCATCGGCCGCTGAGTTGTAAAAATATTCCACCTACGTGAACCACATCCCGTTCATGATATGCGATTCGCAATATGAATCGACATTTGCGGCAGAACTGTGACGAAAGTCACATTATAGAAAGCCACAACACTGAACCGCAGCATTTTTGCCTCCAGGGGAGCGCACGGCGGGTTCCTGTTGGTGACCTTATCCCATTCGGCTGGTACACGTCGCGCCGGGACTGTTTGGAGGAGCATGCGGCGCGGAGGTCGTCGGCCTGCGCCGATCGTACGCGTTTAAAGTGTGGGTCAGTTCACAGAACTCGTCCGTCCATTTCCTGAACACTACCCCTGCTTCAAACAGCATTTCCGGTAAACATGCCCGATGTTGCTTTGATGTTCCCGTAAATTCTAAACGGTTATTACGATGATGAATATGTTCCGTGTATTGTTGACGCTACTTATTTTTTGCGCGATTGATCCGCTCGCGGCGCAAGATATTAATAGTGCTGAAATGAAAAGCCTGGATGGGCAGGTCCAGGAGGTCAAATCCGATGTCCTGAGCATCGCCTCCGAGCTCGATGCTTTGGAAGAGCGT
>PVMK01129645.1_pt1 | contig 14091 bp, 13 predicted proteins | sample 1853481 | NCBI WGS metagenome assembly PVMK01 (sample SAMN08533507, study PRJNA380276) | Marine sediment metagenome, whole genome shotgun sequencing project. | reverse complement strand
AGTTATCTGACAATTAAAATGCCTTTATAGAGGGAGATTCCACCGAACACGACCAGGATCAATAGCAAGATTAAAACACGGTTTTTAAGCAGCCAAAATTTCAATTTTCCGAATATCCGTTCTGCATTCTTCCGAAAGAGCACGAATATGGTATGAGGAAGTAAAACGCCTATGGAGCAGACCAGACAGAAGAGAAACAATACGAAAAATTCCTGTTGATAGCTTAGACCAGAACTCCCTATTGAAGCTGCTCCGGTGACCACCATGGAGGCATTTTTGAAATTTAATCCCGAAAGCATAAATCCAATTAACAGGGCTTGATAAAAACCATAAGAGTCCACCTTTTCAATCCACTTTGGCGTATCCGGACGATTCTTATTGGTAGCCAAATCCTTCAGCAAAAGTGTACTGAAAATCAGGAAAGTGGCTCCAAGGCCCAGGCGAATCCAACCCATTAGTTTGGAAGGTTCTCCGGTATCAGTGGATAATCCCGGGCTATGTAGCACAAGTAGTCCCACTCCCATCAATCCAATAAACCATCCCAGCAGAAATGCATAGGAGTTGGAGATAGACTTTGGAGTCAAGAGGAGAATCATCAGGGCAATGATGGGCCACGGGCTTGCGGCAATACCCAATGCAATGGGAAAGGAATGACCGAGGGTTTCCAGAACAGGGCTCATATGCAATTACAGTTTGATTCCCACACTTAAAGAAAGCACCCTTTTTTTCACCACCGCAAAATCATTTTGTGCATAAAGAAACTGGGTGTAGCAAGCCAGGAGTAAGAGGATAATAAGTCGTTGGGGCATAATGCTTACCTTGTGTGTATATCAAAGATAACTTCTGCTTCCCTCTTCTCATAATATACATGGATTTTCAATTAAATCTAATCGTATTCCCGTCGTATTTACTAATTTACAAATTGATCTAATCCTGGATACCATGAAAACCAAAATCATCACCATCATCTTACTTGCTGTATTACTGATCATTTTTGTTCTTCAGAATACGGAAATGGTTGTTATTAATCTCTTTTTCTGGGATATTAGTATCCCCAGGGCTCTGCTTATTTTCGTCTGTTTTGCCATGGGACTGGTCATAGGCCTGCTTATTCCTTCATCCGGACAGAAAGAGGTTCCGGGGACAGAGCAATCATAGAGCCATGATCTCAGACCACCTCAACATTTACAGTACCAATGTAAACAACAGGATTAATGAGGTGATGAAGGTGCTCACCATTTTTGAATACCTGCCCGAGCTCTCCTTTAAATACAGTTACCTATCAGCTGCCAGGTAAAGCCATAGATTCGTGTATCTCTATTTCACATGCCGGATTCCATCCCAGGTGGGGATGTCCGGTCAGCAACTCTTTGGCTTCCTCCATGCTTTCTGCCTGAAGCACTGAATAACCACAAACCTGCCTCTCGCTGCTCTCGGGATCTCCCTGGTAAAGTAATTTCATCCCATTGGCCAGAGGTGTTCCTAAATCCACCAATTTATCACCACATTTTTCTGCCCAGACCATCCAGGCCTTCATCCCCTCTTCCATCTCAGCCTCAGAAGATCCTGCAGTTTGCTCAAGCGCATCGATGGGGGCATGATACAATACCATAAATTTTTTCATGTCATTGGATTTTAGAATCCAACACCTCACATCCTCAATTAGTTCTTTGAACAGAGGCTTTTAACACGAAAATTAGGACTATCACGTATTTATTCAACTACCTTCTTTACCTGCCATGTACCAGACATCATTTTTGAATAGTAGTCCCCGTAAAACTGCCTGGTGCCTATTTCCATATCCCACTCACCGTCAATTTCATTATCCTTAATTTCACCGTGATAGTGAATTTCCGGATGAGGTTTAGACTTATCAATTTGTAACTCCCCTTTTTCATTGTAAAAAAACATATAGGGATATTGCTTCACAAAGCTTAAGTTACCTTCCATGATGAAACCAGTGACTTGAGCTACTTCAGGATTCTGACTATTTTCAGCTGTATCGACTATATCCCCTGTAAATTCATCGTCCTCCTCATCGGTAAGGACCATGTCAAAACTCTTTGTTTTCCCTTCGGTCCCATCCTCTGCAACATAGATGTAGGTTCCTTTCCATTTTCCTGAAATTGCACTCATTGAATTTAGCTTATTGGTTTAAAGAATCCCAAAAATAATTGAAAGTAATTAATTGATAGCTTTAAGCTACTTTTATTTAGGTGCAATAAAAATCATGATGAAAAGATGCATTAACATCACGCTAACAGCATTAATTGCTGTATCAACTTCTTTTTTCTATTCGTGTAATTCAAAGAAAACCGATGTAAATCAAACAGCCCCGGGATTAAGACTCATCTCCTACAATGTATGGTATGGATTCACTGAGGTGCCGGAAAGAAAGACGATCTGGTTGGCCTGGATGAATGAACAAGGTCCTGATATTGTATCTCTTCAGGAACTTAATGGGTATACCCATCAAAGTTTAGCTGAAGATGCCAGAAGTTACGGCCATGCTTACAGCACCTTGCTGAAGGAGGAAGGCTTCCCAACCGGTATCACTTCACGATATCCCATAGAAGATATACAAAGAATCAAAGAAGGCTTCCACCATGGTTTATTGCGGGTAAATATACAAGGGATCTACATTTACGTCATTCATTTGCATCCTTCCAACTGGGAAACCAGAAAGTCTGAAATCAATCAGATCTTAGAAGATGTTGATAAACTACCGCCTGATTCGAAAGTAATTCTTGCTGGTGACTTTAATACCTTTTCTCCCCTTGATTCAGCGTATTATGCCCATGGCCGCCTCGAACCATTTTTCTATGAACGCGATTCTCTGTACGCGGAAAAAAACCTGAACGATGGCAAGCTTGACTATTCTGTGATCCAGAAGGTAATGGACTTTGGATTAGTTGATCTTGAGGCCAGTAAGCGAGGCTCGTCCCATGTTTTTTCAGGAAGCTTTCCCACTTTGATAGAAAAAGAAGGCGAACATGGAGATCAAAGGCGACTGGACTATGTTTTTGCATCCAAAAATCTGATAAATAATGTCAAAAGCGCCAGAATCATCGCCAATGATTCTACAAATATCCTTTCAGATCATTTGCCAGTTGTGGTAAACTTTAAAGATTAAGCTCCTGGGCAATGTGGTTGGCATATCCGGCACCCGCCTCCGCGTAAAGATTAAATACGACGTGTACTCCGGCACTCTTAAGCTCTTCCATTTCATCGTCGTACCTGGACAAGGATGCTATTTTCATATTAGTCTGATGTTGTGAAAGTTGAGTTATTACCTGCATATGTACAGCATGTTTCGAAGTAGCCAGAATTGCCGTACGTATTTTGGCAGAAGGCTGGATTCTCTGCCAAAATTCAATGTCGGTGATATCTCCTTTGAGGACATTGCGATTTTCTTCTAAATGCTTCTGAACTGTTTCCATATTCTGATCAATACCCAGAATTTTAAGTCCATGTTTTTCACTTAATATCTCATATACTTCAGTTCCTGTTCTTCCCATGCCAAGAATAACAATTTCAACATCACCTAACTCGAGAGGTTCGTCCTCAGGCAGACGTGTTTTTGTTTCAAATCGCGTGAGTCTGGATTGCCATCTTGCATAAAGGTCCTGGGCCTTTATATTGAGCGGAGACGCTATAATAAATGTCAGAGAAAGAGAAATTGCAAAAATCACCATCCACTCCGGTTCGATCCATCCATTTGCCATGCCAGCTGCCCCGATTATCAATCCAAATTCACTGTAATTTGCAAGGTTTAACGAGGACAGGGTAGCAGTCCTTGCCCGTACCTTAAATCGGGCCAGCAGAAGAAAGAAAAGAATAACCTTTAAAGGCATTACCAGTGTCAGCAGTACCGAAATACCCAGAACTTCCAGGTCTGGTAATCCGGATAGACCGATGGTGAGGAAAAACCCTACAAGAAACAGGTCTTTAAAACTAAGCATTGCATTGCTGAGTTCTTTTGCCTTGGGATGGCCAGCTAATAATATTCCAAGAATAAGTGCTCCCAGATCTGGTTTCAATCCAACTATTCCAAAAAGATATGCTCCCCCCAAAGGAATCAACACACCGAGTAAAACCAATAATTCTCCGTGACCCGATTTGGTGATGACAAGTGAAAGGGGTGACTTTTTCAGTAAAATCGGAATGATCAATAGTGAAAGTAAGGCGAGGGACCAGGGAGAAGGAAGTTTTCCCGAGGAAACTGTCAGGAAAATAACCGCAAAAAGATCTTGCATTATTAATATACCAATAGCAACACGTCCATGGGTGGAGGACATTGATCCTTTTTCTTCCAGGATCTTTACTGCAAAAACCGTACTCGAGAAACTAAGTGCAAATGCTATTAATGCTGAAGCTCCAAAACTAAGTCCATCAAATAAAGACAATCCCAGCAGACCAAGAGCAAAAATTCCAAGGCCAAAAACAATTACTGTAATCAGCATATGAAGAGACGCTGTAGCCCAGATTGCAGGCTGAAAAAGGCTTTTAATTTTAAGCTTTAGTCCAATACTGAACAATAACAGGTATATTCCGAAATCCGCAAACCGATCCAGCGTCTCACTCCCCTCAACACCCATAATATTAAGTGCAAATCCAGCAAGTAAAAACCCTACCAATGGAGGTAAGCCAATTTGCTTTACCGCAAAACCAAATACAAACGCTACAATTATCCAAATGGGGTCCATCGCATATTTTAACTTATCTAAATCTAGTTAATTTATTCTTATCCCACTCTTCCTGCTATCCGAAAACGGATATCATTTCATTATCAGTCCGTAAGGTCAGTTAGCATACACTTAAATCTTCAACTGTTCATGAAATTTTGAACCATTAATTTGATTGATTGTTAGTTAGCTATAGTACGCAGATTCGTATCCAGATAGAGGATGGCAAAAAAGAGATTCGTTAAAAAGATCATCTCTGGATCAGTGGTCCAGCGAGTATTAATCTACATAAGTGGTGGATGGATCGCCCTGGAGATGACAGACTACTTCATTGAAAAATATGAATTAAATAACAAAATCAGTGATGTCCTTTCCATCATCTTACTCATTGGCTTACCCATAGCCATCTTTCTCGCATGGTATCTCAACAGAGAAAAAGAGCAGGAAGGTGTTCCTGCAGTATTTGAACCGGGATCTGAAGAGAAAAACAAAACTCCCCTGCCTCAAAATGCATACCGCATAAAGAGATCTCAGCTTATACTTACCGGTATTCTGATTGTAATAGCCATTGCGATTACCATATTTTTTCGATCCCGTCATCAATCCAGAGTAGATTGGGCCCGAGAGGTCGCACTCCCACAAATTGAAGAGATAGCCGGAAATTTGGGTAACGAGAAACATCAGTCGTGGATCGCCTTTGATTTGCTTAATGAAGTCCACAAAATCATCCCTGACGATCCCTTATTGCTTCGTCTGGATCAAGATGTTTCCTGGACGGTTGGGATTAGCTCCCAACCATCACAGGCCAAGGTATATTATAAGCCCTATACAGACCTTTCTGCAGATTGGCAATTGCTAGGCGAAAGTCCGATTGACAGTGTCCGGCTGCCACGAGGGTTGAACAAAATTAAAATGGAGAAAATTGGTTTCCGATCGGTGAATGATCTAATCTGGGATTATTATTCATTTCGTGGAAACAGCCTATTTGTTATACTTCCGGAAGCTACTAGCATCCCGGAAGAAATGGAATTTCTCCCTGATACAGCCCTCCAGCTTACCACACTGCCCTGGCTTCCTATGCCAGGATTGGAACATATTGCTTTTGAGAACACCGGTGATTTTCTTATGGACCGCTTTGAGGTTAGCAATGAGGAATTCAAACAGTTTGTGGATCTGGGTGGGTATCACGATCCCTCATACTGGAAATTCCCATTTGTGAAGGAAAATCAAATATTAAGTTGGGAGGAGGCTATGGAATTGTTTACAGATCAAACAGGAAAACCAGGTCCGGCCAACTGGCAGATCGGAGACTATCCGGATGATCTGGAGCATTATCCTGTAACTGGTGTTAGCTGGTACGAAGCTGCCGCTTATGCAGAATACGCCGGTAAGAGCCTGCCCTCCATCTTCCACTGGGCACGGGCAGCATTTACATCAGCTTCCAGTATGATCGTTCCCCTGAGCAATATAAATGACAAGGGCTTGATATCTGCAAAATCTACTCAAAGCATGAACCGATTAGGCATATATAACCTGGCAGGGAATGTTCGGGAATGGAACTTTAATCCTTCAGAATCAGGCGACAAACGTTTTATTTTGGGAGGTAGCTGGAGCGATCCGGTTTACTCTTTTGTGGATGGTAATGCACAGAGCCCTTTCGATCGTTCCGAAACCAATGGATTTCGGTGCATTAAATACCTGGGGGCCATGGATAACAAATTGGCTCTGGAAAAACCAATTCCTCGTTTAACCAGGGATTTCTATAATGAAGCTGTGGTTTCCGATGAAATTTTCGAGTTGTACCTGAAACAGTACCAATATGATCATACACCTTTAAATCCAGAGATTGTAGACATCGTCGATAATGAGGATTATACCAGGGAAAAGATCACTTTTGATGCGGCCTATGGGGGAGAAAGAATGATGGCTTATCTCTTTGTCCCTAAAAAAGGAATACCACCCTATCAGACAGTGGTTTTGTTTCCGGGCAGTGGGTCCATATTTAGACGTTCCAGCGAGAATGTCAGTACCTATGATGCCTTTATTAAAAGTGGTCGTGCCGTTCTATTCCCCATTTATAAGGGGACCTATGAAAGAGGAGATGAACTGAACTCAGACATCGCCGAGGAGACCAATTTTTATAAGGAACATGTCATTATGTGGGGCAAAGACCTGGGGCGGGCAATCGATTATCTGGAGACCAGAGAGGAGATTGATACAGATAAGATTGCCTACTTTGGCTTCAGCTGGGGCGGTTTTCTTGGTTCCATATTGCCTGCCGTGGAACCTCGAATTAAAGCCAGCATACTTTTTGTTGCAGGCTTGCAAGTCCAACGATCATTTCCGGAGGTTGATCCAATCCACTATCTTCCCCGGATAAAAATACCCGTTCTTATGTTGAATGGGAAATATGACTATTTCTTTCCCTATGAAACATCCCAGGTTCCCTTTTATGAACTGCTGGGAACCCCGAAAGAACATAAGAAGATAATTGTCTACGAGCAAGGACACAGTATTCCACAGACTCAGCTCGCGAAAGAATCCCTGATATGGCTGGACCGATATCTGGGGCCGGTGGAATAACTAACTCTCCTCTAACACGTTGTGCGAGAAACGATTTCGGGAATGCCGGGATCTACAACAAAGAAATAGCCAATAATGGCTGGTTATCAGTGTTTATGATTGGCGTGAACGGAGTGTCTCAGGATTCATATCGAGGATTTGCGCTTATAGAATACGTTCCTTATCTTTTACCTCAATGCCGCTAATTTTCCAGGTACCCTGTTGAGTCTGCAGCAAAACATTGGCATTGTAGAGGTTTTTCCGGTAATGAATATGACCGAAATGGCTGACAGATCCGCTAACAACCCAGCTTGCATCTATCATCACCCCTTCACTTCCAGTTGTTATCCCCCGGATATCCAAAATATCTACCCGATCCACACTGGCACGTGCACCTCCACGGTCTTCCAGCTCCATGGCAGATTGATGTTCGAGGTAGATATCTACAAGCTGATCTCCCGTTGCACTAATGGCCAACTGATCGTACACAGCTTCTTCGGTCTGATAATCGAAGGCGCTGTATATATTGGTAAGTAATTGATTAAGGGCTTTGCTGCTGGCTTGTTCAGAGGGAATATTACTTGAAATGAAATCCGGAGCATCAACCCGTACAAAGGGATACAATACCAGGGCTGCTCCAAGCAGAATAATTACAGCAGAATCTCCATGATGAGCATGATGCCCCAGGCGTCTTCTTATTGCTACAATCATAGCGATCATAAGGAGTCCAAGGGAAACCACTGGCCAGGTGCCCGGCTCAATGTGAACGGCTTGAATAACAGGCCTGCGAAAACCCGCCAATCGCCGTTGCCAGATAGCCTCAGGATTTTGGCTTGAGAGGGAATGTGGTGTAGAACCCCAGGGATCGGAGAAGGCCAATGGGATGCTTGAAGCAGTAGCAGGAATGCTGGATAATCTTACGCTAACCTCAGATGGAGCCTCCTTGACTGCATAGGCCAGGGTGACACCAACCACAGCCTGAGCCAGTGGTTCAGGGATGGGATTTCTGCGGGAGCTTACCCCGTAACTGCCCACACTTACGAAGTCAGCACGTATTTTACCAGCCTGCAGCTCGGGTCCGTCCAGGCTGATGTGGGTCTCGGATGCCATGCGATTCATCAGGTCCATCTTAAAAGATTCCTGGTTTTCCACAGGCAAAACTTCGACACCAGAATCATCCAGAGCCGTTACAGGAGCAAAGTCCTGTGCCCGTATCAACCATTCACATCGAATCTCAAAAGGAGTGATGGTAACGAAACCCATCATCGGATCGTCCATTTCAACCGGACGGGAGGGATTACTGGAACTACTCTTCAATCTTATATTCCCTGATAAATTCGCAAACTGAGATGTCTCCTCCAGGTTGGCAGGTTTTAATATCCCGGGTAAAAAGAACAACATAGAAGCAAACGCCAATCCTCCCCCGGCATAGATTGATGCCCGTCGAAACCAGGGGAAAAGCTTCCAGTCATTGAGGATATGAATCATCCCAAACAGAGATATACCACCCAGGAAAAAAATGATATCGATGACCGTGTTAAAATAAAACCGGGAAGTAAGCAGTTCTATTTTCGTTAAGGATGCCGATCCCTCAAAAGCCGGTCCGGCATACGCCATACCATGAACCAAGCCAAGTGCCAGCAGTACAGGCCAGAAGCGCCTGTTTCTGGTCTCCACTCCCACCCGGGCTGAAATTAATAACAGGGCGGCCAGAGAGATCATTGGTGGAATAATGGATGGAAACAGATTTTGAACTCCCAGGTCCGTAGCCAGAAGGGCAATTCCATGTCCGCCAGCAAAGGCAAAAATGAGTTTTAGCATTTGACGCATTGAGCTCTGGGCTGCACAGGCTGCGGTCAATAATAACATCACCAGCCAGTATTGTTTTAGGTGAGCCAGGGCATCTGTTGCACTTTTGCGAAAGATCATCTTCATGTTCACGTCTGTATCTCGCAACAGGTTTACCGGAACACGAAATCCGGCCAGTTCGCGATCAAGGAAAACCCTTTTGGATGAGCCATCGAGCCAGAAGGAGGTGATGATAATTCCCGAACGCTGCCAGTAAAGAAGCAATTCATCCCCTGCTTGCAAAGGCCTTATCCCGGATGAAAAGCGGTAACGAACTACCAGTAAGGGTCCCACCGGTACGTGTTCAGGCTTGCCGATAAAGCTGCAATGCTCAGGGAGAATAGGTGCCTGGATAGTGTTAATCAAGGAGGGTGAAACATCCACTTCCAACACATAAGTATTATTATCTTCTTCAAAGAGCCTTACCTCAGAGACCCCCACATCATCAGCCATACATACGAAGCTGATCAGGAGAAATATAATCAGGAATGGGTATCTCAGCTTCACTCGCTATCTCCTTCCTCTTCGATTTGAACATCATACCCTTCAAGCAATTTTTCATAGGCAGCAGCCTTTAGTTCGCTCTTTTGCCTGGCCATCCATTCGCGTTCCACACTTTTCCGGATCTCGGAAAGTTCAGGCAAAGTTCCCTCTTCAAAATGGTCAATTCTTATCAGATGCAATCCAATGCCAGAATTGAGAGGACCGCTCCAATCGTTGGATTTCACCAGCATTATTTGCCTGGCAAAATCAGTTCCAAACCGACGGCCCACATCGGTCTGGGAATATTCCGGGAATGCATATCCCATCAGGGTTCGGTCCCCCAAATCCTCATGGCTTACCCCATTATGCAGTTGATCAAGCAAATTTTCGGCCACAATCCGGGGATCGGAATGTAGCTCGGGATTAACAAATACCTGGATAAAACTTACCTGGTAATCCTTCTTAAAGTCTTTTGCATTTTCTTGCAGAAATGCCTCCAGCATCTGTTCGCTGGGCACATTTGCCGATGCCATATTATCCATGAGTAATTCCAGTTTCTGACGCATCCTGTTTCTAATCACCTGGTCGTTCTCTTCAAGTCCCATGGCAAGCGCTTCGCGGTAGAAGACCTCATTTCTTATGTGATCGGCAATTAAGCCCTCTAATTCCTTCTGAGTGGCAGGACGCATCCAGGTATTGGCAAATCCATTTTCCAGTTGTTGCAATTGCTCAGATGTGACTGTGATTTGTTTGCGGGTCGATGGATCGGTGTTGAAGACCAGTGCTTGCAAAAGGTAGAGTACAGACCCAATTAAGATAAACAGGATAATGGGTTCACGAAGTAAGGTTTTTACTTTGGAGTTCATCATGAATGATAATCATCGGGTGATCCATAAAATTAGCGAATCTGAATTCAATACGAGTCCTCAGATTAAAAAATAATGGGAGCAATAGTCTTAAACCATTACTCCCAATACATGGGCCTGAGTTGGAATGCCCTTATTCAGCAGGTGTATACCAGATAGGAGATGTATATGCCCGCTCCTGTCCGATGGTGGTGGCTCCCTCAGGAATCTCAACGCCGTACCGGTATGCATCATAAACGACCCAGCGTGGTGTGGGGATCTCCAGGATCCGGGAATAGTAAAAGGCTCGCTCATTGGGATCAAAATCAGGATCCGTCCAAACCACAGCCAGTTCCGAGGCTCCTATGGTATTGGTCCAGTTAGCCATCTCCAGATCTACGGTATTGCCAACCGGCTTCTTGCAGCGTCCATCGCCGTCAATTTTACGACCGTCGGATACCGCTACATCATATATTTTTTCGTGGGTATTGCCATCTCCATCCAGCCAACCTTTAATGATCTGGATGCGATCCAGGTTTGCCCCGATGGGATCACGCAGAGCATAAACCATAAAGGAGGGCGACTTGTCACCTTCCCTTTTCCGCATGTCACCTCCCATGGGAACTCCTTTCTCATAGCCCAGGAAGGCTGGCTGCCGGCTGTTAATGTCCTGATCGGTAAAGTCCCATCCGCCAAAGATGCGGACGCTGATACGGGGGCCTGTGGTACCGTAGGTCTCCCTTCGCTGCATGGCATCCCAGATCGATTCACGGGTATTTTCCATGGCGTAGACCGCCTGGTATCCGGAACTTACCATCTGCCAGGCATACCGTATGCCTGCATCCGTACTCTGAAAAGGATGTTCCATTCGTTGGGGAGAAGCTTCATAACCTGTATGTTTTCCCATGAAGTTATCCTCCTCAGCAGTGGACATAGAAGTATGTGTGTCAGTGGCTCCTACCATGCCAAATTTATAGGGGTTTTTCCCAAAGCGTTCCTCCAGGAGTAAACCGTTCTTCAGAGCCTCCCGGGCATATTCGTATTGTAGCATCGCATCTTCTTTCGCAGCAGAGAGGTCCAGGTTGCCTTCATCCCAGGTTTCATAATCGGCAAACTCATCATTGGGAGAAAGAAAGGGATGTGCTTCTCCATCACCCTTCATCTGGGTCACCTCGTACAGGACCTCCCATTTAGCACGGGCATCAATGTACTCCCTATCAATTTTACGGCCACTGTATTGTGCGTCCACCGGGAACATAATGCCGTTGGAAAGATTTCCGTTATGTGCTATTGCCAGGGCGGATCCACCTGTCTTATTCTCGTATTGTTCCAGGTAGGCATACAGGTCAAGTGGATCGATACTGCCATAAGGCTTTTGAGTCACAAAGGGCTCAACCATACCAGCCTTGTCCGCATTGTCCCGGAATACAACGTTTCGGTGCATATTGGCCCCTTCAATCAGCGAGGTCCATTCAAATCCTATCAGGGCTGTAAACCGGCCGGGTTCGTTATATTCCTCTGCAGTTTTGAGCATATGGTCCCAGACAGACCTGTATTTTGGGGAGCCGGGAGAGTAAGCTTCCACAAGTATAGGATCCATTTTGCCCTGAGAAAAGGTTTCAATCAGGTTCAAAGCAGTTCTTGGCCCCGCTTGGGGATCACTCGATTTAATCCCTTTATACCAGCGGCGGCCCTGTTCGGTGGTCATCACAAGGGGATCCCCTTTGAATATATCCTGAACCATCCCCATCATGTCAGAATGATCGGCTATAACCAGCCAGTCAAGCGGACGAGAGAGTTTAACCGGCTGACCGCTTGAGGCAATGATCTCCTCACCACGCGCTAAACGATAGGCGGTTTCATGAAGGGTACGGTTTCCGAAAAGTGCCGCATCCATGGAAAACCCGGTATGAACATGGGTCTCCCCCCAGAGGGGAAAAGTTGGAAAACTGCGCTGCGCATAGGGCGAGTAAACGTTCCCACCGTATGTGGCAGTAAAGGATTCTTCCGAGGTTGTAATTCCTACCTGGTGCTGACTTTTTAAAGTGCCAGGCAGTGCAACAATGATCAGGATAAATGCTAAGGATTTGAACCAATTTGATTTCATCTTGATAAGTTTAAGTTTGACGGTATACATCTTGAAAACACGAGGTATCAAAATGTAATAACAGTACATTCATATAAAAGTTCCTTTAAGTTAAAGAAATTGTCGCAGAATTCCTTATGAGCTTTCTTAAATATAGTAGGCAACTATTCATTGACTGATTCCGTTATAGGATATATAAGAACAATGATTAAAATATGCCCCATGAACAACATACCATATGTATTAGGCCTCCTATGCCTGAGTGCCTTTATTTTCTCATCATGCGAAAAAGATGATCCCGAAACCATTGCAGGAAGTACAACAGTGATTGCAGACCACACAATAGCGCACGAAGATATTCTCAGATCCATTCCGGATGAATATATCAATGCCGCACGCAATGACCTACATATAGCTTATCAGCATACCTCTCACGGAACCCATGTCTCACGCGGATTGTTCGGATTGCCTGATTACAAGGCAGGAGACGATATAAGGTATGCCATAAGCAATAATGATCCGCAAGATGATAAACTTGATTTCAGAGACTATGCGTTAGAATCCTATGCTGAGCCTGGAGTGGATGCCTCCGACCTTAGCCGAAACGAAACTGCCTTTATCCAGGCAACAAGAAACTACCTTGATGACCCGGACAATTCAGAGATAAATGTAGTCATGTGGTCCTGGTGCAATATTGCAGGCCATGATGTAGCGACCAATTATCTTCCGGGTATGCAAACCCTGATTAATGAATATCCTTCAGTAGCATTTATTTTTATGACGGGGCATGCCAACCAGGGCGCAAATGTTGGAGATGATAATCCTAAAAACCAGGCTGATCTGATTATTGATTACTGCAAGGAGAACAAATTTTACTGTCTGGATTATTATGGTATTGATACACACGACATGGCGGGTAACTATTGGGAAGACGCAGGTGACGATGGTACTCCTCAGCAGGTGGCAACTATTACGCAGATTGGCAGGACAGTCACAGCGTTGGAGATGGCTATTTCGAAAACCGAGGAGCACCAGGCGGTGGCGTTACTTATGGTGCTCACAATTCACAACATATTACTGCCAATCGCAAGGCTTATGCCATGTGGTACATTCTTGCTACCATTGCCGGCTGGGATGGAGATAACTAAGATTCCTTTGGAGTAAAGGTTTACATGTCCTGTTCAACGGGAAGCTTAAAGTCCTCCTCAGTCAGATCTGTCCTTGATGCAACTTTCAGGACACGCATATCTGTAATTTTGTGATTTTTAAGATCTTCGGTGATAATTCGCCTGGGTTGGATCTTTTTTCCGGCACCTTCTACAGCCTGAAAATCAGATAGCTTCACAAGGCTGGTCTGCTTCCCATACATATCAAAGACAGAGATTTGCACAATGTGGTAGGTATCCATCTCAACCGCCAGTTCACCCCTTGCCTGGTCCTTAAAGTCTTTATCTTTTACCACAATCGTATAACAATTTTTTACCATCGACTTCCTGGGGAGGTAGGAACATAAAAGCAAGTTCATCCGGATCTCTGGCCGTCATACTTGTAATCTGCGCTTCGGAACCTACCATATTCATAT
>PVMK01128257.1_pt1 | contig 14091 bp, 10 predicted proteins | sample 1853481 | NCBI WGS metagenome assembly PVMK01 (sample SAMN08533507, study PRJNA380276) | Marine sediment metagenome, whole genome shotgun sequencing project. | reverse complement strand
AAAGAGCTAGAGGCAACATCGAGAAAATTCTTGAGGAGCTGAAAGCGTGAAAGGAAGCCTGTGGACATCGTATTATCACGCATGTCCAGACAAGGTGAAAGCCAGTCATGCGTCCGAGTGCCACCTTGAACAGAATCTTGGCCACCTTGAATTAAATCAGAAGCAGATAGCGTAATAATCTAGGGCTGGAAATCGAGTCGGTTCCAAAATGAGACCGGCTCGACTTTTTGGGATGACTTAGGGGCAGACTCGGAATAATATTTCAGACATTCTTGAAGTCTGTAATCTTTTGGAACATTAAATCGAGTCTGACCCCTAAAATTCGCTATAGGCCCTTCCCGATTTCTCGTAAGAGCCTTTTTCGTACATATTGAGAGGTACTTCGCTTTGAGTCGTGTGCAAGTTGTGACACTTCCAAAAATCGGGGAGGTCTCTATTGTCTGTAAGACTAAACGAGACATTTCGGTTGAAACCCCTTTAGATAAAAGAGATGACGAATCGCTGGGGTGGGGATATTGGGATCGGATTTGGCCTTCTGAAGTGGCCCTGTCCGAATTTCTCATTCACCAATTTTTCCCTAAAAAACTAACAGGGGTCGCGGTTCTGGAAATTGGCTGCGGGACAGGGTTGGCCGGAGTCGTCGCGGCTCAGCTCGGAGCATTCACCATGTTTTCAGATATGGTTCCGGTTACCCTCGAAGCGGTAAAAGAGACATGCCATCTGAATCACATCAGTGACTTTGACACGTGCACGTTAGATTGGTCTGAAAAGATTGAATCAAAAGAACGCTATGATGTGGTGCTAGGCAGTGAGGTCTTTTATGACGAGGCGATTTTAGCGGATATTTCTCATGTTCTTGAACAAGTGCTTGTCCCAGGGGGAAAAGGCATGTTTTGTGATCCCAATAGACTGGGGCTGGACACTATTGAACTCGGATTCCAAGAGAAGTTTATCTTGTCAGTAGACAAAATCCCTCTCAACTGGACTCCACGAAAAGGAACTGCCGTAAAAAAGATGGTGTATCTCTACGAACTAACCCCCAGAGGCCTGACGAGGTTTTGACGGAAACGTCGTCCAGGTGGCGAAGCCGCTTATTGCACGTGCCCTGGGCTCACGTTTCTCGCTCCTCATGCCCTAAATTCGATTTTTTGACTTCGTGAAAGCCTTAATCAACGACCTTGCTCTTACGATGGAACCGTAACACAATCTCGGGATCAGGATGGAGGCTCACTTTCGATTCGCCCTTTCCTTTATAGGGAAGGGTATTCAACACATGACGAATAGCCTCTAGCCTGGCCTTCGTTTTGCTGTTCGCTTTGACGATGATCCAGGGAGAGTACGAGGTATGCGTCTTACTAAACATTTCTTCTTTGTAACTGGTGTACAGATCCCAATTCTCTTGAGCTTTATCATCGACGGGGCTGATTTTCCACTGTTTTAAGGGGTTATTGACTCGACTTTCAAAGCGGCGTCTCTGTTCGTCTTTGGAAATGGAGAACCAAAACTTAATGATTTCAATGTTGTCTTCATAAAGCATATGTTCGAATTCGGGCACCTGTTGCATGAACGTCTGGTGCTGCTGCTTCGTGCAAAAATTCATGACGGGTTCGACAACCGCCCGGTTGTACCAACTCCGATCAAAGAAGGCGATTTCCCCGGGATTGGGAAGAGGCTTGATGTATCGTTGGAAATACCATTGTCCTTTTTCCACCTCCGTGGGTTTGGGCAAGGCCACCAATCTCATGGAACGGGGATTCAGGTGCTCGGCAAATCGCCGAATCGCTCCACCTTTTCCCGCCGCATCACGTCCTTCAAAAATAATGGCCACCCGTCGTCCCTTGAGCTGGACATCGCGCTGTAACTTCACCAATTCAATTTGCAGGAGTCGTAGATCGGCTTCATAGCGCAGACTTCGTAAGGCACTCTTGGCGCTAAGGTTTTTGGACTTGAGGAGTTGGATCAGCCCTTCCTTCGACGTCAGCCCGGCGAGATCTTCCTCCGTCAACCTCTGAGGCACCTTCGAAATTGGCACAGGGTTCAGTTTCTTATGAATGGACATGATGTAAACGACCTCCTCTTCAATGCTTGGTAAGGATTTTTCTTCTCCACACCATATAGCCAAAAGTCAATTGGACTGGCCAACGTTGCCTCACTCTTCTATATGGATACGTTCTTCATTTGATTCCCTGACTAAAACAGGAATGGTAAAGATAGAAGATCGCTCCTCCCTTTTAGCTTTTTACGGAAAGGATAACGTAAAATTTAAGGAACTGTCTGGGGAGCCTGTACTTTAATTACTTTACCTGTGATTGTAAACTTGAGTGTAGACTCAATAAAAAATGGAAAAACTATAATTAAGGGAGGTGAAACGATGAAGGCTTTATGTGCTGTGGATGGGTCAAAATTTTCTATGAGGGCAATTGAAGCTTTAGGAACTGTGTTTCATCAATCCTTTCGGGAAGTCATTCTCGTTCATGTGATTGATACCGGTCTTCTGGAATCAGGCCTCAAGAAAGAAGGAACCAAAACAGGAAAGACCAAGAAAATTCTCGCCACATTAGAAGCAGAAGGAAAAAAAATTCTTAAGGCCGCGGAAGCCTACACAGCTCAGGTCTTTAATCAACAAAAAACAGGAAAGGCATTAGTAAAAATCCGCTCTGTTTTGGTCAAAGGCCATGCAGCCTATGCCCTTGTCAAGGAAGGGGAAAAACGAAAACCTCACCTGATAGTTCTTGGGTCGAGAGGATTTCATGATATTAAAGGATATTTCATGGGGAGCGTATCGCGCAAAGTTTTATCTCATGCACCCTGTCCGGTATTTATTGTGAAGGATCCTATTCAAACCCCAGTTCAGGTGGTTCTTGCCATAGATGGCTCCACGGCCTCTACGCGTGCGGCCAATTACCTGAAATCTTGGATTTCGCCCGATTTGGTCTCTGTGCATGTTCTTTCGGTCGTGCCCCAAGCCTTCAGGGGTCTAGGCTCAAGTGCCCGTGCAAAACCGTATACCAAAGCCCTGAGGGATGCATTTCAAAGACAAGCGCAAGAAACAACAGCTCACGTTCGATCGCTTTTTTTAAAAAGAAAATTCGATGTCACCTCTGAGGTGGTACCAGGAAATCCTCGGGCAGCCATTCTGGACTGTCTGATTAACCGTGAGGCTGATCTCGCGGTATTGGGAGCAAAGGGCTTAACGGGACCTGAACGTTTTCAAATGGGGAGTGTGTCGGAATGGGTGGCCGCGTATTCTGGTTGTTCAATTTTGGTTGTACGGCCACAACTACGTTAAGAAAATTGTCGATTGGAGGGCAGAGCAAGACTCGTATGACTATTCAGAAATATGATAGTCCTTAAGGGTATTTGAAATATGATTTTATGTCGGATTTCTCAATTACAAAAAATTGACGGGTAATGAGGTGAAAGATACAATTTTCTCATGTTTGTCACCTTGCCCGAATATTCAGCCTCGTCTTGGAAGGAATCTGAGCAATACGATGGCTTGGAAGCTGTTGTGGCTGGGATTGCCAAGGGGGCACTTCAGATTCAAGCTAAAGTTCGTGCGGCCGTTCTGGCGCATGCCGTAGGAGCTACTGGCGAGACCAATGTCCAAGGTGAGGTGGTTCAAATTCTAGATACATTTTCATCTGAGACCTTAGTGAACACGTTGAGTCAATGTGGTCGGGTAGCTGCCATTGGTTCGGAAGAAATTGAAGAAACCGTTATTGTCGGCGACAGTCCCGCGCATCAGTATTTGGTGCAAATGGACCCGCTGGATGGGTCCTCGAATATCGATGTGGCCGTGAGTGTTGGTTCGATTTTGGGAATTTGGAAACGTCAGGCAGATGAAAAGATTACAGATGCCACGCTATTAAAAAAAGGCAAAGAACAGGTGGCGGCGGTGTATACAGTCTATGGGTCGTGTACCATGATGGTTGTGGCGACCCATGAGAACGTTCAAGGCTTTACCCTGGATCCCACTGATGAAACCTTTCGTCTCACCTATCCAAATATTCGCATTCCCGAAAAAAACTCTTGCTATAGCACCAATGAAGGCAACTTTAAGGGGATGGATGCAGGAACCCAAAAAGCTGTGGTAGAACTACGGAATACCTATTCTCTTCGGTATGCAGGGTCTCTTGTGGCTGATTTTCACCGGAATTTGCTGAAAGGCGGAATCTTCTTGTACCCGAGCACCGTGAAGAGTCCAGAAGGGAAACTTCGTCTCATGTATGAAGCGAACCCCCTGGCATTTATTGCTGAGCAAGCTGGTGGGGCGGCCTCTTCAGGCAAGAAGCGCATCTTAGACATAGCACCTCAAAAGCTACACCAGCGTACAGCTCTCATCATCGGCAACAAAGACGTCGTCGAACGAACTGTGGCGGTCATAAATAATGGATGACGTCATTCTTGTAATAGGGGCTTTAATAGGGGTCAGACTCGAATTTATGTCCCAGACAATCACGGCTTTAGTGACGCTCGAAATATTAATTCGAGTCTTCCCCCATACTTATGGAGACGCTACTTGCGGGGTTTCCTGATGGTTTCCGTTAACTCGTGCTGGCAAAGCGTTTCATGAAGAACCGAGTAGTCTCGGGTGGCGCCACTGTTGAAAAATTGGCGTTGTTCAGTCACAACGCGGATGATTTCGTCTTTTGTCATGGCCAGGGCTTGTACGGCGGAAACCCCCTTGCGTTTAAGCTTCGGCTTGTGGAACCGAGAAACTTTTCATCTTAAAACTGCCAAACGCCGTTTTTCAACCTCTAGTCTCTTTCAAATGTGACATGGTTCTTAGCGGGGGCATGGTAATAATTTAGTTCTAAGCCAATGATTATATGGACTTTTTTCTTGATTTTTTTTATGTCCTTTTAAGGTACCTAACTACGGAAAACTCTCTGGGACTTTCGTGACATGCCTTATGGGTCTTTTGATTGATTGCAGAGCATGAAGGCCATTCGTACAATGCACGTTCCCACGATTTTGTGGGGTGGTCTGATTTTGTCTTTCACATTTTAGTCCCTGACGGAAGGGTAGGATTATGGCAAAAGTCCTTGAAGGCCCAGGAATGGGTTTGCTGCGCAAATGGGGAATTTCTACCCCCAACTATGCCGTAGTGTCCTCCAATGAAGAGTTTGAAGAACTCTCCAAGGTTAATGATTGGCTCCAAAAGAGCAAACTCGTCGTCAAAGCCCACGAAGCGTTGGGTTCCCGGTTTAAATTGGGTCTAGTCAAGGTTGGGTTAGATTTGGCCAGTGCCAAATCTGCCGTCAAAGAAATGCTTGGAAAACAGCTTGAGTCTGTCACTATTCGTGAGGTGATTGTCTCGGAGGCTATCGATCACAAGGACGAATATTATGCCTCGGTCAAATCCACCCGTGATGGCGTGGATGTGATGGTGACGACCTTCGGCGGCGTGGAAGTTGAAGCCAATTGGGAGAAGGTGAAAAAGTTGGCCGTTGAAATCGGAGAATCTCCTACGGACGCTCAATTAGCTACTTTATCGAAAGACGCGGGTTTTACCGGGGAGAAGGTCACGAAAATGGCCGAATTTTTGAAAAAACTCTATACCTGCTTTGATAATGAAGATGCGCAATATGTGGAGATCAATCCCGTTGTCCAAAATCAAAGTGGTGACTTGGTTGCTCTTGATGCGGTGACCCTGCTGGATGGCGATGCCAAGTTTCGTCATAAAGATTGGACCTTCCCCTTCGCGGCCGAATTTGGTCGTGCCTATACCACCAACGAGGAAGAAGTGATGGCGGTGGATGCCAAGGTTAAAGGTTCCGTGAAATTGATTGAAATTCCCGGGGGCAATATTGCCATGTTGCCAGCCGGTGGTGGTGCAAGTGTGTACTACTCGGATGCGGTGGTGGCGCGTGGCGGCAAATTGGCCAACTACGCAGAATATTCCGGCGATCCTCCTGATTGGGCCGTGGAAGTGCTCACGGAAAAAGTCTGTTCGTTGCCGAATATCAAGCATATTATTGTGGGTGGCGCCATTGCCAATTTCACCGATGTGAAAAAGACCTTTGGCGGCATTATCAATGCGTTCCGTAAAGCGAAGGCTGAAGGCAAACTGAATGGGGTGAAGATCTGGGTGCGACGTGGCGGCCCCAATGAATTGCAAGGGTTGGCGGCCATGCGGGCATTACAGGATGAAGGCTTTGATATTCACGTGTTTGACCGCACGACACCATTAACAGACATTGTCGATATGGCAATGGCGGAAAAATAATCTATTTGAATGAGAGAAATTAGGAGACTGCTTTAATGAGTATTCTTGCCACGAAAGACACGCATGTTGTTATTCAGGGTGGTCTGGCTGGAGTTAATGCTGCCCGTCGTATGGCGGAGTTCTGCTACATGAATAAACAACCGATGAACGTGTCGGCGTTTGTGTATCCGCCGGATGCGGGAAAAACGAATGATGTGGTATGCGGAACGGAGCTTGTGCCGATTCCCATCTATAAGACCGTTGCAGATGCCACCGCGAATCATCCGGAAATTAATACCAGCCTGGTCTATATCGGTGCGAATCGGGCCTATCAAGGCACGATGGAAGCCCTGGATGATCACAAAATCCAAACGGTCTCCATGATTACTGAAGGTGTCCCGGAAAAAGACGCCAAACTTCTTGGGAAGCATGCCAGAAAATTGGGGAAAACGTTTAACGGTCCTTCTTCGATTGGTGTGGTGTCTGCAGGGGAATGTCGCTTAGGGGTGATAGGGGGAGCCTTTGATAATTTGGTGGCCTGTAAGTTGTATCGTCCAGGTTCATTTGGCGTCATTACCAAATCAGGTGGCCTGTCCAACGAGATTATCTGGATCTGTTCTCAGTTTGCTGACGGAATTACGACAGCGATTGGAATTGGTGGGGATGCTTACCCAGGGACTGATTACGTCAGTTATTTGGAAATGTTTGAAAACGACCCACAAACCAAAGCGGTCGTGTTAGTCGGAGAAATGGGTGGTGATTTAGAGGAGGGTGCCGCCGAATGGTACGGCGCTAAAAAGCGCAGGATCAAACTGCTGGCGGTGGTGTCGGGTTTCTGTCAAGAAAGCCTGCCCAAAGGGATGAAGTTTGGCCATGCCGGTGCGAAAGAAGGGTTGAAAGGCGAAGGGTCTGCCCGGTCGAAAGCCGAGGCCTTGAAGAAATCTGGCGCAAACGTGCCTGAAACGTTTGGTGCCTTAGGTCCTGCTATAAAAGCAACGTATGAAGAATTGCTCAAGAGTGGGGCGGTTAAAGCGATTCCCGATTTAGCTCCTGCTGATGTGCCGCGTCTTCCTAAGACGGTAGCTGAAGCCCAGAAGGATGGAGAAGTGTTAGTGGCGCCGCTCATTCGTTCGACCATCTGTGATGATCGGGGAGACGAACCGCTATATCAAGGCTATCCGGCTTCGGAACTAATTAATGCCGGCTATGACATTCCCCACGTTATTGGATTGTTATGGGACAACCGGTTGGTGACCCAACAAGAAGCTGAAATCATCAAGCGGATTATTATGTTGTCGGCTGATCACGGGCCTTGTGTCAGCGGCGCGTTGACGACAGTCATTGCCGCTTGTGCGGGGATTGGCTTATCACAAGCTGTTGCGGCCGGCATGATCATGATTGGCCCACGCTTTGGTGGGGCGGTGACCGACGCAGGTCGTTGGTTTAAATATGCCATTGATAACAAGCTGACTGTAGATGACTTCCTGGTCTATATGAAGAAAAATGTAGGGCCGGTTCCGGGCATTGGACATCGGGTAAAAAGCTTACGCAATCCCGATAAGCGAGTGAAAGAGCTTGTGAGGCATGTGAAAAGTCTTGGGATCAAAACGCCACATTTAGACTTCGCCTTAGAAGTTGAAAAAATTACAGCTGCGAAAAAGGACAATCTGATTCTCAACGTAGATGGCACAATGGCTGCTGTGTTGGTGGATATCGGATTTCCCGTGGATAGCTTAAACGGATTCTTTGTCCTTGCCAGAACGATTGGCATGATTGGCCATTGGACCGATCAAAAGCGACAGGGCAGCCGGCTCATCCGTTTGTTTGATTACTTGGTGAATTATGCCTCACCCAAACGACGAGAAGTGCCAAAATTAAAATAAGAAAGACTTGTAAGCCTATTGCTGTGAATTATCGTCACTCAACGTTGAACTGAAACCAGGAGAACCGGTTATGTCAGTAGATATGGTCAAAAAACTCTATGCGTAAATGGGGCCGATGGTGGAAAAAGCCCGAAAACAATTCGGGCATCCATTGACGTTGGCTGAAAAAATTCTTGTCAGTCATGCCGATAATTTTGATACGCAAACATGGGAACGCGGCAAAGCGATGTTGTCTCTTCGCCCTGATCGAGTGGCCATGCAAGATGCCACAGCGCAAATGGCCATGTTGCAATTTATTCAAGCGGGAAAAACGAAGGCGGCGGTTCCCAGCACGATTCATTGTGATCATTTGATCCGCGCAGAAATGGGATCGGAAAAAGATCTCATGATTGCGAATAATGAAAATCGAGAGGTCTATAATTTCTTAGAATCGGCTGCCCGGAAGTATGGCATCGGATTCTGGAAGCCAGGGGCTGGGATCATCCATCAGGTCGTTCTTGAAAATTATGCTTTTCCAGGCGGGCTGATTATTGGAACAGATTCTCATACTCCAAATGGTGGTGGATTGGGTATGCTGGCTATTGGCGTCGGCGGGGCCGATGCGGGTGAAGTCATGGCTGGCTTACCATGGGAAGTCCTGCATCCAAAGCTTATTGGCGTGAAACTCACTGGAAAGTTAAATGGCTGGGCCTCTCCTAAAGATGTCATTTTATATATTTGCGGGAAACTGACGGTCAAAGGCGGCACCAATAAAATTGTTGAGTATTTTGGCCCTGGTGCGGCGACCATCAGTGCGACGGGAAAAGGCACCATTACGAATATGGGAGCCGAATTAGGTGCGACGACGTCCGTGTTCCCGTTTGATCAAAAGATGGTGGCCTATTTGAATATGACGGAGCGGGCCGACATTGCGAAATTAGCCGAAGTGAATAACGCGCTGTTGGTGGCTGACCCGGAAGTGTATCAGTCACCAGAGAAATATTATGATGAGATCGTCGAGATTGATTTGTCCACCCTTGAACCATATGTTGTTGGACCGCACTCGCCTGATTTAGCTCGGCCGATTTCAAAGTTGGCGGCGGAAGCCAAAGAAAAAGGCTATCCCGTAGAATTAAAAGCTACCTTGTTAGGAAGTTGCACCAATTCTTCGTACGAAGATATTGGGCGCTCCGCGCACATTGCCCAACAGGGATTAAAAGCCGGGCTCAAATCTAAGACGGCATTCCTTGTGTCACCAGGCTCTGAACGAATCTTCAATACCATGAAACGCGACGGGTTTATGAAAACCTTTGAAGATATGGGCGCGACGGTTTTGGCAAATGCCTGTGGCCCCTGCATTGGTCAATGGAAACGTGCTGATGCCGTCAAAGGCAAAGCCGACTCCATTGTCAGTACTTTTAACCGAAATTTCCCTGGTCGAAATGATGGCGTTGCCGAGACCTTGTCCTTTCTTGCCAGTCCTGAAGTTGTGACGGCCTATGCGCTGTCTGGGGATTTAGGTTTTGATCCGGTTCATGACACCCTCAAAGCCGCAGATGGAAAAGAATTCAAATTGGAACCACCTCAAGGCGATGAATTGCCTAGTCAAGGCTTTGCTAAAGCTGAAGAAGGGTATGTGGCTCCTGCGGAAAATGGCGAGGGCTTGGAAGTTGACCTTCCTCCCAAGAGTGAGCGTCTGCAATTGCTTCAACCGTTCCCCCGTTGGGATGGCAAAGATTTCGAGAAGCTTACCATCTTGATTAAAACCAAAGGCAAGACCACGACTGATCATATCTCGCCTGCGGGTCCGTGGCTCAAGTTTCGTGGCCACTTAGATAAAATCAGTGACAATATGTTTCTGGGGGCCAATAATGCGTTCACCAGCGAGGCCGGAAAAGGGAACAACGTGCTCACGGGTGAAAGCAACTTGACGTTGGCACAAATTGCCCGTGATTATAAATCGAAAGGAATTGCGTCTTTTGTGGTTGGTGATGAAAACTATGGTGAAGGTAGTAGCCGGGAACATGCTGCTATGTCGCCACGATTTCTTGGAGTCTTAGCGGTACTCACAAAAAGTTTTGCCCGCATTCACGAGACCAATTTGAAAAAGCAAGGCATTCTACCAATGACGTTTGCCAATCCGGCTGACTATGATCAGATCGAACAAGAGGATCAGGTAAGTGTCACGGGCTTAAAGGATTTGGCCCCAGGAAAACCCATTTCAGTGACGATTCATAAAAAAGATGGGAAGGAAATCACGATTCAAGCGAATCATAGTATGACCGAGCCCCAAATCACGTGGTTCAGGGCTGGTTCGGCCTTAAATGCTTTAAACTAAGGCAATCCTGGGTGCTGGCAAAAGCGGTTTTTAGAAAATACTAAAGATAGATTCCTGCCAAAAAATTGCAGGAATGACGAGAAAAAGAGGTATTCGTTTTCTAATCAAGATTCTTACTGTCTTGTCATTCCCGACATTTTTTATCGGGAATCCTTCTGTGCTGTTTTAGGGCGTAGGTCCGCTGACTCGGACCTGATTGTTTTTTGTGGGCGCAATTTTCCTAACTTTTGAACCAGGTGGATCATGACTGTTCCATTGTATTCACGGTAGTCCATGGGTAATCAAGAAACCACAACACAAGATAATGCCATCCAACCACAGATGGTGACCGTAGAAATTGACGGAAAAAAATTCCAGGTGCCGGCAGGCATCACCCTCATGAAAGCCATGTGGTATGCCAGGAAAGAAGTGGTGCGGGGAGCTGGATGTTTAGGTGGCTTTTGCGGGGCCTGTGCAACGTATTATCGAACCAAGGATGACCCCAAGGTCAAAACCTGTTTAGCCTGCTCCAAGGCTGTGGAAGATGGAATGTCATTTTCCTTTATGCCGGCGTTTCCTGCAAGAAAAGCGATCTATAACATTCAAGAGCTCAAAGATCCTAAGCAGGATTTATTTGAACTCTATCCAGAAGCCCCTCTGTGCCGAAATTGTAATGCCTGTACCGAGGCTTGTCCCCAGAAAATCGATGTGCGGGAAGGTGTGTGGAAAGCGGTGTTTGGCGACTTCAAAGCCGTGTCGGAAATGTTCATGGATTGTGTCATGTGTGGAATGTGTGCTCCCGTGTGTATCGCAGATATCGCGCCAAACCTTGTTGCGGTCTATGCGAGCCGTGCCCAGGGTGTGCATTTTACGGACAGGCCGGAAGGACTTGACAAACGTATTCGAGAAATTTCTGAAGGCAAATTTAATCAAGATTGGGAACGGGTGTTGCAGCTCACGGATGAAGAATTGCAAAACACTTCCGTCTGCTCACAATAACTCTCAAGTCCATCATTTCCCATGGATTTTCATACTGAACACAATCTGGTTCATCAGACGCGGGATGCCCGGCGGGCGCAAACTCTACCTAAGCTTTCAGTAGAAGAGCGCGATTCGCTGATCAAAAAGTTTCATCCTGACCATCGGAGTGAAGCCTACCGTCCTATTAAATTTGGGCCAAATGTAGGCGAATCGACCGTGACAGAGGTTGCGACGTTGTTGGAAGGCGATAGTCCGATTGCGTCTGACTTTGTTCCGACACCAGATTACACGGTGGATGTGTTAGTGGTGGGCGGCGGCGGAGCTGGATGCGCGGCAGCACTCCACGCGCATGCGCAAGGGGCTCATGTTCTTTTAGCCACTAAGCTTCGTTTGGGAGATTCTAATTCCGTGATGGCCCAAGGGGGAATGCAGATAGCAGTGGCCCCCGATGACTCTCCGGTTCAACACTTCCTCGATACGCTCAAGGGTGGTCAAATGAAGAATGACCATCAGCTCTTGAAAGTGATGGTGGAGGAAGGGCCCGCGATTGGCAAGTGGCTGTTGGAATTGGGTGTCTTGTTTGATCGAGATTCCGATGGGAATTTGCATGTCAAAAAAGGCGGGGGCAGTTCCCAGGCCCGCCTCGTGACGTGTTCAGACTATACCGGCTTGGAAATCATGCGGGTGTTAAAAGATGAGGTCTTGAATAAAAAAATCCCATTGTTGGAATTTGCGGCAGCCGTGGAATTGTTGAGTGATGGCCAGGGAACCTGCACGGGAGCCATCATGCGAGACTTGGATAATAAACAGTTGGTTGTCGTGGCTGCCAAGACCGTTATTTTGGCTACGGGTGGTATCGGTCGTTTACATATTCAGGGTTTTCCAACGAGCAACCATTTTGGCGCTACAGGCGATGCATTGGTGCTGGCATATAGGTTGGGAGTACCTCTCGTACACATTGATACCTTTCAATACCATCCCTCAGGAGGAGTGTATCCTGAACAATTGGTGGGTGTGCTGGTGACGGAAGGGATACGGTCTGAAGGCGGGCATTTGGTGAATGCCAAAGGTGAACGCTTTGTTAATGAATTGGACACCCGGGATGTCGTGTCTTCTTCCATCATTCGAGAATGCGAAGAAGGACGTGGCGTGCGAACGGCTTCCGGCCGAGTCGGGGTCTGGCTCGATACGCCTTTATTAGAAGTGGAGCATGGCGAAGGAACGTTAGAAAAACATTTCCCGGCCATGGTTCGGCAATATGAACGATATGACGTGGATATGCGAAAAGATCCAGTGTTGATCTATCCGACCCTTCATTATCAGAACGGTGGAGTCAAAATTGACACCAACGGTGAAACCCCTGCGCCGAATTTATTTGTCGCGGGGGAAGCATCAGGTGGCTTACATGGCAGGAATCGACTTATGGGGAATTCTCTCTTAGATTTGATGGTCTATGGAAGGCGAGCCGGAATGAATGCTGCCGAAAGGGCGAAGTCGATGTCGCAAGGTCCCTTGACTTTGGAACACCTCGCAAAATTTCGTGAGGAAATGAAAAAACATCAGGGTGTCGGGAGCGTGGTGTCTCCCATGGTATTGCCAACTTACACAAGACAAACTTAGAGGTAGAAAGCATTCCTCTTCTTTGTAAGAAAAAGGTGTCGACTTTCAGGACGAATCAAGCAATGGCGCGCCCTGCAGGACGCAGCAAGCAAGATTAAGGGAGGAAGAAAATTCGATCCTTGCGAAGCTCTCCAAAACACAAAGGACGATTATGAATATTCATGAATTTCAGGCGAAACAGGTATTTGCACAATTTGGTATTCCCGTTCCCAAGGGTAAGGAAGTGAAAAATGTCCGAGCCGCAGAAAAATGGGCTGCGGCACTTGATACATCAGTCTATGTGGTCAAGGCACAAATCCATGCAGGGGGACGTGGGAAAGCCGGTGGGGTCAAACTCACGAAGAATCGAGAAGAAGTGCCAGCCCTTGCACAAGAAATTCTTGGCAAAACGCTGGTGACCCATCAAACCGGTCCCAAAGGAAGAAAAGTGCGGCGGTTGCTCATCGAAGAAGGGGCAGGGATAGCCAAAGAGTTATATCTGAGTCTTTTAGTGGACCGAGATTCCGGGTGCCCCACCTTTATCGCCAGTACCGAAGGCGGGATGGATATTGAAGAAGTTGCCGAGCACACTCCGGAAAAAGTTCTCAAAGAATCCATCGATCCGGCTGTAGGATTTCAAGGATACAACGGACGTAATCTGGCGTTTGGCTTAGGCCTGCCTGATCTTGAGCCTGCAGTCGTCAAACCTTTTCAGCAAATGTTGGATAACTTGTACCGGTTGTTTATGGAAAAGAATGCAGCGTTGGTCGAAATCAATCCTTTGGTGATTACCACAGATAAGCGCCTCGTTGCGTTGGATGGCAAGGTCTCATTTGATGACAGTGCGCTCTATAAACATCCCGACATTGAAAAGCTTCGCGATCTTCATGAAGAAGAACCTTTAGAAATTGAGGCGGGGAAACATAATCTGAACTACGTGAAACTCGATGGCGATATCGGCTGTATGGTCAATGGGGCTGGATTAGCCATGGCCACTATGGATGTGATCAAACTTGCTGGTTCCGAACCTGCCAATTTTCTGGATGTCGGCGGTGGCGCAACTAAAGAAACCGTCGCGGCAGGACTCAGAATTCTATTAAAGGATAAAAAGGTCAAAGGGG
>PVMK01123700.1_pt1 | contig 14091 bp, 17 predicted proteins | sample 1853481 | NCBI WGS metagenome assembly PVMK01 (sample SAMN08533507, study PRJNA380276) | Marine sediment metagenome, whole genome shotgun sequencing project. | reverse complement strand
GAAGAGAGAAGCCGCGACTGACCCCGCCCAACTTCAATTATACTCCAAGCGGTTCCTGAAATCGACCATATCGTTCATCTGGGGCGAAAACAGGTGCATTCTGGGTGAGACTAACGGGTGAATACGCCTCTTTCTTGACTAAACCTAATCGCCTGTACGCTTTTTCACGGTCTTGATGAGGATGATGCTCACATTCGGGGCTCTGTTCATCCTGGACCACCAGCCCAGCGCGGCAGCTGGCATTGTATAATCGTGAACAGAATGATGAAAAAGTCCGGTATTGGCATCCTAACGGGTGGCGGCGATGTACCCGGCTTAAATTCGGTGATCAAGTCGGTGGTCTACGGGGCCAAACATCTTGATCGCGAGGTCATTGGAATTCGCAGAGGCTGGCAGGGTCTCACCGATGTCAACCTCTCTCAGCACCAGGACCCCGGGTTCATCATGCCTCTAAACAGAGTGAACACTCGCACCATTGACCGAACCGGAGGTACGGTTCTCCATACCTCCCGCACCAATCCCGCCATGACGAACGAATCCAAACTGCCTGCGCATCTTTCCGCGGAAGAGTTGCGTCCTCTCCAGGTTGGCGAAGACGCCTATGATCTCACCCCGATCGTGATTCGAAATCTGGAGCAGCTGGGGATCGAGATCCTCATCGCGATCGGAGGAGATGATACCTTGGGCTATGCCGCGCACCTGAGTGGCGAGGGGTTTCCCGTTATTGGTATTCCAAAGACCATGGACAACGACGTACCCGGCACGGAATACTGTATTGGCTTTTCCACTGCTATCACCAGGGCTAAAGAGTTGATCACCCGCCAACGCACGACTCTGGGCTCGCATGAACGCATCGCCGTGTTTCGGATGTTCGGACGCGAGTCAGGCTTTACGGCCCTTTATACGGCCTACGTTACATCCACCCGCTGTCTGATACCAGAATCCCCTTTCGACCTGGAGAAGATCTGTCGCTTGATGGTCGAAGACAAATACAACGCCCCCAGTCGTTACTCCCTGATCGTGATTTCTGAGGGGGCCACCTGGAGCGGACAACAGAAGGTAGAGTTCGGCGAGGCTGATGCCTACGGGCACCGCAAGCCGGTGGATATCGGGCACGCCTTGGCGGCGGAGATTCGACGCCGAACTGGAGAGGAGACTATGACCTCCGATCTCACCTATGATCTACGCAGCGGGAATCCCGATTCACTGGACAGTCTCATTGCCACGACTTTTGCCAACAACGCCGTGGACCTAATCAGCCAGGGAATGACAGGTCAGATGGTCTCGGTCCGAGATGGCCGTTACGACCATACCCCCTTACCCGACCCCGCATCTCCTCCTCGTCGGGTCAACGTGGAGAGGCTCTACGACACCTCCCGCTTTCGGCCCCTGTACAGCAGCAAGCTAGGCGCCCCTATACTCCTTGACCACATCTAGAAGCTTTGTGCACGGGTGGTTGAGGCCGCTCGGCCTTCATTCCGGCGGTCGCCGAACCGTGCTAAGTACTCACTTTCATAAATACGGTAACGTTTGTTGGGAGCGCGACGGAGCCCAGATCGAGGAGCAACAAAGAGATGGGCCTGTCCCGCCCCAACCCTTCGGGCGGAAGGAGGTTGCGGGCGATCTCTTTGTCTCTCGTCGTCGCCGATGTCCCTGCATCGCCTCCTCCTCTCTTCGCGAGCTCGCCTTGCAAGCCCCATCCGCAAACGTCATCGTATTTATGAAAGGGAGTACTAAGTCTCAGGGCCCAAATCAGGCCACTTCCTCTTCCATTGCTTCAGTGTAGCTTCCGCTGCGAGCAGCTCCATTGCAGCTGGCGCGGTGGTAGAAAGCCCTCTTGGCGGCTTCGATGTTCCGGCTTTCCCCCTGCCAGGCCTCGAGAACCGGGGCCTGGAGGGCGCGGCCGAAGGAAAAACTGAGTTCCCATGGGAACTTGCCCATGGCGTTCATGGCATTCAGATTCTTCGTGGCTTGTACGTCAGACTGCCCGCCTGAGAGAAAGACCACGCCGGGAACAGCGGCTGGAACATGACGGAGAAAACATCGCAGAGTGGCCTCCGCGACTTCCTTTGGATGGGCCTGAACAGTGCAGTCTTTCCCAGGCAGAACCATATTGGGTTTCAATAGGATTCCTTCCAGGAGTACACCACTTTCACCCAGGGCGCCAAAGAGCGCTTCCAGGGTCTTGGCGGTCTCCTTTTCACAACGGTCTATGCTGTGAGCTCCTTCCATCAAAACTTCGGGCTCCACAATGGGAACCAGGCCTTCTTCCTGACAGAGGGCAGCATACCTGCCTAGAATACGCCCGTTGCAATGAGCGCAGTAGCGGGATGGAATTTCCTCTCCAATGGCAAGAACCGCTCTCCACTTGGCGAATCCGGCCCCCAGCTGCCGGTATTCTTTCAAACGAGCTCTGAGACCGTCCAACCCTTCAGTGATCTTCTCTCCAGGGCGGAAGGGTAAGGGTGTAGTGCCCTTGTCTACCTTGATGCCTGGAATGATCCCCTGTTTCAGGAGAACATCGGTAAACGCTTGGCCCTCCGAGGTGGTCTGTCGAATCGTCTCATCGAACAAAATGACGCCACTGATGAACGCGTTGGCCCCCGAAGTGGTGAAAAGGATTTCGCGATAGGCTCGGCGGCTGTCCGCCGTAGAAGCCACATCGATCGTCTTGAACCGTTTTTCAATGGTGCCGAAGCTCTCGTCGGCTGCCAGAATACCTTTGTTCGGGGCGACCAGAGCCTTGGCCGTCTCCCTCAATGTATTTTCGTATTCGTACATTAGAACATCTCCTTTGGTGCCTCTGTTGACCACCTCTGTCAGGATTCTCGTGCAACAAAACATTCTAGGTCAAGCCTCACGACCTATTAGCCCAGGTGGACTTCATCCGTTTCCGGACTTCCACCTCCTGCCTATCAACTCGAAAATTGACTTAGCGCCACGCAAGTGTCAGGAAACCATCAATCCATCACAAGGACCTTGGCGCCTCTAATCCTGTTCCGTTTGAGTTCGACCAAAGCTCTATTTGCCTCTTCAAGTTTGTATGTTTTTATGGCTGGAGTGATTGGGATTTCAGCAGCGAGCGCCAAGAATTCGGCAATGTCCTGGTGAGTGACATTGGCAACGGACTTGATCTCTTTTTCCAGCCAGAGATGCTTGTCATAGCTCAAGTTCAATAAGTAGTCTTTATCGATGTCCTCTTTTCGGATAGCGTTAATGACTAGTCGTCCTCCTGGCCGAAGGTTGTTGAGTGCTTCAACGACAGGTTTCCAGGCCGGGGTAGTATCAATAATTGCATGAAGCCTTTTGGGTGAGCGATCAATCGTGTCCCCTGCCCATTCTGCTCCAAGCTCCAGGGCGAATTCTCTTGCCGCAGGGTCCCTCGCGAAGACATAAACCTTCGTACCTGGAAACACGTGGCCTGCCAACTGCAACACCAAGTGAGCTGACCCGCCAAAGCCCGTAAGTCCAAGGAGGTCTCCATCCTGGACATTGGTTAACTTTAGCGCTCGGTAACCTACAGCTCCCGCACACAAAAGCGGTGCAGCCTGTTCGTCAGAGAAGACATTGGGAATGATGTAGGCATAGTCTTCAGAAACTGTCATGTACTCGGCATAACCCCCATTGACGTCTCTCCCTGTGGCTCTAAACTCTGGACTGAGGTTTTCGTCCCGCTTCCCTGAAGAAGAGTGAATCCAACCAACGCCAACTCTATCTCCTTTCTTAAGCTTGGTTACGCCTTCGCCTAAACTTTCGACTCTTCCGATGACTTCATGCCCTAATACCACGGGTAGCTTCGGTGGGGCCGTTCTTCCTTCGATCTCGTCCAGTTCTGTGTGACAAACCCCACAGGCCAAAACTTTTACGAGGACCTCCCGTTGCCTCGGTTGTGGAACTGGTAAGTTCACTAATGCCAAGGGTGTATCCACTTCACCTAGAGAAACAATCTTTGCTAGGACCATTGCTTTCATATGAGGAACTCCTTACTTGACATGCCCCCCTCCACCAAGGTTTCGTCAATTGTCTCAGCTGGAAGAGGGTGGCTTGGAAACTCAGGATATCTATTAAGGGGAAACGTCAAAGGTTACTACCCTCCAGGGTATAGAACGAGACGGTAATTGAAGCCGCTACCTCCAGCCTAGCTGGGGTGGATGACCCACACAGGGTCCGGGGACCGGCGGATCAGATCCCGCGTGATGCTCCCCAACAGGACGCGCCCCGGCCTCGTTGGGAGGCCATGGCGATCATCCCGCCTGTCAGTTGTTCGGCCGCTTCGAGCAGGGAATCAACCACATAAGCGGGTTTCTTGTTGAACACGATATCCACAGTAACCCCTTCTTTCGCTGCAATGCCTTGCCACTCCTCAGCTTTTTTCCGCTTCAGCTCTACGTCCTGTTCCATGTATTCCTGATATGGGGAATACATGGCAATCACATCCTGGGTCTGGGGCACAATGTATTCCAGTTTGTAGAAGAGGGTGATTCTGGCACCCTTGGCGGCAGCCACGGGCAGGAGCCTGTCAAAGGCCTCGCGGCAGGAATCGCTAAAATCTGTGGGGAACAAAACCTCACTGATCTCCGTAAGGGGGCGGGTTTCGGGGTTTACTACAAACAGGGGTGTCTCCGACTGGAGAACCAGGGTTTCGGCAAAGCTGCCCATCACCACCCTCTTAAAACCCTTCTTGGCGCGGGTTCCCAGGGCGATAAGGTTTGCCCCCACCTTTTTGGCGTAGCTCAGCAGAGATCCGGTGCTACGACTTATCGAAAAGTCGTGCTGCACGAGTAAGGTGGGCTTCAGGATGTGGGAAAAGCCCGCTTCCCGGCTCCAGCCCTCAAGGATCTTCTCCGCTGGCAGCCGGTGATCGTCAGAGTGCTTTCGGAAAGCAGCCGCCGGCACCAGGATTTGGTCGGGGCTGAGAACTGTCACAGGCTCCACTTCCGCATCCAAGTTCTTGAGGAGGGCCTTTAGCACTTGGGCTGTCTTCATTTGAATCTCTTTATGTTCCTGGGTCGCATCCACCGCCCATAGCACATGAAAATGTTTTCTGGCCATTCCCGATCCTCCTAGCCCGGATTATGCATAGGTTTTTGTAGCGAGGCATCGAAAACGCCGTCCTGACCAGGCGCGCGACCGAGGGCACCGCAGGCGTGCTGTACGGCACGTCGAGGAGCCCGAGCGAGCGGCAACGCAGTCAGGGCGGATGGTTTCGGTGCCACAGCAAAAAATTTATGCATAATGCGAGCTAACACGCCTTGGGGCCTAACCGGTGTCTTTTCATATTGATCTCCTCATTGATTCTTCAAGCACCTGGTGTGCCAGTGAGTTCGACTGTAACTACTTCCGAGATAATGGATGTCGCATATAAGGGCTGAAACCTTGAGTGCACCTGCACTGACCCACTCAACCCATTCCGGGTTATTTCACCCGCCCTGTCGTGACATACCACCCCTCCATTCAGTACGGCTCGGTCGTACCTGTCCCCCTGTTGGGAGTTCAGCGATGGCACAACAGTTGCTGGAGTCTTGGTGAAGGGAGGATCATTGGCGATGAAACGAACATACCTTTGGACACTCCTCACAGTCACGGCGGTGCTCCTGCTGATGACGTCCCCGGTGACTGGAGCACAGGGATGCTGTCAGGGCATGGCCCAGGAGGGCAATGTAGAGGGCGGCTCAGCTCAGGGACATGGGATGGGTCAGGGAATGGGGGGATGCTGCCAGGGCATGAAGTCAGCCATGGCTAACGACCGAGCAACCCCGCGATACGATCCAGCCTCCGAGGTCACCCTGACGGGCACGATTGAGGAAGTGATCGAGCACTCCGGCATGGGAGGGGGCACAGGCATCCACCTGGCTGTCAAGACGGGCCAAGAGAGCCTGGAAGTGCACCTTGGACCTGCTGCTTTCCTCTTAAGTCAAGACATTTCTTTAGCCCCGGGGGATCGGATTGAAGTCAAGGGTTCCCGAATCCAATACGCGGGTGTCGATGCCTTACTGGCCCGTGAGGTGAAAAAGGGAGAGAAGATCCTGACCCTCCGCAATGAGCGGGGTCAACCTGTGTGGGCCAAAGCAGGTCACAAACCCATGGATTGAGGTTCGCTCTTTTTCATAGGCGAGAAGATGGATTGATGAAAGCGGCCTAATCTGACGGACCGCCAACAGGAGGTGCTGGCCTTACTGGTCAAAGGAAACACCATGAGAGAAGTTGCCGCCATCTTGAAGATCACCCCAAGAACCGTGGCATTTCACAAGTACCGGATCATGGAACGATTGGGGGTTTCTTCCAACGCCGAATTGATCCGCTATGCCATAAAACGTAGGATCGGCTGAGACTGGAGTCTCTAGGTAAATCAGGACCTAGAAGAATGAAGAAGAACAAGAGTGGGGAAACACTCCCGAAGCAACTGCTCAGCCTCAAGAAGCAAACTTCTTGGAGCTGGGAGCGGATGTGCCGTGAGTTCCATCGAGTGATGGGTCACGAAGGGCCTTCGCACACCACTCTCTACAGGTACGCTAAGGGAAAAGGCAAGCGGCAACATGTGGTAACAGAGCGATATGTCAGGGAGGCGATTGAGAAGGTAACCGCTGAGTTAAGCAAGAAGTAAGTGTCTTCCACGACCTGCTGCGGCGGATGAATCTGGATCCCTAGACCAGCAGAGGAAGCATTTCACGAAGGTATCTTCCTTGCCTCTCCTTGGCCTCGAATACTTTCATGAGTATTTAGATAGGTATCCCACGGAGGAACAAATGCGGAAGGGCGTCACATGGTCGAGAACTCAATCAGATCCTAGGGTACCCTGGAATTAATTCGCTGGCCGCCCATGTGAATCGAGAGCAAACTCACAGCTCGGAAGCGGGTCTCACGAGCACGCTTCCCCAGAGAATGGCCCGGTCATCGGCAGCGCGATTCGCCGGGGAACTCGCATCGGCCTCGCTGAAGCTGCGTAGCACGGTCACCGCCCCTGGCGCGGCGGCGCGTTTGATTGCGGTAAAGAGCCTTTGTCGATAGGCGTCGTCCACCCCATCCAGGATGTTCGAAAGCGTGAAGCCGTCGAAGCTCGCGGGTGGCTCGTTCTCCAAAAAGCTTGCGGCGTCGGCATGCACGAGGCGAATGTCCTTGGCTTGAGGGGGCGGCGGTTCGGAAGACAACTCGCCCAGCAGCAGGGAACGCGCGTACGGATTGCTGCGATTGGGGTGCCGTCCAAAGCAGCGTTCCATCCGTCCTCGCATCACGGAGCCCAACCGCTTTGGGAGGAAATCGATAAAGCGCGGTGCGTATACCGAGCGCAGCGCCATCACCGAGAAGAGCCCGTCAACCGCCGCGCGAAAGCACCAAGTATTGAGCTCCCGTTTCCAGTACTCCATCTGCTCGCCGGGGTCATCGAGCTCGAGGAATGCGCGCACCCGCGACGGCCACCAGCCAGCGAGCGGGCCCCAAAACCGCATGAAGTCCATGATGCGCTCGGCCCTGCCACGGAAGCCTAGGTCGCCGTCAAAGCGGCGCTTGGCGTAGAGTAGTTGCACGGGATTGATGTCAACGGCCACGACTGCCTGGTGCGGAGCAAGCTTCATAGCGGTACAGCCCGCCGAGGCGATGCACATAACGCGGCCTCTCGGTCGAAAAGCGTTGAGCTCGACAGATGCGTCCTCGTACATACGTCCGAACAGCACTTGACGTGGGCCGACTCGTGCATCAAGGCGGCCCCGTTCCCAGATGTTTACTGCGGTGCTCATTGCACCGTTCCTGGGGGAAGATCGGCGGCCACCCAGGCCAGAACGAGGAAAGCGAAGTTCTTAACCACCATGCCACGAGGGTCGTGAATCACGTGCCGCGACCAGATCAAACCGTTGGCGTTCAATGAAACTAGTAGCACCGTTTCCACAATGGCGCAGAGGAACGGCTCGGCCCCGCTCAGAACCCAGGCTGCGATCGCGACCTCAACCACCCCTAGCGTCATGAGAAAGGGCACTCCGAAGCGTGGGCCATAGTACGGTACCGCTTTCACGACTTCGAGTTCGCGTGGCTCGCCGCGGAACAACTTGCACCACAGACCTTCGTAGAGCCAAACGGCCGCCACACTAGCGCGTACGATGACTAACGACGGGAACACAATTGCGATGCTGTGCACTTAAAACCTCCTGGAGGGCGCACTGTGATATGAGGGATTCCGCAACAGCCGTGCACATGTCCGGATTTCTAGGACGACCTGCAGCGCAGATGCCGCGGAGGATGTGGCTGTGGAGCTGCCTCACCAGGAGCGCTTCCAGAGGACGCCACAGGCAGCGGGGACGCAGGTACGCCTGGTAATTCGTGATCAGCACCACGACGCTCGCATCACCACTGGTATAGATTTGGTACGAACCGCCAAGCGTGAGGATGCAACCCTCAATCCCCAAACGCTGCTCAATGACCTCGAATTGCAGGAAATGCGGTGGTTCAACAGTAGTGATCCGCTTTGCCAAATCCCCTCCCTTGTAGGCGCAGCGGACCGTTGCTCCAACGTGGGTCTTGTCGCCTTCGGTTCGGACTGGGTGGGGCAACAACGCGCGAAGAAGGAGCGGCGGGCGCCCGGGAACTTCCTCATAGAACATGATGTGATTCCAGACCGCTTCCGGGCTGGCGTTAAAGTGAACCCGCGTCGCGACCGCTTCACTCACCGCTTTGCGCGCGAACAGCCAACTTATGAGCCGATACCATCCGGTTGCATGCTTCCTCAGCCGCAGTGTTGTCGATATCGGTTCTGCCGTCAGTATTTCAGCGTTCCGGCCACTGATCATTCCATTCTCCCTCGTCGAAAGGTCAGCGCAGACTGGCCGAGTCAGCCCTGGCTAACAGAATCGTCGCACTTTGCCCGCTGGGTTCAGGATGCACTTGTTAACTGCCGGTTTTCGAGTGTTGCTTGAGCGACCGGATCCTCCACTATCACCGTTCCATCTGCCCGTGCCCTGAATACCGATCGCTAGTCGGATCCTGCTGAGGAGGACTTTATCCTTTGCGACGCCACTCCTGCCAGCACCTTGGCGTTTAAGGTGCCGCCGAACGCACCGGCAAAGGCCCCAATGAGGGCCGGAATGACATAGATATTCCATAGCATGGCGGAGCCAAACCAATGGCCTAGCACGGCAGGGCCGAGCCACGCGCCGAGCCAGGCGACCATCCACTGGCCGAGAAACCCATCGACCCCCTTGAACAAGCGATAGCGAAAACCCCAGTGGAATACCGCAGCAGCAATCGCGCTGAGAATCAGGAGAACCAGGAAAGAAAGAAAAGGCATTCCGATCAATGGAGCACTCATAGGAACCTCCTCTGTATGGTCAGACCATCTGGATTTACTTCACCACAGGAACAAATCGGCGTAAATTTCCGCCATTTTGGCGAGCCGATCCGGTCGTAGGCTGGGCGACTGCGGATTCTTGCCCTCACCCCAGTTAAGACCTCCCAGGTTGTGAGCCTGGTGGGGCCTTTATGGTTGACTGGCTCACCGTCTGCTCAGAACAAGAAACATTTGAATTGGGATTTCCGATTTGGCTCACTTTCTGATGGCATTCTACGCATCTCCTGCCCTCGACACAAGGAATTTGTCACTAGAGGAGACCCCAGCGAGATCAGCGGGTTTCGACGGCTAGCTTTTGCCGGTCTGACGAGAGACTCGATCATCACATTCATAGTCGCCTCAGCAGCTGCGGTAAACACCTCCTCCAGAGTCTCTCCCCTGGCTTCAAAGGCGATATCAGCCGTGGCAATGTCTTCCAGGAATCGGTAGGGCATCGGTAACTTCCTGGTTACTCCCGGGGCTGGAGACCTTCAGAGTGGGCACCTCGAATTCGAACCTGAAAGGTTTTTTCACTCCTGGCTTCCGGGCAATGAATCAAGATACGTAACGATGTCAACCCACTCTTTGAGGGTCATATTTGCGTCGTTACTTCCCATTCGCGATAAATCGCCCTCTTTCACAAACTCGTAAAACTTGGCAATTTCGTGTGAAGGGGAGAGAACGGATTCAGCGAGTTGTAGACGTGATCTGCGCGGGACTTGTCGGCCTAGGACAACTGTTACAGGAGGATCAGCTACAGGTCCCGGAAAATCTTCTCCCGCAACTTCGTGACAACTGTTACAGCCCATTCTTAGAAAAGCCTCGCGTCCGGCGTCAGGATCCCCTTCAGGTAGATGGAATTCTTCCGCGCATGAAATACAGAGAAGGAATCCTGTGACAACGAGCATCCGCTGAGTTTTCATTTTTCTACTCCTTTTTTGTAGTCAAACCGGTAGCCACGGAGCCCGCTCCAGGAATTTGTGTGCCGAGAAGTTTCACCGTGCTTGCCTGAGGTCCCTTTTCGCCTTCTTCTTCTACAAAACTCACTTCTGTGCCGATTTTCAGATGGTCGAAGCTATGGGTCAGCACGCTGTTTTTGTGGAAGTAGATCTCACGACCATCGGGAGTTTCGAGGAAACCGTATCCCTCCGCTACAAATAGCCGAACAACGCGGCCAAGGGGTGTAACCGCGTGAGCCTTCACCTGGCCTCTCTGACGACGTGCATGGTCCTGCAACTGACGTCTTGCTTCATCGAAGGCGTCACGAATGGTCAGGTAGGCATCCTTATGAGCCGCGTCTATTTCTGCAGCCTTTCTAGGCTGCTCTATCTGCTTCTGTTTCTGCCCAGTGTGCAAACTCCCGTTGCGGCTGATCGCCAATTCGCCTCCCGGTACGGTCAAGTCGATTCTAACGTGGTAGGGGTTGCCCGTCCGGCGACGTTGATGGGGTACCTCAACCATCACCCGGCAGCGAATAATCCTATCGTAGAAAGAATCCAAGTGGGTCGCTTTCTCACGGATAAAGGTCTCGACCGCGTCAGAATGATCCATGTTGCGAAACGTAATTTGCACAGGAAGTTCCATGATTCTACCTCCGTTTGTGACATATCGATACTAGCATCGCACTAAAGTGGGTACCGCAAAAGGGCAGCCAGGGGTGCACCGCCCGGCACCTGGTCAGGGTGAACCACAAAGACTTTTCCATCCGTCAGTAGAGTTTGAAGGGCGATGAAATCCAGAAGATCCCTGTCACCCGCCTTTGCTTTTTCGTGCCAATAAACCATCTGGGTGTCCGGTTTCACGCGGCCCCACATCTGAACGCTGGATGCCAGAAACACGGCTGTTATGCAGCCCTGACAAGCCGCTTCCACGATTTGATTGATGTCATTGGAAGTGCGCCCGGTGCCTGCAAGCTCCAGGTATTGAGCCGCAGCCTCTTTTTGGGCTTTTTGGAAGCGGGGCCGGACTTTCTTCCAGGCTCGCTTGTGTAGTTCCGCCGTGCTCAGCTCTTCGACGTTTCCCCCAATACCCTCTTCCATCAAGTGAGGATAGGAATTGGCTTCTCTGTAAATCGGGAATAGGTATTTCACGCCTGCTAGCAGTAAAGGCGCCCTCTCATTGCGAAGGAAATTGTGCAAACTGGCGTCAATCAGCTGAAAGTATCTCAAGATCCTGTTTTTGCGGTCGTCAACGCCGACCCCGTGACCATGAAACATGGCAGCCGCCTGACCGCCTTTCCCTTTTGGGGCTCGTGTGTGGAACTGGAGCTGCCTCTGTGGATCGTCGTATTGCAGAGCCTGAGCCAGACTGTGGGGAATGCGGTTCAGACGCAATTCGCTGATGCTGTAGTGGGTTCCCTGAAATAGGCGTAGCTGATTTTGGCTAAGAGCCAAGATGTAAAACCGACCATCGTCAGTGAGTAATGGAATAAGCGGTTTGACATGAAATTGGTCACTCACGACAACGAGTTCCCGAAAATCCATGGGCACAGCGTAATTCCACACTCCACTGGGAGAAAGAAACACCGCGAGCCCGCCACCTGGATGACTCCAGAAAAAGTCTTTCGTGAATCTGTTCTCGGCTGGCTCCAACAATTCTCTAACTTTTGTGGCGCGATGGCCAGCGGCTAGGAGACGTTTTTGAGCCTGGCGAAGTAGATTCTTGAACCGAATAGGATCCCGTTCGACTTCTTTGCCAGATCGGTGGGTCTGTAAGAAAATAGAAACGCACGGTGGTTCCGTTTTCTCGGTCAATGTCTTGAGTTCGTCCTTTGAAAACATAGTTTTCCCAGCCATTTTCAATTCGGGCAACTGATCACTACCGGCCTTGGGTTTTGCGCTGTGGGAAAAGGACCGGTTAGAAGAGAACATATACGTCAAACCTCAACTTTCCCAAACTTCTGAACGTTTAGACTGCTGTGACACTATTCTATTTAGCAACTTGCGTACCAAAAAAGGCGCAAGGGACTGCAAAGCTACCTGTTGACTTGGCTGCTCTACCCGGGTGATTCTACTCAGTTAAGTGGTTGATATGCCCCAAATTGATGGGCGAAACCGGAGATACCCGATGCTTCATCGGGGCTGCGCCGACAACTCGTATAAAATGAAAGTTTCGGGTAGAATCAGTAGCCAACACAGATGGAGGATCGGCTATTGATCAGCAAGAAAGAAAAAGCGGAAATTCGGGCGCAACTTTTAGACAGAAAAGAACGACTTTCGAAGGAAGTCCAGAGTGTGGAGGAATCGCTGGAATTTCTGGAACAAAGCCGACCCGCCGAACTCTTGGAGGAGAGCCAGGAGGAAGCGGCGGCCATGACTCTGAAGGTCCTGGACGATCGGGAGAGGCAAGAACTTGATGGCATCATGCGAGCTCTGGTGAAGTTGGACAACGATACCTATGGTATTTGCGAAAAGTGTTTGTCGGCCATTCCTCTGGCTCGACTGTCTGCGGTACCCACTACGGAGTTCTGTATCGCCTGTGAGGAAGCCAGAGAAAGCTAGCTTGGATTATGCATAAACCGGGCAAGTCAGCACTGTGAGTTGTAAGCAGAGGGGCAAGCTCTCTCAGCACCAGCACGATTGGTAAAGACCGGCCAAGTATGCGACCGACTGGCCCTGATTGCCAGAGACACAAGAGTACGAGAAAATCGCCGCGCGGGGTCTTGGGCGATATGATTGAAAGGGTCACACGAGGTGTTCGTGGCCAGTCGTCAAACATCAAACAGCAACAGGGCTCTCTTTCGATGTCCTTCCTTCGTTCTGGTATCAGTACGTTTTAGCCAACATCCTTTCGAGCAGTCCTTGTTTTTTGTTTGACGACAAGCACTTGGCAGGGTGACTGGCGGAGTAGACTCTCCGCTGTGCTGCCCAGTAACGCTCGTGTTACTCCTTTTTTGCCGTGTGTCCCAACCACAATTAAGTCTGCATCTTTTTCCTGAGCGAACTCCGCAATCGCTTTCGCGGGTGCTGCCTCTGTCAGTACGAGTACCTCCACTTTTCCCCTGTGCGCCCAATTCTCAAGAGTCAAAATTTGCAGCTTTTGTTTGATCTCCTCGCGCAATCTATCGAGTGAAGGATTCAATGTTTCTATGGGTTCATCAATCACATAGGGTTTCATAACATGCACAAGATACATCATGCCGTGGTCTTCTAACGCCAGATTGAAGGCTGTTTCGACGGCCATGAGCGAGGCCTGTGAGAAGTCGGTTGCAACGACAATTCTCTGGAAACTCAAAATAGCTCCTTTGCTGCTTGATTTTTTAAGCGGCTGAAGCCCGATACCCGATAGTTGTAGATCTAATCACTCTGCGGAAGCTGATCCAAGTATCTCCCACATCAAAAAACTCACCCAGAGTTTCTGGTGATTATTCTACTACCAGGTTGTTCCCTTATGCCAGGAAGTTGCTTAAGCGCATTAAGAGGATACAAGCAGCAATAACCGTGGTTTCGACGATGGATGCTTATGACCCGGTGACTGAGACCCCCGAGTTCAAAGCCTGTGCCGTCCGGGTTGAAGGACTGCGGTGAGGCTGTCCGCTTTCCTGGCGGAGACTGCAGGTTGGGTCTGTGAGAACAAGATTCACGTTTCGAAATCGCTTGACTCTCTAGTCCGGATTATGCATAGGTTCTCATCACGAAGCGACGAAAGCGCCGACCTGCGTGCGCTGCGCCACGCGCGGGGGCATCCGTTTGCGGGTCGACCCCCGCAAACGTACTGTACGGTACGTTGAGGAGGCCGACCGAGTGCAACGCTGGCGGTGCAGCAGGCCGGATGATTTC
>PVMK01128720.1_pt1 | contig 14093 bp, 8 predicted proteins | sample 1853481 | NCBI WGS metagenome assembly PVMK01 (sample SAMN08533507, study PRJNA380276) | Marine sediment metagenome, whole genome shotgun sequencing project. | reverse complement strand
TAGAGACATTTAGGAAGATCTTTAACCCACAAAACTATGGCCACCTGGATCAACTCTGGGTGGCCGTAGTTTTGTGGGTTAAAGATCTTCCTAAATGTCTCTATCAATAAGAAGCCGGTTTTCTTCTCAGAAGTCGTGACATTCAGTAAAAGCATTAATGCTCATGCTGGTGATATTTTTCAATTAGGGGCGCAAATTTTTCCTTCATACCAACCATAATTTCTTTATGTGTCGCACCCAAGTCACTCCACAAAAAAGCCAATAATGCTTGGCGAATACAAACAGCACATTGCGCTCCATGCTCATCGAAGCCATCTTTCATGTCTCCGTTTTTATAAAAGCAGTAAAGTAAATTATCATGACCGAATGAATCACAGGTGCAATAACATGGTATGACAATCTCTTCATCGCTAACATTTACAGTTCCGAGCAGGCTGCGATTCTTGACTGCAACCTTGTAGGCTGTTTCTGTAGCTTTATCATCATAAATGTAGTCTGGGAAATTGTAAGATGCCCAGTCTGTATTAGGGTGCATCTCACCAAGGACCTCAGACGATGTCTGACCTAATTGGTCAAGCGACATATCCATGATAATTTTAAATTTCGCTTCGGCTTCGCTACTCATAGCCTGCGTTGGCTGAGAAGATAAGCCAATAAAAACAACGGTCAAGACGATGATGAGTCTATGAATTTTCATGGTTTATTCCTGAGTTGTTAAGCATTCGATGGGGTTTCTCTTGCCTACCTACCTAGGTACAATATACGGGCCAACAGTTCAAAGTGTTTAATGTTGGTGACTTAGCTAACATGGAGAGAAAAGATAGCACTTAAAATGAATAATATTAGGCAGGGGGTGTAGGATATCCAACGTTCAAACATTGTTGCGTTGATCAATAAAGACGGCCACCCGGAGATCTAGGTGGCCATATATTTTGCGTATTAAAGAGCTTCTCAAATGTCGCTATCAATGAGAAGCCGTTTTCGTCTTAGAAGTCGTGACCTATAAGAAAACGGTCCACCCATGAAGGGAAGGCCGTTTTGTGTTATATAGATGGTGATCTGATGGACGCGTTGTTAGCTATTATTAACTGGGTTTGAAGCCTCACGACCAACGACGGTGTCTCATGGGATGACTTCCCACTGGAGAACAAGACCATTTAGAATATATGGGTCTGATTGAGCGAAAGTACCCGGTATGTCCAGCTACTCACACTGGAAAAGGAGCATTGCACTTTCTACAGGTTCGCCAACCGCACCTCCAAGTAAAAGTTCGCCTCGTTCCACTGATTCCCAAGCCAGAGAGAGATGTTCTGCTCTCCTTGCAGTTTGATAGTCTTACATCAGGAGACTTATAGGCAAAACGGCATAATGTCCGATCAGAATCTGTAGTAACGGTTGCAGATTGACTACTTCTCAATTATTTCTCGCACATCAGCGCTGAGGGTGATCGATACATTCTGACCGCTGGTCCTCAGATGAAAAAAGGGAGACTTCACAGGCAGTCTCCCCCTTTCGTTTTGGTGAAAAGTTTTTTAGACTTGCATCCCACCACCGACGGCGATGGTACGGGTGGTGAAATATTCATTTTCGATGATGTAGCGTACGCTGTGGGCAATTTCAGCCGGTTCGGCGAGACGCCGCAGCGGGATCAGCTCCTTCAATTTGTCGAGGACCGGTTCCGGAATCGACTTGACCATTTCGGTGTTCACAAAACCTGGCGCTATGGCGCCAACGCGGATGCCGTGGCGGGCCAGTTCCTTGCCCCAGGTAGCAGTCAATGCCGAAACTCCGGCTTTGGCTGCCGAATAGTTGCTCTGGCCGATATTGCCGTCTCTGCAGACACTGCTGATGTTGACGATCACGCCGGGCTGACCCGCTTCAAGCATTTTGGCGGCAGCTTCACGACCGCACAGAAAAACCCCAGTCAGGTTGACGTCGATGACCTGTTGCCAAGCCTCCAGCGACATCTTTTTGGTGACGCCGTCCTTGCGCTTGACCAGCAGCGCATCGCGCGTAATGCCAGCATTGTTGACCAATCCGTCGATCTGGCCGAAATCCTTTTGAATGCTATCGAACAGCGCAACCACGTCGGCTTCAATGGCAACATTGCAAACGTAGCTGCGAAACTCTACGCCATACTCGGCCAGTGCTGCCGCTGCCTCATCCAACCCTTGTTGATTCATGTCGACCAGTGCCAATTTGCCACCAAGGGTGGCAAGATCTTTGGCGATTGCAAAACCTAACCCGCGCGCCGCACCGGTTACTACAAATACTTTATCCTTGATAATCATCGTACCCTCTATTGGCTAGAAATTAAGATTTAACACAACGAAATTTTACACTCTTTGGTTGATCCACTCGGCAATCCTGGGAGCTAAGGTAGCCTGGGTTTTGCCGGAGACGAACATGCCGACATGCCCGACCGGATAAGAGAGTTCCTGCTTGTCCTTGGTCCCGACATGCTCCAGCAGTCCCTTGCACGCTGCAGGCGGTACCAGGGTGTCGAAGTCGGCGTAGAGGCAAAGCACCGGCATGCTGATCTGCTTGAGATCGACCCGCTGGCCGCCTATTTCAAACTCTCCTTTGACCAGCTTGTTCTGTTGAAACAGGTCTTTAATGAACTGGCGCAGTACTTCCCCCGGCTGGTCGGGGCTGTCGAAGATCCAGCTTTCCATGCGCAGGAAGTCGTTCAGTCGATCCGCATCGGCCATGGTGTCGACCAGATTTATATATTTCTGTGCACCCAGGGAGAACGGCGCCAAGTTCTTATAGGCTTGGTTCATCAGGTCGCCCGGAATGATCCCGTAGGCATCGACCATCAGGTCAATATCCATATGCTTGCTCCAGGAAAACAGAAGAGCGTCATTGGTTTCGAAGTCGACCGGCGCCACCATGGTGATCAGGTTCTGGACTTTCGCTGGATGGAGTGCTGCGTAGATGGTCGAGAAGGTGCCCCCCTGGCAGACACCAAGCAGGTTGATGGCGTCAAGCTGGTGTTGCTTGCGTATGTGATCGATGCAGTCATCCATGAAACCGTTAATTAAGTCGTCCATGGTCAGGTGCCGGTCCATGCGGTCAGCATAACCCCAGTCGATCAGATAAACGTCCTGCCCCTGGTCGAGCAGGTTGCGGATCATCGAGCGGTTCGGCTGCAGGTCGAGCATGGTATAGCGGTTGACCATGGCGTAAACAATCAGGGTCGGCACCGGACAAATCTCTTTCGCGCGGGCCTGGTAGCGATAGAGTTTGCGCTTACCGTCCTCATAGACCAGCTCTTTTGCCGTCTGGCCCACTTTGATCTCATCGACCGAAGCCAGGTTTTCAACCCCTTTTTTCAGGTTGTTGGCGAAGGTCTTGAATTCTTCCATGGATTCCTGAAACTGTTGTGTGTAATTCATTTAATTGTCCTCACTCATTCAGCCGATGTGCCGGCAGGCTTTTTAGCGCTGCTGGTCGTTTTTTTGGTGGTCTCAGCTGTTGCCTTTTTGGTGGTCGCAGCTGTCGCCTTTTTGGTGGTCGCAGCTGTCGCCTTTTTGGTGGTCGCAGCTGTCGCCTTTTTGGTGGTCGCGGCTGTCGCCTTTTTGGTGGTCGCGGCAGTTGCATTTTCTGCTGGTTTGCTCTGCTGCGCTACGGCGGACTTGGCAGCCTGCTCGGCATTCTCTGCCAGTGTCTGGACTTTAGCCAAGGCTGACTCCAGTGCCTGGAAGCGTTGTTCACTTGCTGCAACTGCCTCCTGAGCTGTTTTGGCCTCAGTCGCCAGCTCTTGCTGCTGCTGCCGTGATTGACGCAGATCGCGCTTGAGCTGCAGAATCTCCTTTGCGGCCAGATCGACATCGCGCTTCAGGGCGATCGGGGTCTGGTCCAGGACCTTCTCCATCAGTTTGTTTACTTGAATTTTCAGGCGCATCTCAGCCGCGCCAAATTCTCCTTGAATTTTGGCATAATTTTCAGTGCCGAAGACGTCGAGGAAGACCGCCTCATTCTCCTTGGTCCAGAGACTGCAGAAGTCACTGAATTTGATCGGCGGTTCGTTATTCAGGGAGCGCTCGACCAGCTTGGCCTGGAAACGATTGCCCGATTTCCGCGATGTCTCTTCCATTAGTTTGCCAAATGTGGCCAGGGACTGTATATAGTCGAGGGATAGGCTGATGGTCTTGGAGAAGTCCTGCGCGGTTTCGCGGTTGATACCGACTTGCGGGGCGAGCAGGTATTTATCCGTTTGCTCTTTCCAGCTGGTGAAGGTTTCGAGCAGTTTGTCGAAGCTTTGACTTGTGCCAGCGTTGGCGAGCTGGTTAAAAATACCCTGAAAATTTGTAAATAGCTGACTGTAAAGATCACCTCCAGGCATGCCGGAGCCCTTCAGCATGTCGAATATGCCGAACATTTTCTGTAGTTCATCAGTCATGTTGTTATTGCTGAAGGTTGAGAAGAATGGATGTTCCTGCTGCATGAAATTTTTCAAAAAACTGCTTGGGTCGGCCCAGTTTTGTCCGCCCGTAAACGGGTTCTGCAGACCGCCGGGGAATTTCATGTTGCCAAGCCAGCTTTTGTAGAACTCCTGCAGGATGCCGAAATTGAACTGCCGTAACAACTCCTCCGGCAGCTTATCGCCCCAAGTCTGCTGAATGTTCTGCTGCAGGTTGGTCCCGAAGCTGGTGAATTGTTCAAACAGCTCCTGTTGTGATTTCAACAGGTCCTCAAAATTAGTTGGCATCTGTTGTTTGGTTGCTCCCTCAAAACTTTGAGTCAGGTTTTCGCCCCAACTGGCGTACTGCTCGGTCAGTTTTTGCTGTTGCTCTTGCCAGGTATTCAGCCATTCTGCCTGCTGTTTAAAATAATCTTGCATGGATTGACCCCTTTATAGCGTTTCAATGCTCTGTTGCTGGTTGTTATCGTTAAGGACGAGGCGCACCGGACGCGCGCCTCAGCCCAACAAAATTTGATCTCAGGCTACTTTAATAAGTGACTCACCCACAAATTAAACAAACCTTAAACAATATATAAACGAATACGTGTTTCTGGGCAAGCGAAAAATTATAAAGTTTTCGAGGCAATGTAAGGGTTTCCCCGGGAAGACTGGCCTGGGTTTCCAGGACAGAGTTTTCTGCCAACACAAAACTAAAGAGTAGGACGAACGGGCTGTGATGCTAAGCACGACTCAGTGTCGCTAATTTCAGGAATAGGTAATGTGCCGAAAGTCGCTTAGCTTCTGCCTTCAAATAACTACCTTGGCTCCTTTAACCGTTCCATCAAGTGGTTCTCGATCACCTGATAAGCCTCCAGGGGATTTATTTTCAGGATATCCAGCATTTCTACCAGCTTGCCTTCGTCGCCTTCACTCAATCTGTCCAGCAAGTCCAATCGTTCCAAAAGGCTTAGTGGCGTTTCCTGATTTTGGACTCGATAAAGTCTCATGATGCGGAGGAGGTCTTGGTATGTGTCGGTTAGGGAGTCGGTTGGCGGCTTCTCGCTGTCTTCTTCCTCCGTAAGAGTCTGTTTTACGAAGTTAGCCTCGGTGTTTTCCAGAAAACCTATCATGGCGTCACTCCAAGGGGCCATGGTTGAGCCAAGAAAACCACTGGCTGAGACAAAGGTTTTCAGCGACTTTGATCCGCTCAGGCCGAAATCCTCGTTTTTAATCTCCAGAATTTTCAGTAACTGCTCAATCTTTGCCTTTGGAACGCCGGCCCGTCCAGATTCAAACCGGGCCACCACCTGTATCGCACTGTTTCCTTCATACCCCAGGGTTTCACCAAGTTCCTTGCGGCTCAATCCTTTTTCCAGCCGACGTTGCTCCAGGAGTTTGCCTACTTTCTTCCGGAAAAGTTCTTTCTGTTCTTTGGTAACCATATTTAAGTACCTGTTTTTATGAGGATAGAAGATGTGGAGCGGCTTGTCTGTTTGTGGCTCGTCGGCCGCCAGAGAGTAACGCTAATATATAAACACGCACACAAAAAGGCAACGTATAAACAATATCGTCATTTTTCCCCTTGACATAGTATTTAAAATTTGTTTAAAGTGCGGCACAAGATTGAACAGCAAGTGACCCATAATATTTTAACACTACCCGAAACAGGAGAAAAACCATGCAAAACGAAAAGATTGCCCAGGAAATTTTGGACTTCAACAAAAACGCAGTCAAGATGAGCTTCGATGCGCTCAATTCTTTTTCCGATCAAACCGTCAAAGCGGCCGACCAGCTTTTGGGGAGCGTACCTAATGTTCCCGAAGAAGGGAAAAAAGCCGTTGACATTTTCTTCAAGGAGAATCAAAAGGGCCTGACTAGCTTGAGGAACAGTGTAGAAGCCGGCCTGGAGATCGATTGGACCACCAAGGAAGCCCCGGCGAAGGGTCTTGAGGCGATGGAAAGCTTTTACAACAGTGCTTTCAGCCAGGCCAGTGCATTGCAGAAAGAGACCAAAGCATTGTTCAACAAGAACTCGGAACAGCTTCCTAAAGAAATCAAGCCGGTGGTTGAATTCTGGAATCAAGCTCTCAATAGCAATTTTCAGATTTTCCAGGGCTTCGTGACCAAGAACTTTGAGCTTGCCAAAAAGGTCATGGCGGATGTTTCCGCTGAAGCCCCGAAGGCTGCTAAAGCTGCAACCAAATAAACTACTGTAAAAAAGCCTTCCTTAAGGGCGGCCTCGAATCAAACAAAAACCCCACTTTGCAAAAAGCGGGGTTTTTGTTTGGATGCGGAATTTTCAAGAAAGGTGGTCGGACCAAATACTTGGACGTCCCCTTTACGTATAGATGATTTTAGGCCGCGGCCAGTCTTCCCTTCTAACCGCCACAGATAAACTTGTTTTGGGCAATCTTGGGCTGGCCTATGCCTCTCAGATACACATCTCTCATCCTTGCTCTTTATCTGACAGAAAAAACGGGAACGGGTTTTGTTTTCAATATACTGTTTACAACATGTAAAGCCCGCCATTCAGGTTGAGGCATTGACCCGTCATATATTCACTATCACAGACAAAAAGAACCCCCTTGGCAATCTCTTCGGGTTCACCCAGTTTCTTCATTGGAACCATGGCAATGATCGCTTCTTTAACCTTCTCCGGCATCGCGGTAACCATTTCCGTAGCAATATATCCCGGGCATATGCAATTGACTGTGACCCCCGCCTTGGCCGTTTCCAGTGCAAGAGATTTGGAAAAGCCGATCAGGCCAGCTTTTGCAGAGGCATAGTTGGTTTGCCCAAACCCGCCAGATTGACCGATGACCGAACTGATATTGATGATGCGGCCATACTTTTGTTCCAGCATTGACGGCAGGGCAATTTTGCAGGTATTGAAGGCCGAGGAGAGGTTAGTATCGATGACTTTGTGCCATTCTTCAAAAGACATTTTCTTGAAAGACTTGTCTCGGGTGATGCCGGCATTATTGACCAGGATATCGATCCTGCCAAATTTCTCCAGCACCTTTTCGATGAATACCTTGGTATCCTCCGCAGCTGAGATGTCGGCTTGCATGGCAATGGCCGATGCGCCCATGGCCTTGATGTCATTAACGACCGCTTGAGCCGCCTCATCGCTGTGGTTGTAGTTGATCACCACCGTCGCCCCTGCACTGCCAAGCCCTTTGGCAATCGCCGCGCCAATCCCTCTTGACCCGCCGGTCACAACTGCAATCTTTCCTGCTAATTTAGCCATAATATGTTCCTCCTCGGTTGCTTTCGTTCGTTGAGTTGATCGTCAATCAACTGAAATATTTTCGATTCCCCTGCCACAATGAACCTCAATCCTGCCGAATCTCGCCTCAAGTCCGGATCAATACACCTTACCCCCTTTGCCTTACAGCACCTCAACCCGCTTCCTTGATGACAAACAGCAGATCCCCTTTGTTGACCGCCTGCCCAGGGGTGGGAATGACCCGCACAACTTCATAGCGTTTTCCCGAATTGTAGAAACTCCCCCCCGGGTTACAGTTTTTCAGTGAGAGCGGGGAGAAGAGCTTCATCGCTTCCAGCAGGCCGATGGTGTCTCCGACCCCTATCGTCCTGCCGACCGGAGCGAAGGGGGGTTCGCTGGGAGATGAAGCATCGTAGAAGACCCCGGTGGAGGGGGAGATGACTTTAAGTTCAGCGCTGCCTTCAATCTCGACAGCCGAGCGGTCGAGGATAATCTGGGCAGAACCGGAGGCTGCATCTCCTTCCGCAATCATCTCCTGAACGTCGATCCGCTCCAGCAATCCGTTGAGATACTGGGTGTTGTAGTCTCCTTTGCGGAAGATCATGTCTTTCAGGACCCGTTTGAGTAGCGGGATGTTGGTGTGAACTCCATTGATGACGGTATCCTCCAGGGCGGCCAGCAGTTTGTCAATGGTGTCCTCCCGGTTTTCACCGGTGACAATGATCTGCGCAATCAGCGAGTCGTAGTAGGGGGTGATCGGTTTACCGGCTTCTACCATCTTGATGACGGTAATATGGTCGCCGCTGGGGATGCTGAAAGCAGTGACATCGCCGGGGGTCGGAATGAATTTGATTTCCACGCCTTCAACAACGGTACGCTCGGCGGTGATGCGCGCTTCAATGGCATAGCCTTTAGGGTTGCTGGTGAGATCGACAATCGAGCCGCCTCCGGCAATCTTGAACTGGTTGGCGACGATATCCACGCCGGAGACTTTCTCGGTGACGGGATGCTCAACCTGGAGTCGGGTATTCATTTCCATGAAATAGACGGAGGTGTTATCCAGGTCAAAGATAAATTCAACAGTTCCCGCCCCGACATAATCGCACTGATTGGAGATGAATTCGGCAAAGTTGTACGCATCCTGCTCAAGGTTTTCAGGCAACATAGTCGAGCCCGACTCTTCGAAGATTTTCTGATTGTTGCGCTGCACCGAGCAGTCGCGCAAGCCGAGAATCTTGCAGTTGCCATGGGTGTCGCGCAGGACCTGCACTTCGATATGGCGCAGATTGGTGACGTATTTTTCCAGGTAGATATCCCCAGACCCGAAGGCGGCTCTGGCCTCAGAGGAGATGGTGAAAAAGGTTTCGCGGAAAGCCTCTGGTTTTTCCACCACCGCGATCCCCTTGCCGCCGCCGCCGTGGACGGCTTTGAGCAGCACCGGGTAACCGATGGTCTCAGCGACCTCCATGCCGGTTTCCACGCTGCCGATGATGCCGTGACTACCAGGGACGACGGGCGCGCCCGCCTTGCTGGCGGTGTCGATGGCGTTGGTCTTGTTGCCCATCAACTCCATGCTGGAATGCCAGGGGCCGACGAAGTTGATCCCACGATTGCGGCAGAGACGGGCGAAGTCGGCATTTTCCGACAGGAATCCGATGCCGGGATGGAGCGAATCGACCTTTTCCTGCTCGGCAATTCGCAGCACCGATTTGGCATTAAGGTAGGATTCATCCGGGGTATTGCCGCCGATGCAGACCAGGGTGTCCTTCTCGGTGAGCTGGCCGGCAACCGCTGAATCCATGTCGGCGTCGGATTGCACCAGCACCACCTCAATCCCTTCTTGCTGGGCGATCTTGATCAGTTTGGCGGCCGTACAGCCGCGGGCGTGAATCAGGCAGCGCTTAACGGGTTTCAGCAGGGCTCGCTCGTCTATCAGAGTCTCGGTCGCGATTGCCGCAGAGTCGGCATCGGGGACAAGGAGACCTTTAAATACGCGGTGGCAGACATCCATCACGCTTTCCGCTGGCGCCGGGATGGCAAGATCAATGGCGCGAAGTTGTTGGTCGAGGTCCTTGTTGAAGGGGTGTTTGACCAGCCCCTGCATGGCGCCCGAGGTACCGAGCAAGTAATTAGACAAGGTCGCCGTGGAGGGGAGGTAGGACGGGACCACGATCTGACCGGCGAAGGGCATATTGGTCCCGGAGAAGTAGTAGGTCTGCACCAGAGGGTGGGTGACAAACGAGGCTTGAGCACCACCGGTGCAATCGCCGAAACCGAAGCAGATGATGGGGAGCTCGTTGTCGCGCACGAAGCGGGTGATCCGGTCATTGACAATCGCCATAGAGAAGAGCGCTCCCGCCCCTTCTTTGGTCTGCATGCCGCCCGAGGAGACAAAGGCGACCACGGGCAGTTTGCGGCGGGCGCATTGCAGCAGGAGGTTACAGAATTTCTCTGCCGAGGCCATATCGAAGGCGCCTGCCTGGAAATCGAGATTGGACACCAATACACCCACTTTGGTGGCGGGATGACCCTTCTCTTTTTTGAGTTTCGCCAGCCCGGTGATGACACCACAGGGTTTCACCCCATTATCCAGCGCTTTCTCGATGGAGATGCGGAACCCGGGAAATTTCGCAGGGTCGGCAGTCATCAGATCGCTGTCGAGCTCGTGGAAATCGGTGAAAAATTCAGCGATGATCGGTTCAAATCGGCAGGTTTTAGCTCGTTTATCCTGATTCAAGACATCCTGAATCAACAGGTCATTATAGGCGCTTGTCAAGCGGTTCCAGAAGTCCTTCATGCCGATATCGCGTAATTTGATGCGGCCGTCGTATTTGCGCCCTTCACTCTCGGCCTCGCAGTACTCCGGCAGGAGCTTCTCGAACAGAAAGTTGACGATAGCAAACAGCGGTTCTGAAATGCGCGGATACTGGATTTTTTTCCATTCCTGCACGGGATGGATGAACTCTTTCTTCTTCGGGTGCTGGAGATAGACGTTGATCCAGCCGTAGAATTTGTCTTCGAGGACAGCCGGGGCCACCGCGTCCTCGCCAAGCATGGCCTTAAGTTTGGTTACGGCCGCCGAGATCGATGATTCCAGCAGTGTCTGAAAAGACTTTTTCGAGAAGGTATTGGTGTCCTTGGCTTCGGCGGCGATGGCGCGCAGATCGGTGATGATCTGGTCGTAGACCAAATCAAAGACAATGAAGTTCTTGCACACCCTAGTCATATCCTTGTGAAATTCGGGCAGGGTGATGACGTCGAGAACGGTCATCTCGGCGGGATCGGTGACTTTGGTGTTATCGGACGCGTTTTCGAGATATTTGATCAGCGTAATAAAATTATTCTGGGACCCCGCCTTCCAAAGGTTGTATAGGTGGAAACCGTAGGTGAGGTAGGTGCTCCGCTTGGCTTTCTCAAGGTTTTTGGCGGGATCGCCGAGAACCAGTTGTGAAAGACGCCCCCGTTCAGCTCCGACATGCTCCTTACGGTCCAGATAGGTCTTGTAGCTTTTCAGTAGCAGATCGTCGTAGCGGATAATCAAAGGGTTCTCCTGCCAGCTGGCAAAGACATTGGCCAGCTCTTCCTGGATCCGCTTTGACAAATCACCCTTGGGACGGGCCAGGTTGGTTGAACGGCTGAAGTTGGCCGAAGAGGTCGACTTGATCCGCCCGCGCAGACTAAGGTAACGCAGATAGCGATAAGTGATGCCGAAGACACTGAAGTATTCCGTCGGATTGTGGGTCAATGAAAGGGCCGACATGCTTTCCAGGACTTTAAGTTTTTCCGACGGATTGATGTAGCGGCTCAGGCTGGCCCGGTAGTGATCGATGATTCCATCAGTCTCTTTGACAAAGGTCACGGCGCGGGTTTCGACGGCGACCACGGCCGAAATGATCGCCTTGCGCAAGTTTTCCAGTTGGGGGCCCTTTTCGCCGGGCACGTAGTCGATAATGCCGTCGACAAAACCCTGCTGGTAGAGTTCATAGGCGCTGACACCGACATATTTGGCGCATTCCTGCCAGCTGAGATCGAAACTGCGGGCGATGGCGGCCAATCCCTTGGGTTGAATGGTGTTGAACACACCGTCGCGGACAGAGAGGATGATGTTGGTGGAGACCAGCGGGATGGCACCACCCGAATAACCGTTGCCGAGAATAATCCCCACCGAAGGAACGTTGAGGTTGGCCATCTCGGCGATGAAGTGGGATATCGAATGAGCCTGGTTGTCAGCGTTGGCCGCCTCGCTGGCATCGGCGCCCGGGGTGTCGATAAAGGTGATGACCGGTACCGCATAGCGTTCGTATTTGCGAACTACTTCGATAGCCTTGCGGTGGTGCTCAGGACCCCAGACGCCATTGTTGGTGTTGCGCTCCTGGCCCAGCAGGCAGAGCCGGCGCTTGCGACCGTGGAAATCAAACTCGGCTTCGACACAAAGCAAAGGCCCTAGCGCAATTTCGTCCAATATTTTAAGCTTCATTTGTTTCAGGATGGCCTTGAAGCCGGTGCGGTTTTTTTGCTCGGACGGTTCGACGGTTTCTCGGATATAGGCGTCGACGTCCAGAGTCTTGAATCGCTTGGTGGTCTTCTCAATGGTCCGGTGAGCAACAAGGCCTTCCAGGGCTACTTCCACCTCCTGTCTCTGGCGGTCTCGGTTGGACCGGCTGACATCCTTGATCAGTGAAAAGTCAGTGGCGAGTTGCTCAGCAAGTTCGAAAAAACGATCGATTGTTGGTGCGGTTGACATAATATTCTTCTCCCGAAGTTGGGGTCGGGGGGGACTATAGACACGACGTTATCTGCAGAGTGTAACTATTATATATTATTACAATAAATGGCACGAATCCATGAGCGCCCCTTACAGGTTTGACAAGGGGCCGCTCATGGGGCCGACGCCAAAATAACGGATGGGTCATATCTGTTTGAACGAGAATTCAACCACCGAACGCCTCCTGGATGTCTTCAAGCGACGAGTGCGCCGTCGTCGGCGATGGGGCCTTCGCGAGGGCCGTCGCACTCTCTGGTGCAACCATCGCCGGGTCCAGCCACATCACGACGTAGCCTCCGACGGCTCCGGCACCGAAGCCCGGAGCAAAGATCAGGGACCGTTTGCTGACCGCCCCCTCGAAGACAGAGTCTGCCAGAGCGATCGGAATACTCGCTGCCGATGCATTGCCGACCTCGGTGATATTGAAGAAAATGTCATTGGCATCAATGCCCTGGGGCTCGGCGATCTCGATGATCATGTTCTTGTTGGCTTGATGGGGTACGATCATATCGATGTCATCAATAAGTGCTCCGTCCCCCCCTTTGACACCCTTGAGTTTGGAAAGCTCGCCCATCATCTGGTCAAGGTACCGCTTGACCAACGCCTTGACCTCGGGTCCATACACCGTGATGTCGTTGTTGAAGTCGTGATTCGGCCAGATGATGGAGTTCACTTGGCTGAAGGGACCGCTTGCATAGGTCTGGACCACCTCGATGTCACGTTCACCGTCGGACGGCGCGATCACGACAGCGGCGGCCCCGTCGCCAAAGATCATCCGCGATGGTCGCGCATTCCCGACCTTGTCCGAGAACTTCTCGGCCAAGATCAGCAGAACCGGCCGTTCGATCTCCCGCAGTAGACGGATCGCCTCGGCGATGCCGTACGGGAACCCGGCGCACGCGGCCACTATGTCGGCCGAGCAATGTGTCTGCGTGATGCCCAGTTGGCCCGAGATCCAGGTGGCGGTCGACGGTATCAGCCTGCTCGACGTGCAGGTGCAAAGCAGTACCGCACCGATCTCCTCGGGCCCTCGACCGGCATGCTTCATCGCTGCCCGCGCAGCCTCGAGGGCGATGTTCTCCAGTGGTTCGGCCGTGTAGCGGCGCCGCTCGATGCCCGTTTTTTCCGCGATCTCCTCCGCGCTCATCGGCGACCAGGTGGGTGGAGCGTTTCGAACGACATCCTCGTTGGAGCAAATGATCTCGCCCTTGCGGATCGCGAGTGCCTCGATCTTCGGTTGGATCGGAGCATCATCGCCGATCACCACCGGCGGGAGTGGCCTCACCGGTTCGACGGCAGGGTCTGGCGTCGGTACCTGCGGCGCGCTGGTGGTTCCGCTCTTTACGCGGTTGATGAAGTCGAGCACGTCGCGGTTTTTGGGATGGAACAGCACGACGACGTCGTCATCCTCCATCTCGGCAAAGGGCTTCAGCTTGGCTCGGCTCCGATCCCAGGGGTGCTGGTTATGGAGCACCATGGCCCAGCGTCGGAGCGCCTCTAGCTCAGGCTGTTCCTCTGTGACGTCGAGAATGTCGTTGTCGCTGTAGCGCCGGTGGTCGGGATTGAAGTTCCCGAGGGTGGTCGTCTTGGCATCGGGAGTGGCGAGTGCCTCGGCAATCGTGGCCTTGATCGGGGGGAGTTCCGCAGCGAGATAGAGCTTGTTTGAGAAGCAGTTAAAGAGCATGTCAAAC
>PVMK01119216.1_pt1 | contig 14093 bp, 14 predicted proteins | sample 1853481 | NCBI WGS metagenome assembly PVMK01 (sample SAMN08533507, study PRJNA380276) | Marine sediment metagenome, whole genome shotgun sequencing project. | reverse complement strand
GGTAGAAGCTTGACTTGAACAACGCGATGATGCGTCCCCGTCGTCCATCCAGCAGCAGATCATGGGCGAAGCTGCCGCATCGGGTGGCGCAATAGCGGTGGGGAATTTCCGGGTTGCGCGTCATCGGAGAACACTCACCGGGCCCGCTGCACCATCGCCAGTGCCAGGGCGGCGGCATCGGCATTGCATGGCGCCACCAGCACCCCCGCGGCTTCCAGCTTGGCGATCTGCGCCGAGCGCCGTTGCGGATCGTCCTCGGTACCGGTCACCGAGGCGATGATCGTCGGCGCGTCGTTCGATGGGTGGCCTGCGATCACCCCTGCCAGGTGGCCGGCCGGATCCGTGTGGGCGCCGTAACCGATGATCACATCGACGAGCACCACGCCGACATGGTCGCTTTCCAGGGCGCGCCGCATCGCCTGGTCACGACCACCGGGATCGATCATGGGGTGCGGCCGGCCCGATGTGTATTCGTCTGCTCCCAGATCGATCATGGAATGCGTCTTGCCCGACCCATCCATCCGGGCCACACCGGGAATGGGCGCGTTGGACGCGACCGCGACGCCGCCCGCTTTGAAGATCCATTGGGCCTCGGCACACAGGGTGCCGCCGCAGAACAAGCCGCACACGGAGCTCTTGTCCGCCGGCAATGGCGCCGCCGGGGATGCGGCGTCGAAGGGCGGGATCACGCCGGCGCCGCCGCACGCCAGCGCCGCTGCCTCTTTCAGGGTAACGGCCGTCACGGCATTGACCGGGACCTGCAGATCGCCGCCGCCCACCAGGCAGACGGTGAACGTCTTGGCACTCGCGGCGATGCGCTCCATCACCCGCGCCGCCACGGATGCGGGCGGGGGTTTGAAAATGAGGACGATGTGCCGCGTCTGCGCATCGGCATCCAGGGCATCCAGAGCCATCAAGGTGGATATGCCGCCCACCGCTTCCGAGAGATCCCGGCCGCCCACGCCGATGGCCTGGGAGATCCCCTGGCCCTGGCGGGCGATCAGGCATGCGACTTCCTGCATGCCGGTTCCCGATGCAGCGACGATGCCGATGCTGCCCCGGGGAACCGCATTCGCGAACGCCAATGGCGTGCCGCCGATGATGGCGGTGCCACAGTCCGGCCCCATGACCAGCCGGCCCAGGCCAGCGGCTTCGCGCTTCAGCGCCGCCTCTTCCTCGAGATCCACGTTGTCACTGAAGATCATGACGTGCAGGCCGTTGCGGATGGCTTTGCGCGCCTCGGCGACGGCGAAGCTGCCGGGCACCGATATCAGCGCGAGATTCGATTCGGGAGCAGCCTTGACGGCGGCTTGTAAGGAACGCGGCTGCCACGCGCCGGCATTGCCGTGCGCGGAGAGCGGCCGGTCCAGGGCGTCGCGGGCTTCTGCCAGCGCCAGGTCCGCGGTCCTCGCGTCGGCGGCACGTATGCCGATGACCAGATCGCCGCCGGTGGCCTCGACGCCGGAGGCCGGGAGCAATCCGGCGTCGGCCATGAGTCGCTTGTTGGCCGGCGTGCCCATCATCAAGGCCGCCTCGGAGACGCCCTTCGCGCTCGGAGATGGTGCGCGAGAGGCGCATGAGAGCCATGGAATCCAGGTAGAAGCCCCGCCGTACTTCGTTGACGACGGTGTCGCTCATGTCACGCCCACGCGTTTCGCGAAACTTTCCAACGCCTGCCGGAAACACGCCATGGGGGCGCGCACCACACCGGCGCCCACCTGGCCGACACCCGGCTCGCGGTGTGCGATGCCGGTGTTGATGGTCGGGGCCAGTCCGGTTTCCACCACCAGACGAATGTCGATGCCGGTGGGCACCCCCAGATAGTCCATGGCGGGAATGGTCCATTCGGGATTCTCGTCGACGGTGATCTCGCCCATGGTGCGGGTGAAATTGCCCGCCTCGGATGGCGCGCCGGCACCGACGAAGCCGGCCACCGCCGGCGCGGCGCCCATGGCAAATCCGCCCAGACCGATGGTCTCGATGATGGTCGAATCCCCCATGTCGGGATTGGCGTCTGCCTCGGTGAAACCCGGGAAGTACAAGCCCTGGGGCATCTCCACCGGCGCGGTGAACCAGGTGTCGCCGGTGCCGCTGACGCGAATGCCGAAGTCCGTGCCGTTGCGGGACATGGCCGTGACGATGCTGGCGCCATGGATACCGCATACTGGATCCATGATCGCCTTGCCCATGGCCATGGCGATGTTGAGAAAGAACTGGTCGTTGGCGGCGATGAAGTCCAGGATTTCGCCCAGGGTCTGACTAAGCGCGTTGCTGTCGCTGGCGGTCTTCGCCAAGGCGGGAGCCAGGGCCCGCAACACCAGACTCGAGCAGGCGACGTTGCGCTGATGCATCTCGTCGCCCATGGTCAATCCGCGGGCAACCAGGCTCTTCAACGCGATGCCCCCGGAGGCGCGCAGCGCCGCACCCATGGCCGGACCGAGCACATCGCGCAACCAGCGCAGGCGATCCAACACCTGCTCGTCGTTACCGCCGAAGCGCATCACTTTGCCGAGCCCTTCGTTGATGGTGCAGTAAGCGCGGTTTCCGAAGCGGCGATTCTCCACCACCATCACCGGTTGGCTGGCGGTGGTCATGCCGGTCATCGGCCCTACGGCATCGAAGTGGTGGTTGGGGCTGAGCTCGAAGGCGCCATCCGCCGCCATGCGCGCCGCGGATTCCAGGTCCGGCGCCCAGCCTTCGAACACCGCGATGCCGCAGACTGCGCCGCGCATGGGCCCGCACATGCGCGGCCACTCGATGGGCGGTCCCGCGTGCAGGATCATGCGCTCGCCCAACGCGGGATCGCCTGCCCCGCCGGTATCACATCGACGAGCACCGGATCCGCCGACAACATCCGCTCCACTGCATCGTCGTTTGCGCTCGAGATGGCGATCTTCTCGCCGCCGGCGACTGTCTGCGCGAACTCGAGCTTCGCGAGCAGGCCCGCGAGCGCGGCATCGCCTCCGGCGGGCGGCACCCAGTCCACCTGCACCACCTGGTTGCCGTGGGCCTGCAGATCCCGCGCGAAAGTGGCTAGACCCACGTTGACGATTCTCGGCGGCGCGGCCAGCAGGCTCTTCAAGTCCTCTGTGCTCATGGATTCATTTTCCTGGTCTGTGGAGCTCGGCGGGGGCACGGGTGAAGGTGCGTCGTCCGCGCTTGAAACCGAACAACGGCGACGCCAGCTCGCGCACGGCGTCCGTTGCCGTGGCGCAGTCGAGGACGATCATATCCGCCGGGTTACCGACGGCAAGACCGTAGTCCTCCTTGCGCATCAATCTGGCCGGCCGGTGCGTGACCATCTCCAGGCACTCCCGCAGACCGGAACCGGATCCGATCTGTGCGATGTTGGCGTACAGATTGGCCATGCGCACCATGGAGCAGTCGCCGAAGGGGGTGAAGGGATTAAGCACGTTGTTGGTGGACAGGGCGCAGTTGACGCCGTGCCCGATCAGGCGATGCACCGGCGCTACACCGCGAACCACATCGTGGTTCATTTCTGCTCCCATGAGAAAGAGATCCGTGGACGGCAGCACCGTCACCGCGACTCCCGCCGACGCGAGCCGGGCGGCGACGCGCGCGAGCTGGTCGGCATCCAAGGCGGAAAGCTTACTCACGTGACCGATGGCAACGCGGCCGCCGTAGCCGTAATCGTCGGTCAGCTCGCAAACCTCGTCCACGGTCATGCCGTCGGGGTTGGTATCGAAGTCCAGATGGAAATCGATATCCACGTCGAACTCCCGTGCAATGGCGAAAACCCGTGCGATCTGCCCGCGGGGATCGCTGTCGGTGTAGGGACAACCGCCCACCACCGTGGCACCGTCCTTCAACGCCTGGACGCATGAGCGCGTCAGTCCGGATTGTTCAAAAGACCATCCTGGGGAAACACGCAGATCTCCACATCGACCGCCCAGGCATACTCCCGTACCAGGGGCAGCACCGCGTCGATGCTCTTGGTCCCGATCACGGATCCACCTCCAGGTGCGTGCGCATGCGGTGGTGCCCTGAACGATGCATTTCTCGATGGTCGCACTCGCCCGCGAGCGAATGTCCTCCACGGTGAATGACTTTTTTGCTTGGGCGACATCGCGGATGGCGTGCACCAGCGTTTCGTGTTCGGACTTGCAGCGATCGAGGATGCAGGCTTTGTCCAGGTGGATATGGGACTCCACGAAGCCGGGGATGACCAGGCGACCGCCCGCATCCAGGATTTCGGCGTCTGCCGACAGGGCGTCCTCCATGGCGACGATGTTGCCGCCAGCGACACCGATGTCGGTGGTGCGCTCATCCTCACCCCGCGACACCCGGCAGTTTTTCAGGATGAGATCGATGACGCGTCCTCCCGCTGCGGATCGAGGCGGTGATCGTTACCGTGCGAGCAGATCCTGCACGGCTTTCCGCAGTACCGCCTCGTCCTGTTTGCAGTGGGTGGGATTTCCGGCACGGTGGCCGAATTTCGACTCGATGGGACGGTACTCCGCATTCGGCATCATGGCCGTTTCGGCTTCGCTGTCTTCCGCCGTGAAATAGAGATCGGTACGGCCGGGCATGACGATGGCGCGGGCCCGAATGGCTGCCAGGGCGGCCGGCAAATCGTTCGAATAGGTTTCGTTGGCGCTGATATCCGAACGTGCCCAGATCTGAAGCTGTGCCAGCAGGTCGTTTGCGTCGCGCCGGAGAAAGTTGGCTTCCCAGAACTGCACGATATAGTCCTCGATGGTCGACACGCCGAAGTGCTCGTACAACCCATCCCGGTAAAAGGCCTGAGACATCGCCCAGCCGGCGTATACGCGTCCCATGGCACGCAGGCCGCGCTCGGGCTTACCCTCGAACCATCCATCGCGCCAGGCGGCGTCGCCGGTCAGCGCCGCCTTGACGCCCTCGATGAAAACGAGATTGTGGGGTGACGTTCTCGCGGAACTGCACACGGCGCAGATACGCTCGACCTCGTCCGGGTAAAGCGCACCCCAGTGCAGTGCCTGCTGAGCGCCCATGGACCATCCATAAATCAGCGCGATGTGCTCGACCTCGAACACTTCGTGGAGTAATCGCCGCTGGGCGGCGACATTGTCCACGTGGGTTATCTCCGGCCAGTTTCCGAAGCGATATTCCTCCACGCAGTTGCTCGGACTCGTTGAGAGCCCGTTGGTAAACATATTGGGTATGACGATAAACCACTTGTCCGGGTCGAGTACCCGGTCGCGCCCGAGCAACCACTCCGTATCGAAATGCTGCGCGCCGTAGGAGGTCGGGTACAGGATCAGATTCGACCGGTCCGGCGCGAGCTGCCCGTAGGTTTTGTAGGCAAGAATTGCTTCGGGCAGAGTTTTCCCGCACTGGAGTGCCAGGTCGCCCATCTCGAAGAGCTCATAGTCACTCATGGTCGTGTGCGCGTTTCCCGGAGTTCAAAATCGACCGTGGTGAGAAAAAATCAATACGCCGAGACCGCGCCGCAGCTTCGCGGATCGGTGGCGCCGTCCATCAACCCCGAGGGGTGAAGCACGATGGCGCCCGCGTGGCCCATCACTTCGTCGAAGGCATCCACCGTGTTGACCTCGTGGCCAGCATTGCGAAGCGCATGGATCAGCTCTGGCGGAAAGCGATTTTCCAGGCGCAGATCCGTGCGCGTATCACCCCAGGTGCGGCTCAGCACCCAACGCGGCGCGCTGACGGCCTGCTGCAGCTCCACCCCCAGCATGGCGTAGCGTGTGAACACCGCCGCCTGGGTCTGGGGCTGGCCCTCACCGCCCATGGCGCCGTAGACCATGACCCGGCCGTCGTTTAACAGTGCCATCGCGGGATTATTGGTGTGAAAGGGGAGCCGCCCGGGGCGCAGGCTGTTCTGCTCGCTGCCATCGAGGGAGAAGCTGCTGCCCCGATTCTGGCACTGGATGCCGGTGTCGCGCAGCACGACGCCGGAGCCGAACTCCCAGTAGATGCTGTGAATGAAGCTGACTGCGCGCCCCGCGCCGTCCACGGCGCCCAGCCACACGGTATCTCCCGGCACCGGATCGACGGGCCACGGTAAGGCACGGGACGGATCGATCTCCGCGGCCAGCGCGCTCAGTGACGCGTCGTCCAACAACGACTGTGGGTCGATGTCCATGTAGGCCGGATCGGTAACATGGGCATTGCGCAGCAGGATCGCACGCTTGGTCGCCTCCACCACACCGTGAACATGCTCGAAGCCATCGGCCTCATGGCAGCCCAGGCGATCGAAGATCCCGAGGATGATCAACGAAGCGAGTCCCTGGCTCGGCGGCATGGTGTTGTACACGTCGCCGCATCGGAGCCGGACGCAGAGGGGATCGGTGCTGACGGCACGTTGCTGCCCGTAGTCCGCCCCATTCACCGGGCAGCCGGCGCGTTCCAGATCGGCATCGATGCTGCGCGCCAGCTGGCCGCGGTAAAAGTCGTCGAGCCCGGCGTCGGCCAGCCGGCGCAAGGTGGCGGCCAGGGCCGGTTGCTTGAAAAGCGTTCCCGGGGCGGGAGGTTCACCGCTGGCGAGGAAGGTATCGGCCCAGCCGGGCACGTCCACCAGCTCTGCCCGCTTGGCGGCGGTGTTGTGGTGCTGGCTGTCGGTGACCGGAAACCCTGCTTCGGCATAGTGGCTGGCATCCTCCAGCAAGCGCGCTGGCGGCATGCTTCCGCCCCAAGCGTCGCTCATCTCCAGCGCCGCCTGCCAGCCGGAGATGGTTCCGGCAACGGTATTCGCAGCCAGCGGTCCGCGGGACGGGATCTGTGCGAGACCCTGGCGTCGGTAGAGATCGACATCCACCCGGGCGCCGGCGGCGCCGACGGCGTTGATGGCCCTGGGTACTCTGTGAGCCGGCTCCGAGATCAACCAGAAGCCGTCGCCGCCCAGACCGTTCATGTGAGGATAAACCACCGAAATGGTCGCCGCCGCCGCCACCATGGCCTCGATGGCGTTGCCGCCTTCACGAAGACACCGCAGACCTGCTTCGGCTGCCAGGTGATGAGAGGAAGTCACCATGCCGCGGGTCGATCGTAAAGTTTGCAGCATCACTCAAGTCCCCGAGTCGGCCAGCGTGTAGTCGCGAACTACCTCGGCCACGCAAATGCGGAAGTCGGCGAAGATCCCCCTCTTGCCCTGCGCTTGCGCGAGCCGATGCTCGGCATGCTCGCGCCAGGTCTTGACGGCCTGCTCGTCGCGCCAGAACGAAACGGAAACGAACTTACCTTCGTTGGACAGGCTCTGAAAGCGCTCCACGGAGATGAAACCGTCGATTGCCTCCAGCTCCGGTTTAAGACTGCCGGCGAGGGCGAAGTAATCCTGATCCCGGCCGGGATTCATCTCGACTTCGAATATGACCGCTAACACCGAACACCCCCCATCGCCGTCAGCCTTTCGCAATGCCAAGGCGCTTGCGCACCATCGATGCACCGTCCGCCAAGGCGCGAAGCTTGCCCGCCGCCACATTGCGCGGCAGCGGCGCCATTCCACAGTTGGTACAGGGTAACAATCGTTGGGAATCGACGAACTCCAACGCGGCTTCGATGGTGGCCGACTACTTTCTCCGCAGACTCTACCTCCATGGATGCGACATCGATGACGCCCACCATGATTTCCTTGTCGCGCAACAAGCCGAGTAATGAAAGAGGAACCTTCGAATCGGCGCATTCCAGCGATACCTGGTCGATGCGGCTCTTGTTGAGCGCGGGAAAGGTTTCTTCATACTGACGCCACTCCGACCCCAGGGTCTTCTTCCACTCGATGTTCGCCTCGATGCCGTAGCCGTAGCAGATATGCACCGCGGTCTTGCACCGAAGCCCCTCTGCGGCTCGATGCAGGGCGTCGATGCCCCATTCCTGCACGTCGCCCATAAAAACATTGAAGGCGGGCTCATCGAATTGAATGACGTCGACCCCGAGCGCTTCGAGCTCGCGAGCCTCCTCATTGAGGAGCTCGGCGAACGCCATCGCCATGTCCGGGCGGCGTCCGTAATGGACATCGGCAATGGTGTCGCAGATGGTCATGGGGCCGGGCAGTGTGAACTTCATGGGGTGATCCGTGTGGCCGCGTGTAAAGCGCACCTCGTCCGCGTGCACCGACAGTTTCCGCCGCACAGGACCCGTCACCGTCGGCACGTCCACCACGTAGCGGCCGTCGCGGATGCCCATTTTGGTCATGAGCTGCCAGTCGATTCCGTCGATGTGCTGGAGAAAGCCGTGCACGAAATGCGTGCGGAACTGCTCGCCGTTGGAGACGATATCGATGCCGGCATCCTCCTGCTCCTTGAGCCAGACCAGGACCGCGTCGCGCTTGCCGCGCTCCAGGGCCTCGCCCTCCAGGCGCCAGGCCGGCCACAACTTCTCGGGCTCGGCCAGCCAGGCCGGCTTGGGCAAGCTGCCTGCAATCGTGGTGTCCAGCATCATGCCTCTCCCTCGCGGGCTTTCGAGGCCGGTTAGTTTAACTCAGAAAATCGCGCCCGGCAGGCCAGGTCGCTGAGAACAGCTCCCCACGGGGCCTCCAGCGAGAGCGACCCCATGACGCTTGTGCTTTATACTGGTCCGAGTTTGGGGACAGCCGCAACGGCGTTTCCCGTGTGCGTCTATTCCGAAGCGTGTCATTGAATTCAGCTCAGGGCTCCGGGCTGCAACGCCCGTCCCGTGAGAAAAGACGAGAGAATAAAGATGAAGTAGAGAGGAGAACACAATGAAACGTCGTAAGTTTTTGAAAAAAGCCGCGGCCACCGGCGCTGTCGCCGGCGTAGCGTCCACCATCGCCGCTCCGGCCATCGCCCAGGGCATCAAGCAGATCAAGATGGTTACCACCTGGCCCAAGAACTTCCCTGGCCTCGGGACCGGCGCGGAGAACCTCGCCAAACGAATCAACGAGATGTCGGACGGCAAGCTGCAGGTCAAGGTATTCGCCGCTGGCGAGTTGGTTCCGGCGTTCCAGTCCTTCGACGCGGTGTCGAGCGGCAACGCCGAGATGAGTCACTCCGTCTCCTACTACTGGCAAGGCAAGTCGCCCGCCTTCAACTTCTTTGCCGCGGTGCCATTTGGCCTGAACGCGATCGAACACGCCGCCTGGATCCAGTACGGCGGCGGCATGCCCCTGTGGGAGGAGCTCGCGGCCGGGTTCGACATCAAACCCTTCATGCGCGCGAGCACCGGCGTCCAGATGGGCGGTTGGTACCGCAAGGAGATCAACAGTCTCGACGACTACAAGGGACTCAAGTTCCGTATGCCCGGTCTCGGCGGCGAGGTGCTGCGCGCGCTCGGAGCGGCGGTGGTCAACCTTCCGGGCGGCGAGATCTTCCCCGCCCTGCAGGCCGGCACCATCGACGGCACCGAGTGGGTCGGTCCCTGGAACGACCTGGCCTTCGGCTTCTACAAGGTCGCCAAGTTCTACTACTGGCCGGGCTTCCACGAGCCCAACACCACCGGCGAGGTGATGGTCAACAAGACGTTCTACGATAGCCTGCCCAAGGACCAACAGCGAATCATCGAGGTCGCGGTCCAGGCCGAGGCCTGGCGAGAGTATAGTGAGTTCTTCGCCTCGAACTCCGGTGCCCTCAAGACACTGATCGAGAAGCACGGGGTAAAGCTGCGAAAGTTCAACGACGAGCTGCTCACGCAGATCGGGACCACGGCTGGCGAGGTTGTCGCCGAGGTCGGCCACAGGGACCCGTTCACTACGAAAGTCTACAACAACTTCATCGACTTTCGTAAAAAGGCGATCGGCTGGAGCAGGCTCAGCGAGCAGGGCTTTTTGAACGCGCGCTCATTGCCGTTCAAGTACTCCTCCTGACTGGCGCAACCTGCCACGACGCGGGGCCGCGCCCGCTTTGAGGTGCGCGGCCCCGCCCAACCAGCGAAGGCGCTCCATTTCCGCCCCGCGTCGTACCGCTTGGCTGAGCGGCGCGCAGGCTGCGGGAATAAGGGCGCGACCTACCCTCGGAGTCCGATGTGAAAGCACTGCAGCTCATTGCGCGCGCCATCGACACACTAAATGAACGCGTCGGCCGGACCGTGGCCTGGCTGGCGCTGCTCATGGTGCTGACCCAGTTCCTGGTCGTGGTGATGCGCTACGTGTTCGGCATCGGCTCGGTGGTCATGCAAGAGTCGATTGTCTACATGCATGCCACCCTGTTCCTGGTTGTCGCCGGATATACGCTGCTGCGCAACGGACACGTTCGTTGCGACATCTTCTACGCAGACGCCACGGCGAAGCGAAGGGCGCTGGTCGACATTTTCGGTGTCTTCGTGTTTCTCCTTCCCATGTGCGCTCTCATCGCTTGGACGGCTTGGCCATACGTGGTCTCGGCTTGGGCGGTGTATGAAGGATCGCCCGAGGGCGGCCTGGGGATCCCGGGCGTGTACCTGCTGAAATCGACGATCCTGGTGTTCGTTGTGCTGGTCTCGCTGCAGGGCCTCTCGTTGGCCATACACTCGCTCTCGTTGCTCCTTGGCATCGAGATGAAACCCAGGGCCGATGAAGCCTCTGGAGGAACGCAGGAATGACGCCCGGGGAAATTCTCTCCCTGATGATGATCATCGCCCTGTGCGGTTTCACCCTCGTAGGTTTTCCGATTTCCTTCACGCTCGCTGGCGTGTCTCTGATCACGGCCGGTATTGGCACTGCGCTCGGAATTTTCGATACATCGTTCCTGGGATTCGTGCCGAACCGCATGTTCGGCGTAATGACCAACGAGGTGCTGATCGCCATCCCCCTGTTCGTGTTCATGGGCGTCATGCTCGAGCGGTCCAAGGTCGCCGAGGAGCTGCTCGACACCATGGGCCGGCTGTTCGGCAACCTGCGCGGCGGGCTCGCGATCTCGGTGACGGTGGTGGGTGCCTTGCTGGCCGCGTCCACCGGCATCGTGGGCGCCACGGTGGTGACCATGGGACTGCTGAGCCTGCCGACCATGCTGCGGCGCGGCTACGACCCGGCGCTCGCTTGCGGCTCCATCACCGCGGCCGGCACCCTCGGTCAGATCATTCCGCCCTCCATCGTCCTGGTCATCCTCGGCGATCAGATCTCCAATGCGTACCAGGTGGCCCAGAGGGAGCTGGGCAATTTCTCGCCCGAGCCGGTATCGGTGGGCGATCTCTTTGCCGGCGCCCTCATTCCCGGCTTCGGCCTGGTCGGCATGTACATCCTGTACCAGATCCTGGTGGCGTGGCTGAAGCCCTCCTCATCGCCTGCGATCCCCAAAGAGGAGCTCGAAGATGGCGGCGAGAGTCTCGCCAGTCGCCTGATGCGCGCGTTGGTCGCCCCGCTGGTGCTGATTGTCGCCGTGCTCGGATCCATCCTCGGAGGGGTCGCGACGCCCACCGAGGCGGCCGCGGTCGGCGCCATCGGCGCGACCCTGCTGGGCGGGGTGCGATTGAATCCGGAAAAGCCCTGGCCGATTTACATAGCCGCGATCTCCCTGGTAATCATCATGACGCTCGTAGTCACGTTCGATCTGCGCGTCGCCCGCTCGGAGATCGCGAGCCTCGACATGCTCGGAATTTCGGTCGCCGCCATGGGCTGCCTCGGCATCGTCTGGGGCTTGTGGGTGAGCCTGTTACGGATTCACCGCATGGAGCTGCTCAAGGATGTCACCCGCACCACCGCGCGCTTCAGCTCCATGATCTTCGTGATCATCGTCGGAGCGGGCGTGTTCTCGGTGGTGTTCCGGGGTTTGGGCGGGGACGTGATGGTCCACGAGTTCCTCAGCGAGCTGCCCGGGGGCGTGATCGGCGCCATGGTCACTGTCATGCTCTTGATGTTCGTTCTGGGATTTTTCCTCGACGTTATCGAGATCACGTTCGTGGTCGTGCCCATCGTGGCCCCGGTCTTGCTGATGATGGACCTGAACCCCGTGTGGCTCGGCATCATGTTCGCGGTTAACCTGCAGACCTCCTTCCTGACTCCGCCGCTCGGCTATGCGCTCTTCTATCTGCGCGCGGTGGCGCCGCCCGAGGTCAAGACCATGCAGATTTACCGCGGAGTGGTGCCCTTCGTGATCATTCAGCTTCTGATGCTCATCGTGCTCTCCATGTTCCCCGCAATGACCACGTGGCTGCCGCGGGTCATCTTCGGCTGATCGTGCGCACGGTTAAGGCAGGGGGCGAGCGCACCGTCGCTTCGAGCCGGCCCGCCCGGAGCTTGTCGGGGCGCGCTCCTGCAGGAATACCGATTTCAGGAGGCCGTATAGGTGATCAATAAAAGAAAGGTGACTACCGAGCTGCTCGATGCAATCCAGGATGCCTTCAATAGACACGACGTAGACGGCATTCTTGCGTATTTTGCCGATGACTGTGAGTGGCTGATGGCGCGCGGTCCCGACCCATGGGAGGGAAAGCGCCTACGCGGCAAGCCGGCTATCGCCAGAGTGCTATCGGAAAGGTATGCGGTCGTCCCGGATATGCGCTGGGTCGACATGTCGCACTTCATCTCCCCCGACGGCAGCAGGGCCTGTTCCGAGTGGACCGTCAGAGGCACGCCGAAAGACGGCGAGCCCATCGACTGGCTGGGTTGCGACGTGTGGACGTTTTCAAACGGACTGGTGACGAAAAAAGACACGTACTGGAAAACCATCGCGTGAATTCCGCGGAACGCGCCCGACGTCCAACGCCTGTAGGAAGGAGCCCGCTCGGGGAACTTTAACGCTGGTGCCAATAGCCGACACTGCAACAAAACACAGACTTCTCCTGCAGTGGCTCATTCTGGTGGGAGTCATGGGCTTCGTGCTGTTCGTCGTCTGGCATCAGGGGTTGATCGCGCTGCTGCTGGACTACGATCGCAGCCGTATCTCCCTGGCCATTCTCATTATCTTTGCCCTCGCCTCGGGTCATGCGGCGGTTCAGGTCTATCACCTGTCTAACGAGCTCGACGCCGGCGGCACGATCGTCAATCTTTTGAGAAGCATGCCGGATGCGAAGCTGCGTCTCGCCGATGATGGGACGGCGACACTCGCCGATCGGCCGTTGCCGGACTGCCTGCTGACCCGACACATCTGCCACGCGCTGCAGCAGTACCGGGGCCGCTCGCCCGGGCCGGAGACCACCAGCGAGCAGAGCATGCTGCTCGGGGCGCTCGAAAGACGCATCAAGGGGCGTCACAGCATCGGCTGGCTGATCGCGGACTGATGTTCAAGCTCGGGCTGCTGGGGACTGTGATTGGATTCATCCTGATGCTCGGGCGCGGTCACCGACATCAGCGATTTCGATGTCGGGCACCATGCAGGTGATGCTGCGCGATATGAGCGGTGGCATGCGGGTGGCGTTGTTCACGACGCTGAGCGGCCTGATAGGGGGAATACTGCTCGGCATGCAGTATCACCTGGTGGACCGGGGGGGCGGACGAGTTGCTGGCGACTATCACCGAGGTCTCGGAGGTTTACGTCATGCCGCGGATCTTGAGTGCCAGCGCCGGCGCGCAGGCGTCGGAGGCCGGACATGATGCATAGACATCGGTTCTATACCGATCCCTTCACCGATCTGCTGTTCAACGCCCTACTCGGCTTCGTCTTCCTGTTCATGGTGGCGATCCTCTTCATGAATCCCATCGCCAAGCTCGGCACGGCGAACTTGAAGGCGGAGTTCATCATCACCCTCACCTGGCCGGACAACCAGCCCGACGATCTCGATATCTGGGTGGAGGACCCCCACGGGGAGATCGTCTCGTACCTGCAGCGCGAAGCTGGCTGGCTGCATTTGGATCGCGACGATCGGGGCAGCTTGAACGACACCATCGAGATAAATGGTCAAAAGCTCCTGCACCCCATCAACCAGGAGGTGGTGACCATGCGCGGCATCATCTCCGGGGAGTATGTGGTCAACGTCTATTACTATGAATCGGTGACCCGGGGGCCGGTGTCGGCGACTCTTCAGATAGACAAGATCAACCCGGTGCTGGAGACGGTGTTCTTCGACCGCGTCGTGCTCGAGAAACAGGATGTGGAGAAGACCGTGGTGCGGTTCCGGGTGTCCGATCGGGGCGAGGTCGTCGGCGTCGACCGGCGGCCGAGAAGGCTCACGCCCTACGCGTTGGAAGGCTGATGTCGCTGGCGTTCATGGGTTTGCTGGCGGCAGCTTGTGGGGTGGCGGTGTTGCTGCTCAACATGAACTTGCGG
>PVMK01126658.1_pt1 | contig 14094 bp, 9 predicted proteins | sample 1853481 | NCBI WGS metagenome assembly PVMK01 (sample SAMN08533507, study PRJNA380276) | Marine sediment metagenome, whole genome shotgun sequencing project. | reverse complement strand
CGGCTCTAACCTGTGCAGGCGTCATATAGCCGTGACGAGCAACCAGCCATTGGGTGTTGTACCATTGTGCGAATTCGATCAGAGCCAAGCGCAGTTCCTCGATGGTCTCGAAGGTCCGGACCCACAGCAGGTTCTCCTTCAAGGTTCGGATGAAGCGCTCGGCGACGCCGTTTCCTTCCGGCTCACACACGAAGGAGGGCGAGCTTTCAACGCCCAAGAAGGCGATCTCCTCCTGGAAGTCGTGAGACATGTAGTTCGAACCGTGGTCGTGTCGGAGCTTCAGCCCCATGGCCATGTCCTTTCCGATGGCACCGAAGTGCTTTCGAACCCCTTGGCGGATCGGCTCCAGGGCCTGGAAGCGATTGGCGCTCTTGTCGGCATGGATGCCAACGCATTCCGTGTTGCAATGATCCACGGCGACGAAGACGTGGGCCAGCCCCTCACTCAAGGTCACCGTCTGAGTCATATCGGTTCCCCACATCACGTCCACGGCCTCGGTGGTGATCTTTCCGTCGTGGACACTGCCCGAACGCTTGGGCAAGCGGTGCGGCGCCGATAACCCGTTCTCACCCATCAGGCGTCGTACCCGGCCAGGGGAGGTGCGGATCCCAGCTAAGCGGAGTTTCGCCCAGATCTTCCGGTACCCCTCGCCGGTGAAACGGCTTTCAGCAATGGCTTGCTTGATATGCTCCAGCAACGTGGCATCGTCACAAGGGCCTACGGGACCAGGGCGGCGCCTCGTCATGGGCGCCACCTCCGTCCGGTGCCGGTACACCGTTGCTCTGGGTATCCCCCAGCACCGGGCGACCCGCGCCAAGCTATAGCTGCGTCCCACGGAGGGCGAAACCGCCCGGCTCATCGCTTCGACCTCCGCCGTGCCAAAGGGGAACCGCTCTCCATGCGGTGGATCTTCTCCCGCAGCAGCTCGTTCTCCATGGTCATTTCCCCGACCTTGCCCTTCAGGCGGGAAATCTCGTCATCCCGCCGGTCGCGCTCTCGATCCTTCAAGGCCGACCCAGCTCCAAGCAAAGCGCGATCCTGCCACGCGGAAAGCCGCGCCGCCGTCACGTTCAACTCACGGGCCACCAATTCCAGGGGCTCGCCACGCATCAGCCGGCGGACAGCTTCGAGTTTCCGCTGCGCCGAAAATCTCCTCGACGGCCCGCCCACGGGCTCGCCTCCGCCAGCTCTATGGGGGCGCTCCGGCGAGCCCGTCGGCTCCGCACGGACATCATTGGCAATCGGTGTATCCATTCCTTTGTCCTCCAGTTGCGGTTCCTTCTACCATGACCCAGATTCGGGGGAACAGGTCACGAGTATGATGCCAGCAACCGAATATCCAGTTGCGGTTCCTTCTACCGCAGCCGGATGTCTCACCGAACCCTGACGCACCCCACTTCCAATCCCCGCCCCCACGCCGTCGCCAGCAACGAGCGTCCGCCAAGCCATCAGGACAGGCTCGCCAACGCATCCTTGGCGTTTTTATGAATCTCGAAAAATTGAATAAATCCGACGGTTTCAAAGATATTCTGAATGTCATCACTGAGGGAGCACAATGCGAATTTACCGTCAACCTCCTCGACCCGCTTGGCGACTCCTAGCAAGACACCAAGACCCGTACTGGTCATGAAATCCACATCGGAGAGGTCCACCAAGATCGCCGTTCGCCCCGTATCGATCAGGCCGTCAAGCGCTTCCTTCAATACCGCCCTGCTGTTGATATCGATCGTTCCTTTGGGCGCCACAATCGACACGTCCCCTACCGTAGACTTGTTGATCATCATCTTTACGACTCCCTCGGGATTGTTGCCCACCGTCCATCAGATATAACCCCGGCCCCTTCGGGGGACAATCAAATCGTGTTGGCCTTTGATCCTCCCCCCGGGATGCGGTGCAGCTACGAATGTTATCCAAATCCAGTTTTGAATAGTGGGAAATGGGAGCCGCGCCTCCGAATTCATTGCCGCCAGAGCCTGCCATGAGCAAACGCGGAGCATGGAGTTCAGACCCGTCAAAGGGTCATTGTCACGGTGACGTGGTTTCGTCCGCGCTTCCGCTGGTAGGCTAGGTTATCCGTGTAACTCCGGACCAAATGGATGCCCCTACCGCCGAGTGGCAGATCTTTCAGAGCACCCATTTGCTCTGGTGCCTTTGCGCGTCTCGGATCGAACGGGCGGGCATCGTCTATGATCTCCAGATTGAGCTGACCGTCGTGCAGTTCGAGCCGGATTTCGATCGTGTGGGTCGCCTTATCGGCGTAGCCATAGGAGATCGTATTTGTCAGCAACTCGCCGAGAACAAGATTGATGCTGAAAACACTCTTCGATGGCAGGTTGTTTCGCTGTCCGAACGCATCGACCTGTTCCCTAACCGAACGTAGCTGTGGCGGGTCGTTCGTGATCGTCATTATAAGTTGGTCGTCGGCCATTCCAATTCACGCACACGCCGCCTCGGGTTTGCTCGCCTGGCACCGCCAGCTTATACCAAAGGGTGATAGTAATGATCCATAGGGATCGCTTCTGGGGCCTGTCGGGTAGGAAGCAAGCCGCAGGCGATGCGGGGCCATCGTCAAGGCTTGCCGACGCCCTCCGACAGGCCCCGGAAGCGACCGGAACGGCGGCCTTTCAGAGCTTTCGGGCCGCGTCGCCAGCATCTTGTGATGCCCCACATCACGGCGATACCGGCTCCTAACCGAAAGCTCTGAAAGGCCGTCCCTATGAGTCATTATTATCACCCTTTGGTATTAACCGGGCGCGCCGCAAGACGGCCACAAAAAGCTTTGGTCCGGGCACCTGCGGGACCCGATATCGCGTCGTCACACCCGTTTGGCATGCATCACGCCGGCACTACCAGGGCGGATTCGGTGCGGGCCGCTGGCGCCGATGAGGCTATTCCAGAGATTTTCGGGCAATTGCCGCGATCTTTCGGCGCGCTTCTTCGTCGATACCGGCGATGAAGGCGCCCCTGTGGTCCGTCGCACCAATCGGATTGCCGGCCAGGTCGGTCACCTCACCGCCGGCACCCCGGACCAGCATGATTCCGGCCGCCAGGTCGTAAGGGGCCGCCGGCCGCGGTGACCAGAGGTTGACGTAAATGAAGCTTCCCTTCGCGGCTTCCAGCATCGCCCACAAGGGAGATCCGCCAGGCAGCTTAACCATGTTCAAGCCGCTCTTGCGCCATTCCTTCAACAGATCACCGACCAACGCGCCGACGTGACGGTGGGGATGGAGATTCACGAGAGGGGTTTGAGGCGGATCCCTGTCGGCGGGAAGCGAGCAAGCCACATCCTCTTCGCCGAACAGGGAAAATTGGAGCAGCCGCGCTCCGGTCTCGGGGCCGGCGTAGCCCAGCTCCCCGGTGACGGGGTTCAGGACCATTCCCAGGAAGGGAGCTCCGTCGCGGAAGAATGCGAGCCCCGTTGCACAGGTTTCCGTGCGATTGATCAGGGACCAAGTGCCGTCCACCGGGTCGATTGCGACGGCTATTCCGCGGGTCGGCACACTGCCGCCGCGCTCTTCCCCCACGAAAGTCGCCTCGCGAGAGAATTCGGTGAGGCGGTCATGGACGAAAGCTTCGATCTCGTGCTCATAGCGGGTTACCGGCGAGCCGTCCGGCTTGATACGAACCACATCCTCCATGGGCAAAAGCCGCACTTTGCGAACCATGCGTCCCGTCTCCAGGAGGACACTCAAGCCGAAGCGCAACCACTCCGATTCGCCGGCAATGGCGTCGCCAGCGGCGCACATTGCATCTCCCGCTCTGTGGGCGTCGATACAGGCTCGTTCCAGTTTCGTGAGGGCCATGGGACTCACCCTGTTTTGACGAGAAGCGCCATCGCCTGGGCCCGCTCGATGCGCGCGGTCTCTCGCAATTGCTTGACCGCCTCGCGGACCGGACGAGCCAGGTTAGAAGGGAGGTCGTTAACCGTCCGGGCGGCGAGGGGTCGCCATTCGACGTCCTCGAAGCCCCCCGGGCGAAGCTGCAAGGGCTTGCAACCGTCATCCTGATGGAACAGGCGTGCGTGCAACTCGACCCAGGCATGATCGGTTTGCCGGGCATCGTAGCTGTATCCCTCTAATATGACCTCGCCGCTCTCAGGATCGGGCCGGCAACCGATTTGGTTTTCAAGAACGCGCGCGACTGCGGCTTCGGGTGTTTCGTCCGGTGCAACAAAGCCCTTGGGAAGCGAAAGCCCTCCGTTCTCCGCGTTCCGGCTGAGCAGTATCTCGAGTCCGCCCGTGGTGCCGCCGGCCCGAGTGACGATGCCACACACCATCACGTTGGGACCCCATCTGCCGAGCAGGCCACGGCCCGCGATGCCGGTGCGCCCCCGGGGATTCAGAAGGCGCCCCGACGCATCGCGATATTCGGCTGTATCCTGATCTCCGGGATCGCCCGTCGTCTCAGACTCCTCCGGGTCGGCCCATCCGTCCGGGGTTCGCAAACGGTCGTTCGCCAGGACAGAAGGGTCCACGTAATAGGGCGGCGTGTAATCCGGACATTCGGTGGCCCAGGGTGCCGCGTCGATGAGAACGCGAAATCGTGGCGGATAGGGTGCGGGCCGCTCGCCTCGAATCTTCAGATGAAAATCGTCCGCGACGAGTATGAAGACCAGGTTGTCGATGGAATACAGGGCATGCAAGAGCTGCGGCAGATCGCATTCGCCTTGATCCCGTCGCTTGTCGAAGCTGAGCGTGTGGAGCGCGTACTTGAGCAGTGCGATGCGGTAGAGAAGCCAGTCTTCGTCGCTTTTCAGCGAATAGCAGGTCTCTCTGACCTTGCGAACCGCCTCCAGGATCTTTCGGAATCGCAAATCCCATTTCGCGAACTTCAAGGAATCTGGGAGACTACCGGCATCGGCCGGCATACGGTGCGAAAGGAGGTATTCCTCGAACTTCTTGAGCCGGGGAAGGTCATCGAGGTCGAACTGATTGCTGATGACGAACTTGATGTCGTTTTCCAGTTTAGCGAAATCCATTTCGACGGGATGTTGGCCACTATGGGTCCAGTCTATGAACCAGATATTGTCGCCCTCGTCGCAAATGATGTTCTTCAGGTTGAGATCGCCATGGCCGAGACAGACTTCGCTTTCGATGGCGTCCTCGTTCGAGGCGATCAACTTCAAGATATTCGCGATGTTGTCGGAGTCCGCCTGCAGGCTGTCGCTGGCCTGAGGATCGCAGTAACTTTTTATGTGGTCGATGTTCTCCCGTAGCCATTGCAGTTGCTGATTCGTGTGAAGATAGAATCTGCGATAGGGCGCTACCCGCGAGACCGTCCGCGTATTCCGGTAGAGCTTCTCCGTACTCAGTTCTAGCGCCTTGTCCAGCCGGCCCATGAAATGTCGAAGCTCTGCTTCACCGTCGGCCAGCTCGAAGCTGTCCTGAAGAGTCCCCGGGCGACCCTCCATGGCGGCAAGTTCCATGGCGACGCCGATAAAATCGCCGACCCAAACCGGGTCGCCGAAGGTCGGAACGTGCTTCCCGAAAAAGTCGAAGACCTGCTGGTAGCCTTCGATCTCCCGGCGCATCTGAGGAAAGTAATCGACTTTGAGCACCATCGGCTCGGTGCGCGCCGCGCCCTTCCAACCGTCTGCCAGGAAGAGCAGGCTGCCGCTGAATCCGCCCTGCAACGGCCGCAGTTCGGTCCGGGTCCAGTGCATGCAAAGGAACTCGATGATGGTTCTCTGCTCTTCGCCCAGTGCCTCTCGTGCCTCTGCCGGGTCAATGACGCATGGCTTGTGTGAAAAGTCGTCGAAGCGTGCCGGATCGAGGCCGACAAAACGCGCAGCCTCCTTCAGGTCCAGGAAGACCGAGATGCCGGCACTGGGGAAATTGTGGCGCAGGGCGGCAAAATGGGCGCCTTTTGTGGGACTGCCCAAGAGGTGCGAGCAAACCGCGACGTTCTCATAACCGAGGATGTTCTGGAGAAACGTCGCCGTGCCGAGAATGCGCTTCTCGGTGTGGCAGCCGACGAGGAAAAAACGGAGATCGCCTCGGTTTGTCTCCTCCGCCGCCGGGTCGAAGCCGCTGAGGCGCTCGACGGCTTGACGAAACGCCGGAAACGGCAGTGCCTGGCGCGATGTGCGAATGACCTCGGCGTCCCCGGCAAGATCCTGCAGCGGCTCGATGAAGTCCGTGCCGCCCGGTACCGCCGCGGCCGCGCTACTTCCCTCATGCCGAAGCCCGCCTTCCTGTTGGGAATTGGGACTGTTCTCGGCATTTTGTAGCAGCAGCAAGCCCATATTGGCGCCCGACTTGCCAGCCATTGCGACGTCACGGAGAAACGTTGGCAGGACACCGCTCTCGAAATCCTGCCCGGCGCCCAACAGGCGATCGATTTCCTGGCGGCCGACATTGGCCTGACAGGCTTGGAACCGAACCTCGGGGCTTAGAAATTCGTTGGTTAGCCCATCGCCGATCACGATCGTGAACATCTGTCCGTCTCACCCGAAAATCACCCGCACAAAGACTATCCGAATTTACCCTTTGGTCATCACATTTCTGCGCCGGCCGGTTTTCGTTGACGTGCCGAATTTCCACGGCTCGACAGTTTATAAAATCGAGTGGTCCGGATGCCCTTGGCATCGTGCTGTCGTCGGGTACAGTCTAGATCCCAGCAACGCCCGTTCCGTGGGCCGAAGGCTTTGGCGGTGGCTTGTCCGCCGGCGTCGGCGGCCGGGCTATCTGACCTCTGCGGGTTCGCCGCGAGGGTCGGACATCATGCAATCGGCCTGGGCTTCGATTGGCGATAGAGATCACGGCCTGAATGGTATTAGATGGAAAGCGAACATATCCTACAGACCATCACGCTCGCGATATTTCTTGGCATAGCCGCACAGGTCTTGTCTCGAAAATTGCGGCTCCCCAGCATCATTTTGCTGATGCTTTTCGGCATCGTGGCGGGACCCCAGGCATTGCACGTCCTGCGCACGCACGAAATCCCGGATATCACGTCCGCGGGCATCTCGCTCGGCGTCGCGATCATCCTGTTCGAAGGTGGAATGACCCTCCATCTGCCCGATCTCAAGACCGCGCCCAAGGCCATCTTCCAGATCATCCTGGGCGGCCCGTTTATCACCATGGCCGTGGTGAGCGCCTGTCTGTATCTCATCCTGGATCTCAATTTCGGCGTGGCCATCTTGATCGGTTCGATCCTGACCGTGTCGGGGCCCACGGTCGTTGCCCCCCTGCTTGCGCGCGTGCGCGTCGGAAAAAAGCTCCATGATATCCTGACATGGGAATCGATCATCGTCGACGCCGTGGGCGCGATCCTCATGGTGGTGGCATTGCAGTTCGTCGTATCCGGCAACGAAATCAGTCTCACGACGGCGGGGCACTTCTTCGGCCGATTGGCTCTCGGCGGCGCCGTCGGTTATCTCACCGGGCGGGGTTTGATCTTCATCATCACCCGCAAGCTGGTGCCCCACGACCTTCTGAACCTGGTGATCCTGGGCATTGTCCTGCTGACCTACTGGGGCACGAACCATGTGGCCTCGGAGTCGGGCTTGATCACCGTGACGGTGGCCGGCCTCATTCTGGGGCAGCTCAAGCATCCGTCTCTGGAGCAGATCAAGAGCTTCAAGGAACAGCTGTCCATTCTAATTGTTTCATTCTTGTTCATATTGCTGTCGTCGCGCATCGACCTGTCCAAGCTCGGTGATTTTGGCTGGCTCATGGTGCCGGCGGTGCTCTCGATCCTGTTCGTCGCACGCCCACTTGCCGTGTTCCTCACAACCATCAACACGGTGTTGAATTTGCGGGAAAAGCTGTTTCTTGTCTGGTTCGCGCCACGGGGCATCATCGCCGCGGCCACGGCGTCGCTGTTTACGCTTGTGCTGCTCGAAAGGGGCTATCCGCAGGCCGATGCCGTGGAGACCGTCGTGTTCCTCGTCATCATGGCCACCGTCCTATTGCAGGGCTTCACGGCTGGGCCGATCGCCAGGCTCCTCAAGGTGACCGCGCCTCCGCGCAACGGCTTCCTCCTGATCGGTATTCACGCGTTTTCCATAAGGATTGCCGAGCTGCTGGCCGCCGAGGGTGTGCCGGTCAAATTGGTCGACAGCAAAGACGATAACCTAAAGGCGGCGCACGACGCCGGCCTCGATGCCGCAACGGGCAACATTCTCGACGAGGACTTTCTGCTGTCGCTGGGTCTGGAGCGCATCGGGACCATGTTGGCGCTCACCGAATACGACGAAACGAATACGCTGGTGTGCCGCCTTGGCCGCAAGTTGCTGGGAATGGATAACGCCTATCAGGTGGTCAACACCTTCCTGTCCGATATCACCGACGACGTGTTGATGAATTTCGGCGGACTGCCGGCATTCGACATGAAGATTTCCATCAAAGCCCTCAACGACCGTCTGAAAAATCATCGCCTGGAAGTGCGGAAGCTGGAACTCGAAGCCAGCGATCAGGGCCTTGTTTTGCCCGATAAGTTCCTTTTCCCGCTGTTTTTCTTTGGGAAGGGCGATATCCGGATCGCCCAGGTCGATGACGAAATCAATGTCCGGTCATTGGTTGCGCTGGTGATGGTTTGATTGGCCCGGACCCGAGCATCGGTCTTTGGCGGTCGAAACCATCGTTTTTAGGGAGGAGCGCGCGAGAGGCGTCCGGTCACACCTTCAGCGCCATGTAGTGCCGGCCCATGTTTCCGAACAGCCGGATCAGCCGTTCGCAGTAGTTCGCCGCCGCCAGCAGTTTCATGCGTGCGCCGGGATCGAGCTTGCTTTCTTCGGCCAAATAGGCCGACCGGACGTTGGAGATGCCGTGGCCCTCTTCGGAGGTCATCATTTCCAGGAACCGAGCATCTTCCGCCGACTGCTCCTTGGCCACGTCGATCAAGGTCAGCAAGATGGCATCCAGGCCCTCGATCGCGGAAGCCACAAAGCGCGCGCCGATCTGCGACTGCTCCAGTGCTGCGAATTCGTTCTGCATGTCGCCCAGGACCTCGCTGGCCGACTGCAGCGAATACTGGATGTTCATCAGCTTGTTGAGGCGCTCGAAGGAGTCTTGCGAAAGCTTGCTGCTGGTAGAGAGATCCGAGATCGCCTCGCGGATCTGCCCGCTCAACGTCGTGAAGGCTTCCTGATAGGCTTGCAGCTTTACCCGCCCGCCGCCTTGGCGCAGCGTATCCAGCGCATTGGCGAGGTATTCCACCAGGCGGCGCTGTTCCAGCTCCACCAGTTCGAGCGCCGTGTCCGGGTCTTCCGCCATACGGTCATGCAGGTACTTGGGCTTCGAGGCCTGCTCCACGAAGGTCTCCGGCCACAACCGCTCGAGCAGCCTGCTGGCCGGCTTCAGCAAGACGAAAAGCACGACACCCGGGACAGCGTTGAAGATCAAGTTCACGACGGCGATCTGGCCGGCGCCGGATTGGGTAACGGATTCGGCGGCAAACTGTACCAGCGGAACGTTCCCGTAAATCTCCAGATAGAAGAGTGGAACCAGGATGAACGCCCCCGCGAAATTGTAGGCAGTCTGATACATGGCGATCTGCTTCGACTGGCCGGACATGCTCGCGGACAGGACCAGCGAAAGCACCGACGAGCCGACGTTCCCGCCATAGACGATCATGATCGATTCGCTGAGCGAGAAGAGCCCCGACTGCTGCAGGGCGATCGTCAAGACGACGACCGCGAGCGAGGATTGGACGAGAAAGCTGAGACCCACGCCGATGGCAAAGCCCAAGAGATAGGAACCCTTTGTCCACTGCAGCGCGGACTCGAACCATTCGGTCTCGGCCAGGGGCGCCACGCCGGCCTGCATGGTGTTGAGACCGAAGAACAGCAGGCTGATCCCGAAGACGGCGCCGGCGGCCGCACGTAGCCCCCGCGCCTTGTCGCTGGTGTACACAATCCCGGCCAAACCGAGGAGGAAGAGAATCGCGACCTTGATGTCGAACACGAGGATTAAGACGATCAACCCGGCGGCCACGTTGACGCCGATGATCATGGGTAGTGATTGGGCCACGGTGACCATGCCCGCGCGCAGCATGCTGACCAGGATGAACATTGTGGCGGCCGTACTCTGGGTGATGGCGATGAACACGCCGCCCCACAGGACCCCCATCAGTGGCCGCTTGGTCCAGGTGGCGATACGCTCGCGCAGCCGCCGCCCGCTCAGCATCTTCAAATGCTCGGTGAGAAAGTTGAGGCCGACGAAGAAAAGGCCCAACCCCGCTACAAGGGCGCCAATGACCGGCAACATCGGGTGCAGTGTCCTCCCGGGTGTGCCTGTTCAGAAGCTGTCGAGAGCTTCCGTCTCGTTCTCGAAGATTTTGAAGATCGTCGAGAAACCGGAGATGTCGAACACCTCCTTGACCACCTCATTGAGGTCGCAGATCCGCAGTTCTCCGTCGGCCGTCTTCAGTTGCTTGGCGGCGGCGAGGAGGATGCGAAGCCCGGCGCTGCTGATGTAGTGGAGCTTTTCGAAGTTCACGAGGATCTTCTTGTCCCCGCCCTCGATCAGCTGGGTCAGCTGCGTCTGGGCATCGGGGGAGGTCTGAGTATCCAAACTGCCCTCGAACGCCAGTACCTTCACTTCGTTCGCGGTCTTGACGGCTATCTGCATGCGGACCTTCCCCCGGTTGGATGATTCGATTCGCTCAAACGGCTTGCCTCGGACGTCCCTGGAATGCACCGCCCTGCTATTCGAGATGCCGCGTCAGGGTCATGACATTCTCGCCGATCCGGCGGTTGTAGTTCACGTCATCGATCAGGTTGCGGACCACGTGGATGCCCAGACCCCCGATCTCGCGTTCCTCGAGCGACGCGTCGATATCCGGCGCCTCCTCGCTGAGCGGATTGAACGGCACCCCGTCGTCGGTAATGGTCACGGTCAGCCGTTTGCCCGCCAACTCCATTCTGACCTCGATGTCGTGCTCATCGTCATCGCTGTAGGCGTAGGTGACGATGTTGTTCAAAAGCTCGTCGAAAACGACGTTGAACTTCATGGCGACCGTCGCTGGGATTCCGAATTCCGCTGCGAAGGATTCGAATGTCTCGTTGACGGCGGCGATTTCCGGCATGCGGTTCTTGATCGTGATCCGCTGTTCGGCCATCAGCGCATCCTCCGGTTTGCCCCGATACTTTAACCCCAAGACGGTGATGTCGTCAGCCTGTTCGGCTTCGCCCTCGAATGCCCTGACAGCGGCCACCGTATGATCCACGGCCGTGTCGGCATCGTCCGTGTCCAGGGACGCCAACAAATCCTTCAGTCGATCTTCGGAAAACAGGTGGTTCTCTATGTCCATCGCTTCGGTGACACCGTCGGTATAGAGAAACAGCAGATCACCTGGCTCCAAGACGTCTCTTTCCTCCTTGTAGACCATTCCCTCCATGGCGGCGATGGCCGGGCCATGGCGCTTGTCCAACCGCTGCAAGGTCCCGTCCTTCCGTCTGATATAGGGCGGATTGTGCCCCGCGTTGGTGTAGAGCAATTCGCCGGTCTTGACGTTCAGGATCCCGGCAAAAATGGTCACGAACATGCAGCTTTTGTTGTTCTGGCTCAATTCGTCGTTCACGTGGGTGAGGATGCTCGCGGTCGAGCGGTCGTCGGTCGCACGCGATTTGATCAGCGTTTTCGTCATGGCCATGAACAGGGCGGCCGGCACGCCCTTGCCGGATACGTCGCCGATGCAGAAGCAGAACCGCTCCTCGTCGAGGAAATAGTAATCGTAGAAATCGCCTCCGACCTCGCGGGCCGGTTCCAGCGCCGCATAGATGGAGAATTCGTCGTGATCGGGGAAGGGCGGAAACTTGAGCGGGATCATACTCATCTGAATTTCGTGACCAACGTTCAACTCGGACTCCATCCTCTCCTTCTGGTCCTTGATGATTCCATGAGCCGCCTGCAGCTCCTCCTCGGCCCGCTTGCGATCGGTGATGTCGCTGTACACCGCGACCGTGCCGCCTTCTGGCGTCGGCGCGACGCTTATCTCGACAGCACGGCCGGTGGATAATCTGCGCTCGTACCGGTCGGTTCGCGACTCATTAAGGTCGCCATCACCTTGCCGACGAGGTCGTCCATATCGCCGGGACCGAAGTCGCCACGCTCTGCCTGAAAACGAATAGATTTCTCTGCAGAGCCACCTTCAACCATAAGGTCCTCGGGAAAATCGAAGAGCCGTACGTATTGGTCGTTCAAGAGGATGACCCGATGATCCTTGTCGAACATCAGCATGCCGCCCGGCATGTTGTCCAAGGCGGCCCGGAGTTGCGCCTCCTTCACCGCCAGCTCTTCCTCGGCCCGCTTGCGCTCGGTGATGTCGATGTCGATGCCGCCGACGGCCGTGACCTCGCCTGTCAGATCGAAGACCGGGAACTTCACGACCTGTACGAAGCGGTCCCCGGCCGTCAAATGGTGCGTCTCCTCGCGCTCGAGGACCCGGCCCTCCTTGATGACCTCGGGATCCAGGGTGCGGTAGTCCTCGGCCACGTCCTTCGGGAAAATCTCGTCGAGCGTTTTGCCGTTGACGCCGTCTTTCGTGACCGCATTGCGTTTTTCATAAGTTCGGTTGATCAGCAAAAAGCGGCCATCGAGGTCTCTGAGATAGACCGCCGTCGGCATGTGATCGAGGATGGTTTCCAAGAGTTGCTGGCTCACGCGCACCGCCTCCTCGGCCCGCTTGAGTTCGGTAATGTCGAGTTCGATGCCGCCGACCGCGATAATCTCGCCGGAGTGGTCCCGGACCGGGAACTTCACGTCGGCTATGGTGTGTTCGACGCCCTTGCGCGTGACCGTAAAGTTGTCCTCGACGATGGCGTTCTTTTCGATCACTTGACGGTCGTGGACGCCGGCCCCGCCCAGCTCGATATCGAAATACTCGTCCAGATGGACCTCGTCGAGGGTTTTCCCGCGGGCAAGGTCGTTTGTAATCCCATAGAACTCTTCGTATTTGCGGTTGATCAGGATAAAGCGCCCGCTTTTGTCCCGCAGGTGCACGTGCGCGGGCATATTGTCGACCACGGACTTGAAGCGCGCCGCCTCGGAGCGCCTGCGCTCGACGACGCGGCCAAGCTGCGTCCCGACCGAGGCCATGACCTCCAGCATCGCCTCATTGGGTTCCACCGGCTCGCGGGAAAAGAACTCGAGCACGGCCACGACATCCTCTTCGACCAGCACCGGGAAGGCGGCCGCGCCTTTGACCCCGAGGTCCCCGGCCTTTTGTCCCCTGATGAAGTTCGGATCCTCGCTCACATCGACGATCCACGCCGGATCGCCGCTGGCCATCACGTGGCCGGGTAGGCCGACCCCGGACTCGAAGGTGGTGTTCTCGGTGACCTCCCGGAACGTGGCGAACCGCTCGGCGTCGTCGAAATGCCAGATCTTCGCTGACGCCAGCTCACCGGTGGCATCGTCGAACATGTAGCAGTGTCCGACCGCCCAGCCCCCAAACGTGCTGATGTCCTCCAGGCAAGTCTTTATGGCGTCCTCGATGGTCCTCGCCTGGTTGGCCGCGGCGGCGGCTCCCTGCAGTAGTTCGAGGGATACGGTTTTCTGCCTGAGGGCTTCGGTTGCCGCTTCGCGCCGTCTCTGCTCGGCGTTGATGTCCGCGATGACACGGTTGTACTGCTGTGCGATCTGACCGATCTCGGTGTGCGGCTCCACGTTGACCGGTTGCGAAAAATCGTTGGCCCGGCGCTGAGCGTCCATCTCGGTCAGGAGGTCGAGAATCTCGGTGCTGGCGCCGTGCTCGGCCACGTTGAGGCCGACCCGCTCGCCTTCGGGATCGATACGCAGCGGAAACACCCGGTTGATCAGCCACAGCAGGATGAAACCCAAACCGAACGCCCAGAGGAAAGTCGCGCCCACGCCGGTGGCCTGAACGACCAACTGATCCCAGCGCCCCAATCCGGTGCCCCAGGCCTCGGGATCGGCAAAGATCGCAACCGCCAGCGTGCCCCAGATACCGGCCGCCAGATGCACCGGCACGGCGCCGACCACGTCGTCGATCTCGAGCTTCTCCAAAAGCATCGCCACGGCGTACATGACCACCGCCGCGATGCACCCGATACCCGCCGCCGCCGCCGGCGTCATGATGTGGGCCGAAGCCGTGATGCCGACCAGCCCGGCCAGCGAGCCGTTCATG
>PVMK01156976.1_pt1 | contig 14095 bp, 8 predicted proteins | sample 1853481 | NCBI WGS metagenome assembly PVMK01 (sample SAMN08533507, study PRJNA380276) | Marine sediment metagenome, whole genome shotgun sequencing project. | reverse complement strand
AAAATGATAAGTTGCCTCGATGCCATAAGTGCGTGGCAACAACGCTACGCCCGACAGCGAACCGAAGAAATCACGGAACATATCTACGTAAGTAAATTTATCAGTAAGATTACGTCCCCAGAGGTATGCTTCCCACTTTCCACTATTGCTTATCAATCCGATGCGGCCATTGAGCGTTGTGAACGAATCAACGTGCCCGTAATCAATCGTGTGTGGTATACCGAAAGAGGGTAAATCAAACAGCAAAGTTGTGGGTGCGAGTCCCGTCAGGTTTCTTTCTTTTTCATTTTCAATGGTGGTGAAGTAACTACCCGTGTAGATCGCATCCAGACGGATCAGCAAATCCATACTGCTAAAGTTTGTGTAGTGCTGAAAGCCTAGCGTAGCGTTAACCGATGGAGCCAGTGGCAGGTCATTGCCTTTTGCATTCACTGACACCTTCAGGACATCACCCGGTATGTCAGGATTCGGTACTTCCACCGAGGTGCCGCCGGGGAAATCAGCAAATGTCGCATCGAGCAGACCCAGCGTGGCGTTCACCGTCAGGTTGGCAGTGACATTAAAGGTTGCTTCCAGTTCAAAACCGCTGGTATCAACCTTGGCCGCGTTTGTGATCCTGATGGAAGTTAATTGTGCGCCGGTGGCCTCATCGAAGCCCAGGTCAAAAAACTGGTTAACCTGGTAGTCATCGTAGTTGGCGATAAACGCCGCGGCGTTCAACTGCAAGCGACCATCCAGCAGCGTGGTCTTCAGACCCAACTCGTAACTGTCAACCGTTTCCTCATCGAAGATGATACCGGCATCAAGATCAGCCTGGGTCACATAATCAAGATTGAAGCCGCCGGATTTGAAACCGGTTGAGTACTTGGCATAAATATTGGTGTTATCACCCATTGCGTAGCTAAGGGTCAACAGGGGCGCAAAGTTCTCATAGGAATCTGAATCAATATAACCACCTGTTGGGGTAGTACCGATTGCGAACGCACCGGAGCGTGTTCCATCAAGATGGTAAATGACATCCTTGGTCTCGTCTGAATAACGGAAACCAAAGCCCAGTCGCCAGGCATCATTGAAGTCGTAACTGCCGTTCAGGAATACAGCCCAACTATCGGTTTCAACTTCACCGCGGGCAAAGGCACCACCACCCTTGAACGCACCAAACAGCCAGCCGGCATTTCCGGTCTGCGCATCACGAATGGTGGTTGAGTCCTGATTGTAGTAGTAGAAACCAGCTACATATTTGAATTTGGCGTCATCCGGTGAGATCCACTGGAATTCCTGTGTGGTCTGCTCATATTCATCGGTGTAGTCAATAAACAGAAAATCGATGGCCGAGGTATCGGTATCATGGTAATGAACCATTTCGGTATCACGAAAAGCGGTGATAGATCTGAAGCTGTAACCATTGTCCAGTGCGTAATCGATATTCAGGTTGGCACCAAATATATCCCTGGTCTCAAAACTGTCTTCACTGTAACTGACCTGGTTGCGTTCAGGGGCAAAGCGGTCAATGGTTGAACCGAAAGTATCAGTAAACGGTTCGCTATTGATCATTACGCGATCTGATTCCAGGCCGTCAATCGCTATATTGATATCCAGCTTGTCGTTGGGAGTAATTCGTAGCTGAGCACGATATGATTGGGTATCTACGTTATTGAGCAGCTTCTTGGTATTTGGTTCTTCATCCGGACCAACAGCTCTGCACAGCCCGGGAGGTGTTACCGGTACCCCTAAAATACCACTACAGAAGGGTTCGGCAAGCGGCAAGGTTGTTGGAATAATACCTGCCACTGGATGTGGAAAATAGAAAGTTTGTGGCACATGACTGGGCTCATAAACATTCTTGATATAGCCATCTCGGCTGCGATCTGAAACAGAAAATCTGGCACTGACCATGTCACCCAGGGGAATGTTAACCATCGCCTTCAGTTCAAGGCCATCCATGTTAAAAACATTGACCGTCGCGGAGCCTTCAAACTCCTGGCTGGGTTTGGTCGAGATCATGCTGATTGCACCGGCAACCGTGTTTTTACCAAACAGGGTTCCCTGGGGACCGCGTAAAACTTCAATGTGATCAAGATCTACCAGGTCCTGGTTCAGCGCCGGACCCTGGCCGAGGTAAACACCATCCAGGTAAACACCAACACGGGAGTCAAAACCGATGTTACGTGAATTTGCACCAACGCCACGAATATTGATCTGTGCACCAAAATCTGTGCCCTGGGTAATCGTGACGTTGGGGATGTATTCAGTCAGATCACGCAATTCCTGGACACCGGTCTGGTTAATGGCGTCAGAACCAAACACCGATATGGCAATAGGAACTTCACTTAAGCTTTCGGAACGTTTCTGGGCTGTTACCAGGATTTCTTCGATCGCCAAGTCCTCAGCCTCTTGTGCAATGGCTGTAACGCTGAAGAGTGCGGAGCCAAAAAGAGCGGAACCAATTACCGCAGAAATCAATAAGCTTTTAGCCTTAATTTTCATTATATTTTGCCCTGTTTTTTAAGGGGAATGACTCTTATTAGTATGCGTATCAACAAGTGACCAACGGGGAGTCGGTAATTACAAAAGTTAAAATTAAGTTATAAGCCAATGATTGTCAATTAAAAAACTCAACGACCATCAACGGTTGGCGTCGAATATTACATATTTTTAATGAAAATGCGTCTCAACAACACTTTTAGCTGTCTTGTGTTCCAACTCCATAATCAGGCTTGCGTAGAAGGAAATTACCTTCACCAGGTTGTCGACTGAAATCCGTTCATTGAAGCCGTGAAACGTGACCAGGGCTTCGCACTTCAAAGCACCTGAAGAATAAGTTCACTTCTGCTTCAAGTCCACAGCCACTCATTATAATAGGGGCCGATCCGGAATCCTGTTGCAGCATCCGTTTGCGCGAGGATCGTGCTTCACAGTGTTCAGAACCAGGGGCAGGATCAATAGTTGCTGAATAAATTGGACTTTGGTGAACATGACTTCTATTCTTATTTATACGCGCTTTCCGATTCAATCTTTAGCTGTCATAAGGTTGCCGCTGAGGAATACAGACGAAAGCGGGTTTAAACAGGAGAGATTCATCTCAGACTTTTTTGCAGAATTACGCCGTCGCAGGGTCATCCGGGTCATCATTTTTTATGCGATTGCCGGTTGGATTGTGATCGAGGTGACCTCCACCGTGTTACCGGGACTCAACCTGCCAGACTGGACCACGACGATGGTGATTCTGCTGGTGGCACTCGGTTTCGTGATCGCCATTATGCTGGCCTGGGCTTTCGATATCGGCCCCGGGGGTATCCACCGCACGCCGGCAACACTTCTCGTCAGCGACGGGCCTGCAACGAATCAGCCTGAAGAGCGGCCATTGGCTACGGCGCAACCGGCGGTTGCAGCCACGGATGCCATTGACCTGAAATCCATCGCAGTATTGCCCTTTGTCAACATGAGTGGGGATGCCGAGAACGAGTATTTCAGCGACGGTATCGCAGAGGAAATACTCAACTTGCTGGTCAAGCTACCAAAACTGCGGGTGGCCTCACGGACTTCTTCGTTTGCATTCAAGGGTAAAGATTTTGACATCCCGGAGGTTGCCAGGCGTCTGAACATTGCTACTGTGCTGGAAGGCAGCGTACGCCGGGCCGGTGACCGGGTGCGCATCACCGGTCAATTGATCGAAACTTCGACCGATTCACATCTTTGGTCAGAGACCTATGATCGTGAGATGAAGGACGTTTTTGCGATCCAGGATGACATAGCCCAAAACATCGTCGCAGCATTGCAAATGACGTTAACGCCCAAAGAGCGGCGCTCACTGCAATACGTCGCCACGTCAAACCCTGAAGCCTATGACTACTATCTCAGGGGCCGGAAGTTTTTCTATGTTATGACAGTCAGGGACTTCCAGCATGCGATCCGGATGTATGACAAAGCGATTGAGCTGGACCCCAATTACGCTAATGCCTATGCGGGCATTGCGGACACGTATTCACAGATATTCCGATTTGTAGCTGCGACTTCAGAGAATGCTGCACAGGCGCTCAGTGCCAGCAAGCATGCGGTCGAACTGGACCCGGACTCAGCTGAGGCGCATGCTTCTCGCGGTCTGTCCTTGTTTATCAATGAAAAGTACCGGGAAGCCGAACGGCATTTTGAGACAGCCATGCTGTTGAACCCCAAATTGTTCGAGTCCCATTTCTTTTATGCCTTGAGTTGTAAATCGCAAGGCAACCACGAAAAGGCAGCCAGGCTGTTCGTTCAGGCTTCCGAGGTCAACCCGACAGACTACCAGTCTCCGAGTTTTCTGGCATTGGCGTATACCGCCATGGGCCGGGCTGATGACGCGGTGACAGCGCGCCGCCGAAGCATTGAATTGATTGAACGGCATCTTGATATGAATCCCGATGACACGCGGGCGCTCTATCTGGGTGCAGCCAACTTGTCATCCCTTGGTGAATCACAACGCGCAATGGACTGGGCTGGCAGGGCGCTCGAAGCGGGTCGAAATGAACCGTTGGTGCTGTACAACGTGGCCTGCACTTACGCTTTGTTGGGTGAAACAGAGCGTGCACTTGAATTGCTGGAAAATGCCTTCAATCTTGGTTGGGGTGACCGGGCCTGGCTGGAAACCGATAGCGACCTTGATTCATTAAGAGAGGTTCCCCGTTTCAAGACATTGCTTGAGAAAATTAACTAAAACGTTGTAGGTGTTGTGGTGATCTGTACCGGATTTGCGCTCAGCCAGATTCCGAGCCCTTCACCGGGAAGATCCAGCAAGTGGTGTCCATCCGCGGCGTTGGTGTAGAACTTTGAGCCACTTATTTATCCCCAATGCTTCGTTTTGCCGATGGCATACATCAGGTCATCGCAATACATGACTTTTGACACAACTAAATAAAATTCCACCGCTCTAATCTCCCCATACCAAAATTGGATTGGTAACGTTTGCGATTATTGAGACGTCCAATCTGGAAAGAAATATTAAATGCAGGGACGGGTGGATAGGCAATGAGTATTACTGAAAGAGCAGTTAAAAATCCTGCAGGTGTGGCAGTCGCGGTTGCCATTGTTGCCCTCTTTGGACTGTTTAGTCTGAACGGTCTGCCGGTCCAGCTATTCCCCGATATCGATTTACCGCAAATCAGTATTAACGCCAATTGGCGTGCGGCCTCGCCGAAGGAAGTTGAGTCAGAAATCCTGGAACCCATGGAAGAGGTGTTACAGGGGCTGCCAGGTATGGAGGTGATGTCATCAAACGCCTTCAACGGCGGCGCCTGGATCAACATGGAATTTGCCCTCGGCACCGACATGCAGGCTACGCTGATGGAGGTCATTGGCAGGCTCAACCGATTACCGCCGATGCCGGCTGATTCCGATCCGCCCATCGTCAACCTGGGTGGCGGCGGTGGTGGCGCTAACCAGGCATTGAGTTGGTTCTTTGTGCAGCTATTACCCGGGACCGAAGGCAGCATCGAGCAATACAGCCAGTTCATCATGGATACGGTGAAACCAAAACTGGAATCCATTGATGGTGTGGCCGGTGTTCAGATCAACGCCGGTGCACCCGAAGAACTGCAAATTACAATCGACCCGTACAGGGCGGCAGAATACGGTATTGAACTGGGTTCAGTCGCAGCCCGGACCGGTCGCAGCAGGGATGTTTCGGGTGGTTTTGTAGACGTTGGCAGACGGCAATACACGCTGCGTTTCGAAGGTCGTTATGACCCCGTGCAGTTCAAGGACCTGATACTGGAATGGCGGGAAGGCAGACCGATCCGCCTGGGTGATATTGCGGATGTCCGGGTTGCACGCGGTAAGAAGACCCAGATAGCCATCCAGAATGGTAATCCGGCCATGAGCCTCAGGGTTGATCGCGCAAATGGTGCAAATGTGCTCGGTACGCTGACACTGGTCAAGCGAGCCGTTGCTGAATTGCGCGAAGGGCCGCTGGCAGCAGCCGGTCTGGACATTCAACAGTCATTTGACGCGTCCGTGTTTATTAATCGTGCGGTCAGCATGGTGACGAATAACCTGTTACTGGGTGTATTGTTTGCGATCGCTGTGCTGTGGTTGTTTCTGCGTGACGCACGCGCGACGATACTGATCGCCTCCGCCATCCCGATTTCGCTGTTATCCACCTTTATCGTGCTGGGACTGACCGGGCGCAGCCTGAATGTTATTTCACTGGCCGGGCTGGCTTTCGCCGTTGGTATGGTCCTGGATGCTGCAATTGTTGTGTCAGAAAATATTATGCGGCTGCGTGAACGTGGTGAAACTCCCTCAATCGCAGCGTTGGCCGGTACCAGCCAGGTCAAGGGTGCCCTGCTGGCATCGACCGCGACCACCGTGGCCATTTTCCTGCCGGTATTGTTCCTGCAGGACGTTGAAGGACAATTATTCTCAGATCTTGCCCTGACCATATCCATCGCGGTGGTGATTTCACTGATCGTTGCATTGACCGTTCTTCCTACCGTTGCCGGTAGCTGGCTGAAACCAAAGAAACTGACCAAAAACCACGCGCAGGGATGGTCACGGCTGGCGAGGTCGCTGATGAAAGTAAGTGACACCGGAAAACGTCGTGTAATCCTGATCACAAGCCTGGTTACCGCACCCTTGCTTGTGACCTGGTTGCTTTTCCCGCAACTGGATTACCTGCCACCGGTGAAACGCGATGCCGTTGATGCGTTCCTGCAGTTTCCACCGGGCTCAAATGTTGAAACCAATGAAAAGGAAATAATTAGCAAGCTGGTTGAGCGCCTGCAACCCTATATGGACGGCGTCAAGGAACCCGCCCTGAAGAATTACTACATACTGACCTGGCCGGGCGGCGGCACAATTGGTGCACGGGTACTGGATCAGAGCCGGGTTGGTGAACTGCTTGAAATCGTCAGGAATGAAGTGCTGGTGGGTATCCCGGATTTCCGTGGTTTTGCCATGCAGGGCAACCTGTTCGGTGGTTTTGGCGGTGGCCGTGATATTGCAGTGCATATACAGTCAGCAGACCAGGCCGGCCTGTATGCTGCGGCCGGTGAGACCCAGTCAAAATTGATGGAAGTTTTTCCGGGCGCCAACGTGCAGACACGTCCCGGTATAGAAATGGCGGAGCCGGAGTTGCGGATAATACCGGACGATGTCCGTATCAACGAGGTTGGTATGGATCGTCGCAGCGTCGCCTCACTGATCCGGACCCTGGGTAACGGTCTGTGGCTGGGTGAGTATTTCAACGGTGAGAGCCGTATGGATATCATTATGCGGGCTGAAGGCTGGCAAACACCGGAACAACTGGCGACGACACCCATCATGACACCAAGTGGGGAAGTCGTACCCTCTTGGTGAGCTGGTTACGATCGACCGTACAACCGGTCCGGGTCAGATCCGCAGGATCAACGGCAGGCGAACAGTGAGCGTCAACCTGAGTCCGCCCGACGATGTTTCGCTGGAAACAGCCATTGCCCGGATCAAGGCAGAGGTTGAGCCCGGACTGCGTGCCGCATTACCCGCTGACGGTTCCATTCAGTATGGCGGCAGTGCGGACAGTCTCAGCGAGGCCATAGACACCATGGGTCGTAATTTCATCATGGCACTGTTCATTCTATTCATGTTGATGGCCGGATTGTTCCGCTCCCTGAAAGATAGCGCGTTGGTGGTTCTTACCATTCCGCTGGCCGGGGTTGGTGGAGTTATCGCCATCCAGACCCTGAACCTGTTTACGTTCCAGCCCATGGATTTATTGACCATGATCGGCTTCATCATTTTGTTGGGCCTGGTGGTCAACAACGCGATTTTACTGGTCGACCAGACCCGTCGGGCCGAGCGTAAGGGTATGGACCGGCACGCAGCGGTTGAAAACGCCTTGCGTATCCGTTTGCGGCCTATTTTCATGAGTACACTGACCAGCATTTTCGGCATGTTGCCGCTGTTGCTGCTGCCGGGTGAAGGCAGTGTTATCTATCGCGGCCTGGCCGCATCAATTGTAGGCGGTATGGCCTTCAGCCTGGTCTTCACATTATTACTTTTACCCTGCATGTTACGGCTTGGCAAGGCGAAGCAGCTTGCATCAATTGTGCCGGAAACGGCGGGCAGGACCGCACTGGAATCCGTGGCCTGATCAAGGAGATATTTTTATGAATCGTTACACTCAAATTGCACTCATCACCTGTTTGTTCCCGGTATTGTCCTGGGCACAGGAAGCAGAGCAGCAGGCCCCCGCGGCGCCGGTTATTGTCGAAACCGCACAACGCGATACCTTTTCGGCAACCCTTTGGGTTTCCGGTACCGTCATCAGCCAGAACGATGCCCGTATCGCTGCGGAGACCGATGGCCGGATTACCTGGGTGGCCAATGTCGGCGCGCGTATCAAAAAAGGCGAGGCCATCGCCCGCATCGATGCGGCTGATTTAAAACTCGAGCTTGCCGATAGCGAGGCTCAACTGGGTGGTTTGAAATCACAGCTAAAATACCGGGACAGCAGCCTGCAGCGGTTCCAGAAGCTGACGGCCAGCAACAACGTGGCCGCGACCCAGCTGGACGAAGCACAATCCCAGCTCGATATGACCCGCCAGGAGATCAAGCGCGCGGAAGTTGCCATAGCCCAGATCACGCGCCGCATCAAACAGACCGAGGTGCTGGCACCTTTCCCCGGTGTGGTGGCGGAAAGACTGGTGCAGATTGGTGAATTTGTAGGCCGCGGCGCACAGGTTGCACGGCTTGTCGATACCGAACACCGGGAAATCCGGGCGCAGGCACCGCTTTCGGTTGCGGGCTGGATCCGCGAAGGTATGCAGGTATCGATAGAGCATAAGCAAGTGGAGTCACTGAGCCCGGTCAGCTACGTCATTCCTGTAGGGGATCAGCGTTCGCGTATGTTCGAAGTCCGTATTGCAGCCGATAACCCCGCATGGATTATCGGTAGCCCGGTTCGGGTGGCGTTGCCGAACAGCGAGCCCAGGGAACTGGTTGCCATACCACGCGATGGTTTGGTTTTGCGTGGTTCCAATATTTTTGTGATGCGGGTTAACAACGAAAACATCGTGGAAAAAATATCGGTTGAAACCGGCATTGGCCTGGGTGGGTTTGTTGAAGTCATTGGCGAAGTCAACCAGGGAGACCGCATTATTACCAGGGGTGGTGAACGTATACAGCCCGGACAGGCCGTAACCATCTCAGAAGGTTAGTTCAAAATTGGGTCAGAGCCGTGGCTCTGACCCTTGTTTTATGGTTTAAAACCCGCCCCATAGGCCGCATAATCAACTTATGGTCCACATACCTTACGTTGAACCCGTATTCCGGCCGCCGTCAGAGGCCAATAGCCTGATTCTGCAGGTAACCAATGGCTGTAGCTGGAACAACTGTACATTTTGCGAAATGTATACCCAGCCGCAGAAACGTTTTCGTTTCAAACCCATAGAAGAGCTGGAAAAAGAACTGGCAGCGATCGCATCCGAAGACTTGCAGGTACGGCGGATCTTCCTCGCTGACGGTGATGCGATGACGCTTTCATTCCGGCGTCTGAAGCAGGTTATGCACACCATCAAACGTTATTTTCCGGATATCCAGCGGGTTTCATCCTATTGCCTGCCACGCAACCTGAAGAACAAAACGGTTGAAGAACTGGCCGAGCTGAATGAAATGGGTCTCAGTCTTTTTTACGTGGGCTGCGAATCTGGCGATAACCTGGTGCTGGAGCGTGTCAACAAGGGTGAGAATTTTGATACATCATTGGCCGCGCTGCAAAAAATAAAAGCAGCCGGTGCAAAAAGTTCGGTGATGATCCTCAATGGTATGGGCGGCAAAAAATACAGCGAACAGCACGCGGTTAATTCCGCCCGCCTGATGAGCGCAGCGCAACCGGAATACCTCTCCACCCTGGTCGTTAGTTTCCCCACCGGGGTAGAACGTTATCAGCAGGGTTTTGGAGGAGAGTTTGAAGCACTGGACCAGGCAGGCCTGTTCCAGGAGATGTACTGGCTGCTGGATAACCTGGAACTCGAAAACACCATTTTTCGCAGTGACCACGCCTCAAATTACCTGGTGCTGAAGGGCAACCTGGGCAGGGACAAACCCCGTTTGCTGCAAACCGTACGCGCGGCATTGGATAAACCGGGTTCTGTTCGATTACGCCAGGAGTGGATGCGCGGGCTTTAGCCGTTCAAAGCCAGAAGCTGTAGGTCCGCTCAATCACCCAAAAGGCGGACAGACTCCCGATCAGGTAGCTCGCAGCCACCTCGCTCCCTTGTAACACTCTCTCTGCGACCAGCTTCCGCAGCACCCAACCCGCGCTGATGACGGTGATAACAAAAAGTAACTGCCCCAATTCGACACCGATATTGAAGAACAACAGAGCCAGTGGAATGGATTGTTCCGGCAGACCAATTTCAGCCAGTGCTCCGGCAAAACCAAAACCGTGTAACAGGCCAAAGATAAATGCCACCAGCCACGGAAAGCGTTTGGCCATCCCCGGTTTACCCTGCCGGTTGTGAATGATCTCAGTGGCCAGGAACAGGATGCTCAGGGCAATGACGGCCTCCACGGGTGCCTGTGCCACGTGTACCCAACCCAGCGTTGCTGCGAACAGTGTAATGCTGTGCGCCAGCGTGAAGGCCGTTATGGTACCGACCAGGCGGCGCCACCCATTTACGATCAGCAACAGAGCAAATACAAATAACAGGTGGTCGGTGCCAAGCAGGATGTGTTCTATGCCGAGTGCGGTATAGACCCGGATTACATCAAGGCTGGTTGTTTCCGCGGCTACATCAAAGCCGGTTTCGGTCGGTGTCAAACGCACCATCTGGGTTATTCCGTCCTGACCAACGACCCTTACCAGCACATCGGTCATGGTGTTTTCAAGTCCCTTGATGCGGATATGTCCTTCATCAATACCCGCCGTACAGTTGATCGACCAGCGAGTAATCATGGCGCCGCCGGTTGCCATTGAGCTGGGCGGTGTACGCTCAGTGCACGCATCGGGTAGTTCGGGCTTCAGGCTCAAAACCATGTTGCCCTTCATGGGCACTTTCCATTTGACCGAATAAGTGATTCCGTCGGTGGTTGTGAGCTCCAGGTAAGCCGGGCGGATTTCATCGGCAATGGCTGTTCCGCTAACAAGCAAAAGCAATAAGAGTATTGTGAACAACTTGCGCATTCTTATTCGCTACTACCTGTATTTAATGACGGGGTGGCGGGACCTTCGACGGTGATCTCATAGCGTTTACGCAATTCGGAATACAACAGGTTATTGGTTTTTCGCCGTTGCTGCGCCAGCCATTCAAAACGTACCTTGTCACGCACCTGCTCCAATGAGGGCGCGCGGGAATCGGTACGTGAATCGACTCTTACGAGGTGCAGGCCGTAACCGGATTCGACCGGCCCGGTCCAGCTACCAACCGGCAGTTCAAAAAGCGCCAGGGCGAACGCCTTGCCAAATAAACGCGCGACACCGAAATCGGTCTCGTCATTGAAGCTGTAGCCGCCCATAAATGAATCCCCGGACATGCTGATATCAATATCGACGCTGGATTCCGGCAATTCTTCAAGCAGCTTTTCGGCATCGGCGTAAACCTGGTCACCGCGTTGGCTTGCATTCAGGTAAACCTGTGAATAACTGATGCGGCCGGGAATGGCGAACTTTTCCGGATGTGTGTCCAAATAGGTTTGAAGCTGTGCGTCATCCGGCTCGGCCAGGGACGCCAGGTCGTTGGAGATGAATTCCATTTTCTGGGACATACGACGCCGTACCACCTGGTCATCTTTGTCGAGACCCATGGCCAGCGCTTCGCGGTAAAGCACCTCTTCACGAATCTGTTGCTCTATCAGGCCCTGCAGTTCCTGCTGCGTCGGCAACCTTTGCCATTTACGTTCCCACAGGTTGATCAACCGGTCGACATGGGCTTCGGTGAAAACGATCTGGTCGGGCCGCAAGGCGTCATCATCCGTTTGCCAGCCGTAAAGCAAAAACAAACCCGCACCGATCAGCAGGAAATGGAACAGCGGCTCTTTTAACCATCGGGTCACAGTCATCTCTCAGGGGTCGCATAAAGGGATTAGCCGCTAGTGTAAAAGAAGTGGATGAGTTTTCCACCTTCTACCACCCGTTACCGGGTTTTTTACTGGAGTCTGTGCGTCCGCTTGACGGGGTGCCGGTGGCACTGGTTGATAATAGAGCAACGAATCTACGATTGAATAAGACGCCTTCACCGCCAGGCAATTGTCATTTCATCACTATCCCGATGGTCGCTTAAATCGATGTCGTACCCTGCATCATTGGAAGCGTAAATCATCACAGAGCAACCGCCGTCCACATTTGAAAGGTGAATTTCAAAGCCTGAGACAGATCCCTTTTGATTTATATTTAACCTGGCAGAAGGGAATACTGTAAAAGCACCCAGGGTTTTTCCGCAAGTTATTAACGTAGCGGCTTCGTCACCTGGCATGCCCCCTTTACTGGCAAAACCCGCAGGCACCAGAAACAGGGCAAGGAAGAGACACGCAATAACGACTGACATTGCTTTAGCAATTATTGTTGTTTCAATTTTTCTGACTCCTGACCGACGGAGGTAAAACTTTCTCTCTTTAAAGATAGGAGAAACTTTTCATAAAATCTATGCAATGACATGATCACCCATTTGTGGCTAACACTAATGTGCTGGATGCAGCTCTATTAAGGTAAGCTGTCGGTGTGAGCTTTGAAGACCATCAGGACTTATTGGGACACCGCTCTGGTCGAATCACTACTCACTACTCCGCTGTGGAGCTTTCAAGACTTCTTGAAGCCGCAAACAGGGTTTGTGACAGGAAAGGTAAACAGCCTGAACTGGTGATTCTGCGCAGGTTAAATGTGAGCTAATCGTGGAAAACTCACGCGAAATTCACGCACAACGCTAACCCACGAGATGTGTATGGACTCTAGTGACGCCCGTTACAAAATGGATCCGATACCGGACAGTACGCTTCCTTGTAGGTTGCCTGTATCTGCGTTAGCCTTAGTTTATGAACCGATTATTTGTATTATTACTGGTATTTGTCTGTGCTACAGCGTATGCGGGTAGCTATACCGGATTCTCCATCACAAACCCGACGAACGACCAGGGTGTTCGAGCCAACGACGGCAACGTCACGATACACATGTCGCTACAGCCTGCACTCCAATCCGGCCACATGATTGTCTTGAACGTAGATGGTGAAGATGGAAAGTTGAACAATGCCACCAGTGGCTTGACGATGGAATTAAAAAACATGTCACGCGGTCTGCATACCATTATTGCAACAGTCGTGGACAAAGATGGTAATGACCTGATCAAGACGGAGCCGGTGAGTTTTCACGTCCTGCGCGTGGGAGGGGGCTAGCTTCGAACCTGGCTTTGTGTCCGTAAACCTAACCGTATCACCGCTAAGGTGATGTGCTTATCAGGATTCTATCTGTTCGCATTCTCAGGATCTGCGCAAGTGCCAAACCACTGGTGTTGTGCCAAATAGCCCAAAGCCCGGCGACCACCAGCATGCCCGCATCGGCACCAAACTGACTGCCGATGATCGCCACTGCCAGGGCTGCGTTCTGCATACCGGTTTCAAATACCAGTGCCTTTCTGTCCGCAAGCCGAAGCCGCGCGGCCGCACCGGCCAGGTAACCCATTAGCAGACCGAATCCATTGTGCAGCACAACTATGACCAACAAGCCGCTGACACCCACCAGTAAATGTCTATCCTTATAAAGCGCTGCAACAATGAACAGGATCAGGGCAAACATGGATAAATGGCCCAGGGGGCACCTGATCCGGTTGGACACTCCCGGTAACCAGAATCGTGTCAACATTCCAACTGCCAGCGGAATCGCAAGCACTATAATCAGATTAATCCAAATCAGTGATGGGTTGACGTCAATTTCCCTGAGCCAGTCGGCGGTATTGGGATTGCTGGCAACCATCCAGGTAAAGTTAAGGGGTGTCATAACCAGCGCCACTAAATTGGCAACAGCGGTGATACTCACAGCCAACGCGGTGTTGCCGCCACTGTAGTTGGTTACAAAATTGGAAATACCTCCGCAAGGGCAGGAAGCTACAAGTAACATGCCTGCTTCTATATTTGCCGGCAGATCAAGAAACAG
>PVMK01119204.1_pt1 | contig 14096 bp, 6 predicted proteins | sample 1853481 | NCBI WGS metagenome assembly PVMK01 (sample SAMN08533507, study PRJNA380276) | Marine sediment metagenome, whole genome shotgun sequencing project. | reverse complement strand
CAAAATTCGAAACGTCTCATGAGATCTTTCTTACGAAGATCAAAGTATTCTGCAAATTCTATATGTCCAATTAGAGTGGATTTACCTTCTAATTCAACAAATAAATTGGCTCCAACTGCTAGCATTTGAACTCTTAATCGAATAGGTTCATTTGTTCTTAAATTTTCAGGGAGTACTAAATAATCACTTTTAACCTCTTGCCCATCTTTTACTATTGAAACATATATCGAATGATATATGTCATTTACTGCAACCAAAGCTGCTGCTATACTATTTTCTGTATCACTATTTTTAAATAACATTCCTATTTCTCCAGAGCCTTCAAAATTATGAACTGCAACGTCATAGGTTGCAAAAGAATTATAGCCACCTATCCAACGTGTTGATGATGCTGAATGTTCAGCAGTTATTTGCAAACGACCATCTACAATATCTAATTTTGGGTTGTTCATTTGCTCGCCAACAGCAGGATGCATTACATCAATTCCAACAATTTTTGCTGGGGTTAATCCAGAAAGAGGAATATTTTGCGAACGATCAAAAATCATTCGCCTAACTGCCTGACGACGAAATTCTAAATCTTCTGGAACCAAGTCTTGAGCATCCATGCTAACAGGGAGGCTTAACAAAGCCACTAGAGTTAAAGTTGGAATATATTTTAATATGCTCATAAAGATTGTGGTTTTACTTTTCAATGTGATATTAAATAAATTCATTTGCCTAACTTCTTAATCAAATATTCTGTTGCTGTTTTACTTGGGTTGATATCAGCACCATATATAAACTCACATTCAACACCGACATCAGTACATTTTTCCTGCAATTTCAAACCAAAATTAGCAGTATGCGTTGGGTTTTTATGTTCCTGCCCAATTGCTGGAGAATTAGTGTAAATCAAACTCACAGGTGGGTCATTATTTGAAACTAGCGCATATGGAGAATACTCGTTTATCCAAGGTATAATTTCTTCTCTTTCAGCCAAAAATTCTTCAAAATTTTGTTTTCCAAAGGCATGTGCCCCATAATTGCTATTGGGTGTCCATTCCTTCATTTGTTTTGGATCGAGTGTTGTTTGGGCACCGATTACCGCTGCACATTGTAATCTTGTTGATTCACGAACTACGGGATCTTTACTTTTTGGGTCGGCCAAATCATTATGAAATGCTAGCCATAAGCTAGAACATGCTCCAGCAGAACCTCCACTTGCTCCAATTCGAGTTTTGTCGATGTTCCATTCAGCAGCTTTGCTGCGAACAAACTGTAGGGCCCGAGCAGCATCATATAAGGGTGCTTTGACCGGCGGTTCAATTCCTGCATTTTGTGCCTGCCAAACATAGCGGTAATTAATCGCCGCAACTGATATTCCATTTTCCAACAAGGTGTTCACATCAACAAATCTATTGATCCTTTCCTTACTGGCTCCCTGCCAACCTCCACCATGAATAACAAACACTAGGGGAGTTGGTGTATCTGAGTCTGCTTTCCAAAAATCGATAACATGTCGTTCGTGCTCACCATACCGAACTTCTTTCAAAGTAGGCTGAGGAATATTTGTTTTAGAAATATTAACTACGGTTGTACTATTAGATTTTAAGGGAATTCTCACATCAACAACGGTTACATCGTTTCCATCGAATTGCTGTTCTACAGAGCCTTTATTAATCGTATAATAAAAACCTTTTGGCATTATAAATCGAATTTTTCCATCTGGAAAACCAAGACCAAAATTATTAACCAAGGTTGCCGTATTATTTGATGATGATCCATCATTCGGTTTAGAAAAGTCTAAGGTCAATTTTGGTCTAAATTGCGATGGATCATCCTTTGGGTTTTCTATGGCTACCAAATTATTTTCAACACTAAATTCCCCATTGGCCTTCACATTTATCAAATTAAAGGTGGTGTATTGAGTGAAATTGGCAATATACATGTCTGTGTTTCCTTGCCTGAAAGGATTCTCTCCTCCTCGATGGTGATTATGTCCTACCAAACCGAGTTGAATATCATATTCTGTGGCCCAGGGTTGTGGAATTGGCTTGTATATATGTTTGTAAATGATCCTAAGATTTCCTTTCCCAACTTCGTCTAACCAAGAAGCATGACGTGCTCCCTGAACATCCATATCCTCTCCAAAGGCATCACTCAAGGCCATAAAACGGGCATCTCCATAGGTAAAATTAGGTGTTCGAAGTCCGTGAAACTTATTCCAGAAAGCAGGTTTGTTTTTTGTTTCAGTATCGTCATCTTCTCTTTCATAATGATCGTGATTGCCATTGACGGTAAACGCAGCGGTGGAAAAATCATAAACTCCTTTAAGGCTGTTTTCGGGGCTGCCTTTATAATAGTAATCTACTCTTTCCTGCGTAGAGGGCCAGGTAGTGAGATAATTGGCATTGCCTTCGTCCCAGGATCTGGAGTTGACATTATCACCTGTCAAAAAAACCAGTTCAGAACCAATGATATTGGAGATGTTTACCAAGGCAGAGAGATAGGGAAGTCTATCCGGAACTCCATTTTCGGCTCTAATAGATTCATCGGCAATATGAGTATCTGAAATATGGAATATCGAATATTCTGTTTTGTATTCTCTAATCACTTTTACCGATTTTAAAGAGACTGATTCACCCGTGGAAGAAATCACTACCAGATCGTAACGTTCCAATGGAGTTCCTTCAGGAATGATCACAGTAATTTTTCTGTTATATGTGGCGCCGGATGCCTCATCGTAGATCCAGGAACCCTTTTTAGTTTTTACAGAAAGCATCGAAACCGTATTATACGGTCCTTTCAATACAACAAATTTGATTTTTTCTTTGGGATCGGCATCAAACCAAATAGTAAAACTTTCACCTGCTTTTACAATGGCATTGGTGGCATTCCATGGGTAAACAATTTTAGAACACCAACCTGAAGTTGAAAATCCTATTGTCAGTAAAAGGATTAAGAATCGTACGATTATTTTGTGATTCATCATTTGTTTGTTGTTTTTAATTCCAGAATGTTCATTCTTTAATCAATTATTCAATAAGCACTTTTTTTGTAAACACCATACCACCTGTTTTAATTCTAATAAAATAGATTCCTGAATTTAAATTGTCCGCAGGGACCTCAAGACTGTGGGTTCCCGGATTTAATTCCCGTCTATTAATACGTTGTGAAACTATTTGTCCTCTACTATTCATAATCGTAATGCTTACCGTTGATGAACTAGACAATGTAAAATTAACATAAAACTCTTTATCTGCAGGATTTGGAAAAAGGTTAAACGATTTTTCAACTACTATATCTTCTATTGACAAACTGTTTTCACCCAAAAGTTGAATAGCATCTACACGAGTTGTTACACTGCCTGACTTAAATCTGTAAATTCTAAACCAATTGATTGCACTCAATTCAGGATTCCCAATTTTATTTGCATTACTGGTATTTAACTGTATAAAATTCCATCCAGCGTCTAAACCACTTATATTCCAACTGTACTCATCAGTATCCGGCGCTCCTGAACTGCTTATTTCTACTTGGTTCGTAGATTCGAACATAGATGGATCGGAAACATAATACCAGAATTGCAATACGGTACCAGCTTCGGTTCCCTTGGCATTGTATGGTGTTGTAAACACCTTTTTAAATTCATCGTTGGAGCTGCCATTAAATTCAATACAATTAGTACCTTCTTTGTTGTCAGTATCGTTTAATGATAAACTTGAAGATGAATTCCAATCGTTTAAACTATCACAGTCATCCAGATATAATCCTAAAGGTTTATAAGTAGACGTTATCGTCATATCTCCTCCTGCTGTTATTACAGTTGTATTCGAAGCATACGTTTTAGTAATTATTGGATTTCCAGAATCTACAACCCACTCTTTAAACAAAAAACCATCTGGAGCCTGATCTGCAGAAATTTCTACCGTTGTATTTTCTATATAGTTACCATCGCCGGTTCCATTATTTACAATCAATTTGTATTTAGGTACGCTGGCATTATAGTCTAAAATTTGTATTTCATCAATTCTTGTTATGATCGAACCCGACTTATTGTAATACAAACGAAACCAATTGATTGCATTTAAATCTGGTGACCCCACTTTTGTTGCCTCACTTATTTTTAAGGTTATAAGATTCCAACCAGTTGATAAATCTTTTAAATTCCAATTGTATTCATTTTGATCATGCGTTCCGCTACTGCCAATCTCGACTTGATTTGATGACCCCAACTTTGAGGCATCCGATAAATAATACCAGAACTGTAATACCGCATCATTTTCTGAAATACCAGAATTATAGGCCGTAGAAAACACTTTTTGAAATTCGTTTGTGCTACTTCCATTATATTGAAGACAATTATCTCCTTGTTTATTATCTGTACTATTTAGATTAAGGTTACCCGAAGAGTTCCATGCCGTTAAGGCATCACAATCATCTAGAAAAAATGAAGGGCTTCCAACATTTATCAAAGTATTTTCTGTTTTTTCACCAAAAAAAGCATTTCCATCTTGTATCATTTTCCATTGGATTCGATATATATTTTTATCTGTAGGAGCCGTAATATCGAAATTGAAAATTTTGCTTTGACCAGGGGCAATAGTTTCACCTGCTTCTAGTTCTACACGGTTTGTTCCCCAAGTCATATTATCTTCTGGATCTACACTTCCTAATTTATAACCTTCAGACTTGGTCCAATTTGTTGTACCTGTATTTTTCATCATAATACTAACCGAAATAGTTTCTCCAGGAGCCATTTGAGTGGGCAATTCTTGAGATTCAAATTTTGAACTATTTGGATATGGGCTAATTGGAATGGTAGCGGTTAGACCTATTTCACCTCGTAACATTTTTGACGCTTCTCCGGTTAATCGTAAGTACCAATCACTTGGTAAATCCTGACCATCAGCATCCAAGGTGACAAATTCACCGGTCGTTGGGGTCTGACTTGCGTTTTCGGCAATTTTGAATATCGCAGTTCCCTCATCAACTTCATCATACATTGCTACATAAACCATTTTACAACCTGCGTCAATGGCATTGAACATTTGATGCCATAAAAAATCACCCCCATTACGTGGGATAGCATTTAAAACGGTATCTTCACCTTTAAGATTTTTCCAAGAGAACCCTGGAAAAACTACAGGCATATACTCCATATCCCGACTTGCTGTATCATCTAAATCAGCCTGAAAATATGTATTCCTATAGGTGTCGGCGCTATTGTTGTCTCTATACCTTCCAGGAGCCCACGGACTTATAACTTCAAAAGCATCATATACTGCCTGCCAGTCACTTGAGTCTTGTCTCCAACTATTGCCAACTCCAGCTTTTAAGGTTACCTTATATTTCTCAGGAGCATCTACAGTAAACCATTTTACCAATTCTGCCCAATGTGCAGCAGTAAGTATACCTTCACTACCACCTACATTAACTCCCCACAATGAAAGTAATGGACGCCCCTCGTGATGTAAATAATTAGGACTCTCAAGAATTTTTAGATCATCAACCAAATGTTTCCAGTCTTCAATTACATCTTGGACAAAAGTTTCAGGTTTTCCACCAGACATATCGTACATGTTTACAAAAACACGACCATGAGTTTCTGCACCTAAGCGAACATTTTGCAGAACTTGATCTCTTTGATCTCTTCTAGCTTTTGCAGAACTTATAAAACGCTGTACAAAAACACCATCAATACCGTAATCTTTCATCCATTTTACATGACGATCAACGGATTTGGTCGTGTATGCACTATAGAGTCCAGCATTTGAACCATCTTCATATACAAAATCCGTTGCAAACAATTCATCTGCATCAAACTCTCTTAAATCTGGCCACATGTCAATTGTAATGTTCTCAGCATTAGGTGTTTGTCTTCCAGAAGACCAATGAATCCATCCATACTCATTACCATCATCTGGTGCATTAAACCAGCCTTGATAACCTGCCATGATTTTGTTATTTAGTGTCGTAGCATCAACTTCTTTTGGTTTTGAATCTTCCTTTTCTCCCAAAAGTTGAATAGCATCAATGCGTGTTGTTACACTTCCTGATTTTGCCCTGTAAAGACGAAACCAGTTGATTGCACTCAAATCTGGGTTTCCAATCTTTCCTGCATCACTGGTATTTAATTGTATAAAATTCCAACCTGAGGTAAGATCTTTTAATCTCCAATTGAATTCATTTGAATCTGATTTACCATCACTTCCAATCTCCACCTGATTTGAAGACTCAAGCAAAGATGGATCTGAAACATAATACCAGAATTGCAATACGGTTCCAGACTCAGTTCCATCGGCATCGTATGGCGTTGAAAATATTTTTTTAAATTCATCAGTGCTACTACCGGTAAACTCAATACAGCCAGTACCTTGTTGTTTATCAGTAGTATTAAGCAATAAACCGGCTGACGATTTCCAATCTGTTTTGTCATCACAAACATCTAAATAACTTCCGGGGTCTCCAAGTACAACCTGTTGAATAGCCGATTTACCACCAAACCATTCCTCTACTTCCTGTACCATTTGCCATTGAAAATTGTAAATACCATCCGAATTGGGTACTATTATTTCGAAAGTAAACGTTTTTTCAGCATTTGGTTCGACACTTTCATCAACGCTTAAATTTACACGATCTAGTCCCCATATTTTATTATCGGCTGGACTCTGGCTTCCTAATTTAAAATTCCCCTCCGGTGTCCAAGTTGTTGTTCCGGTATTTTTCATGGTAATACTTACCGTATAAGTATTATCAGCTTCCAATGTGGGTACTACTTGAGAAACAAACGATGCATTGTTACCTGTTGGTCCTCCTCCATTTAACAAATCTCTTTGCGATACACTATAGTAATGTACTGAGTTATTCTGTGCCAACCATTCCAATAAACTCGTACGTAAATCTTCAGCTTTGTTCAGATATTGAGAGCGTTCGGGATTATTACCTAATAAATTATTTATCTCAAGTGGGTCTGTATTCAAATCATACATAGCATTAATTACAGTTGAAGTGATTGAATACGGAATCAAAAGTTTCCATCCATCCTTTACAATCATATAATTTGGATCCTTGTCGCCACTTGAGTTCCACTCGGTAACAACATATTGGCCATGCTCTTCATCTGTTCCTTCTATTAGCCCACGAAGGCTCGTTCCGTCTGATTCATGCTCAGGAACTTCAAGATAATCCAAAATTGTAGGAAATAAATCAACAAGAGAAGTATATCCTTCAATTGTTTTTCCTGCTTCTATATCTCCAGGGCAACTTATCATCAACGGAATGTGGGCTGACTCTTCATAAAAAACATTTTTTTCACGCATTCCATGAGACCCTAACATTTCGCCATGGTCGCTGGTAAAGATTATCAATGTATTATCTGCTAATCCCAGTTCTTCAACTTTATCTAAAATTTTTCCGACCCAATCATCAACTTCGGCTATGAGACCATAATAATTAGAAATCATGTATTTAATTTTATCAGAATCAGCATATTCTGTCTTATTTAACCTGCCATTAGAACTCTGATAGGGTGAATTTTGCATGTCATCTGAAATACTTTCTGGAACAATCATATTTTCAACCGGATACATGCTGTAATAAGGTTCAGGGACGACCATAGGTGAATGTGGAAAATGAAAAGAACAAGTAATACTGAAAGTTTCGTCTTTTAGTCTTTCAAGAGCCTCAATGGTTTGTTTTGCTTGAAAGGCCGTCATTGTGTAATTTTTATCTAAAAGCAATTTTCCGTGTTGGTCAGGTTGCGAGTGTTTTAGATTTTGATCAATTAGTTGCTGATAAGTCATACCATAATATTTATCCAAAGGATCAGCAACATATGGCCATTTGGACATTCCATCAATAAATTCACCAACTCCTGGTGCCGGTATTGTACCCAATGTTTTCAGTTCATCCCTCCATATGTGTGCTTGCCCTCCTGAACCAAAAATAGATTTCCCGTTCTGTGCTTCTAACACTGGGTTTTTATAAATATCGGTATGAGAAGATGGAGCATGCCATTTACCGTAATATTCACAGCGATAACCATTCTCTGACAATATCTCATCAAAAGTCGGCATGGTCATTAAACCCTCCTCTTGGTAATTATAAGTTTTCCCATTGTTATTAACCCCCGTATTTTCAACTGTAGAACCCGTAAGAATTGATGCGCGTGTAGGACCACAAACCGCCATTGGTGTGTATGCATTTTTAAAATACGCACCTTGTTGTCCCAAACGATCCAAATTAGGAGTTTGAAGTACCGTATTCCCAGCTATACTCATAGCATCGTAACGCTGTTGGTCGGTTATTATAAATAAAAGATTTTTCTTTTGAGTTTGGCTCGAAACTATTTGAGCAACAGAAAGACTTAGCAATAAGACAATACCAGTCAGTGGTTTACAGAAATTTTTGAATACTTCCTCCATAATTCCAGTTTTTTATTTAGAATTTAAATGTAGATTCAACCAAACTAGAATAATATGATATTTATCATTTTTAAAATTAATCATATCACAAAAAAGATTTAAAAAAAACACTATTTTTTAGCAGTACTTTATTTTTGATAAAACGCTGACAGAAAGATTATTATTAATTATTTTCCGTATTCTTCGAACATTAGGATCGCATCATATAATACTCCTGCAGATCCTCTAAAGGTTCCAGATCCTTTAGGTTTATTATCAACGGTATACCATTCGTAAAAACCGTCGTTATCTTTTACTCGTTTTACCATGGGTTGCATTTGCTCGTAAGCTTCTTCTACAAATCCATTTTTTATGAGTTGTTGAATCATTCTTCCACCAAACCATGTCCAGTCACCTCCATTTTGGTAGCCATATACCGACATACTTTTGTTTTTAAAGGAACCTTCAGGATACGTTGGGTAAATAGTCAATCCGATTGAACCAGCACCGGATGCTTTTACATTAGCAATCATTTTATCTAAAGAGATTTTTATTTCCTCTTTAGAAAGTAAATTTGCTTCAATGGCAACAGCAGTACCTCCATGATTAAAAATTTCATTTTCATTGAATTCATCTGGAAATGGCGATCCATCCAAATAAACATTTGGAATGAATTTTTGATTCTTTTCATCCCATAAATATTTACGCGTATTTTTTGCTGTTTGATTGCGAATGGGTTGCCATTTTTCTTTGGTGCCTGGAATAAGTTCCATCAAATTATCCAAGGCTATTAAAAACATGGCATTATCATAAATGTCTAAGGCATAATGCGTGTCATCTGTTAGAAAAACACCCCATTCATGCTCAGGTTGCACATCGCCCCAATCAGCTGTTGTTGCTCCCCAAATAAGACCATGTTTTTCATCGAATCGGTGATTCATTAAAAATTCCATTGCCCATTCAAGTCTGTCTGCAACCGATTTATCTCCAATCATTTCATTCAGAATAGTCTTGTCTCCAGTTGCCTTAACATATTTGTAAACTGCTTGCACCAATGAAGTTTCTTGGTCTGTTTCAACAGTGTTTTTGTGTCCTGCAAAACGGGGTTCTAAGTCTGAATACGTAAACTTATATCGACTTTCTCTATTTTTATTAATGGGGCTAAACCCATCAATAATATTCCCATCGTCTCCTTGTAATTTAAAAAACACAAGCAAATTATCTTTGAGTACTGAGGGCTCAAAAACTTCTGAGGAAATATCGACAAATGTGTTGAAATCTCGAATCCATACTTCGGTATAATGACCTCCTGCATTGAAACCAGTTTTCATGACTTCCAACGCTTTTTCTTTTGTGAACTTGAAATATTCGTTGGATTGAATTTTAGATGATAACTCTTCTTGTTTCGGTTGTTTGCAAGTACAACTTGCAACTATTAATAAAATACTTAGAAGACTAATTTTTTTAATCACGTTGTTCAGTTTTAAATTAACATTTATTTAGATTGTAAAAACACCCAATCATGCAAATAGGAATTATAGTACCAAGGCTCCCATGGACCATGATTACCTTCTGGTGATTCCGTATATAAGTGGATTGCTTTTTTTTGAATTTGCCGATTCAATTTTTTTTCAGACAGACCTAGTGTTTTGACTACTTTTATACCAGAATTTTCAATCGCTTCAACCATATCTAGAGATCCACTTACAGGTACAATTTGATCATTTGTATTATGAAAAATCCAAAGAGGTAAATTTTTAAATAGTAATGCTTTGGTTGGATCTCCTGCTCCACTCATCGGAACCGCTGCGGCGAATCTTTCTGGATAACGAGTAATAATATCCCAAGTGGCGTATCCACCCATAGATAGCCCTGTAACATATTGTCTATTTTCATCTATATTGAATTCTTGTAAAAGTGTATCTAATAAATCAACAACCGAGAGCATTTCTTTTCCAACAGGTATGGTGTCCATATTATAGGATCCTTTACCCCAATCAACATAGGACCATTTCTTTTTTTTGGGACATTGGGGTGCTACTATAATGCTTGGGTGTTTTTTTTGAATTTCCGGGTTTGCCCACGAAACTGCCAAACTGTGTTTTTTAATCGGAATTTCATTGTCAATTCCTCTTTCACCGGCACCATGCAAACAGAGTAGCAAAGGATATGATTTGGTTGAATCATAGTCCTCCGGAACAAAAATTCGATATGGCAGTGTTCTACTCTCGAACGTGTGTGAACGCTTTTCAAATTTTTCCGCTATGGAATTTTCGTGTTGGGCTTGAATAAGAACGGAACAACTCAACAATAAAAAGATGAAGATTTTGATTTTGAATGATTCCATTGTTCAATGAACTTATTTGCTAATTAAAAATTCTACAAAAATTGGTTTGTGATCTGAAGGGTATTTGCCATTAACATTGTAATCGATTTCCTCATAATTTTGAGGAATTACGGATCCTTTGTACAGAATCCAATCTATTTCTTTTGGATCTCCGTTTACATTTGTATCAATAAAAAGATCAGTATTTTCAGTACTACCATCTCCCACAAATACTTTGTGTGGATCACTTCCCGGACGGCAATTAAAATCTCCCATCAAAAATATAGGTCGTTCATTTGTCCACTTTCCAAAACGATCCAAAGGCTTTATTTTAGCCATAATTAATTTTGAGGCGTTTAATCTTGCTAATGTGGCCTTACCGCCATTAAAGTAATGCGTGTTAAAAATGTAAAACTCTTTGCTGTTTTCCCAATGCCCTCTATAGTCAGAAGGGTATTTGCCTTTTTCTCCATTTTCAGGCTTGTTTATGATTGCCAAACGTGCCCAAGTCATTATTCGTGGATTTACGTCTGGACCACTACCAATAAGCTCCGGTGTTTTTGACAAAGCAAAACTATTTAATTCTCTAAGTCTAAATTTATCTCGTTTATAAAAAATAGCCATGTGCTCGTCGTCATCTCCACCTTGTCTTCCTTCTCCAACAACTACGTATTCGGGTAATTGCTCTGCCAAATAATCAATTTGTTCCTTTAATCCCTCTTGCGTACCAATGATATCCGGATTGTATTTACGGATCATGTCTACTTGCATTTCACGCCTTACTTCCCATAATGGTTTGTAGGTAGGGCTGGCAAATTTGAGGTTATAAGTCATTAGGGTTATCTTATAACCCTCTTTTGTTACATCGTTTTTGGTTTGAGCTTTGAGGTTCGTACTTATAAAAAACAAGCCAAACAAGATTAGATAAAAGGCCTTTTTAAATTCTCTAATTTCTCTATGCATTCTATTGTTATTTCTTATTAATCAAAGTTAAGTCTGATATAGGTATCAACCTAATATTGATATCCATGAATTCAATTTTGATATCAAAAAATATTAGTTGATTTTGAACTATGTTCAAATGTAGAAGGGAGCAATTAATAAATTAATAATTATGCATTAATATGGAATTAAAATGGGGCGAAAAAGTTCTTTTTCTGCCCCATTTACTCATTTTTTAAGGGAAATCATCATATAATCCAAATTATGCAATAGATTTTCCTTTTCATAATTTGGTTAAATGTATGCCGTTTTTTTTCCTTGATAGATCAATTATCAATGACCCAGTTCAGATTTCTTTCCTCTGTTTAAAAATCGATTAATATTATACTGATCCAACTCTTCTGAATCTTTGTATTTCACTCTCATGTCTGCCAATTTTGAAGTCAGCTCTTTTACGATTTCAGCATAGGCCGGATCATCATATACGTTGTTCATTTCATTCTTATCCTTTTTTCTGTCGTATAATTCCCATTCATCGACATCGTAGTAAAAATGCACCAGTTTGTATTCTTCTGTGACGATGGCATAATGTCTTTTTACCATATGAATGGCAGGGTATTCGTAATAATGATAATACACGGCATCTCTAAACCCTTCTGTTTCTCCTTTAAATAGTGGTACCAAACTTTCTCCCTGCATATCATCGGGTGCGTCTACACCGGCAACATCTAACAGCGTTTGGGCAAAGTCAAGGTTTTGAACCATTTGTGTATTTGTTGTATTTGGTTCAATTACACCAGGCCATTTCACCAAGAGAGGCGTTTTAAAAGATTCGTTATAAATAAATCGCTTGTCAAACCATCCGTGTTCTCCCAAATAGAATCCTTGATCAGAGGTGTAAATCACAATAGTATTTTCAGCCAATCCATTCTCTTCCAGATAATCTAAAACTCTGCCTACACCATCATCAACCCCCGCAATAGAGCCCAAATAATCCTGCATATATCGTTGATACCTCCATTGCATCAACTCTTTTTGAGACATGTTTTTATAATTCTTCTTGAATTCTTCATTGATGGGGTCATAAACCGCATCCCATTTGGCCCTCTGTTCCGGATTCATTCTTCCTACTTCACGGGCAAAGGCATCCTTATCCCAGTCGCTAGTTTCGGGTATTCCTAAGGCATCCATCACATCCGGACGAATTTTAGAATCCCCTGCCCAGTTCATATGGGTCAATAAATTCATTTCAGCTGTTTTTGCTGCGGTCCCTCTCCCTTTATAATCATCAAACAGGGTTTCAGGTTCTTCAAAGGTCTTTTTTGTAAATTCTTTAAAATGTCTTGGAGGTGGTAACCATTCCCTATGAGGTGCCTTGTGCAAATACATCATCAGAAAGGGTTTTGACGTATCTCTTTCTTCGTCTAACCAATTAACTGTCATGTCGGTAACGAGATCTGTAGTATATCCTTCTACACGAATCTTTCCTTCATTTTTAGTAATAAAATCAGGGTTGTAATATGTGCCTTGACCTGGTAATATTTTGAATTCGTCAAAGCCTTTTGGACTATTCCCAAAATGAAGCTTGCCAAACATGGCAGTTTGGTATCCAGCGGCATGTAGCAACTGTGGAAAGGTGACCTGAGTAGTATCAAATGGGAAGACATTGTCAGTTTTTCCATTTAAATGCGAGTGTTTCCCGGTTAGAATTACTGCTCGGGAAGGCGCACAAATCGAATTTGTAACACAGGCATTAGTAAACAACATGCCTTCATTGGCAATACGATCAATATTAGGCGTTGATGTGAGTCTCTTTGAATAGGCACTGATGGCCTGATAGGCGTGATCATCTGACATGATAAAAAGAATGTTGGGTCGTTTTTTCTTGACTGGTTCAACCTTCTTTTCGCAGCTCACTATTGTTGTCAGAATAGTCATTAATATAATAATTGCTTGAAATCTTTTCATAAGAATTGTTTATTATTAGGAGATATATTGCGTTACTTTTTCTTTTTCTTCTTTTTCGGATCACCACCCATCGGTTTACCCATTTCAGCTCGCCAAGATTTGTATTTTGCCTCTAGATCAGCAGCCTTATCCGGATGCTCTGCCAACAAATTATTTTGCTCTATATAATCATCTTTCAGATTGTACAATTCTAAGCTTTTCTTCTTATTATATAATAGTTTCCAGTCGCCTTCACGAATAGCCCAGGATCCATCATTACCATCAAAGTATAGACGCTCATGTAAAGGTCCTTTTGATTTTCCTTGAACAGTTGAAAGAATATCTCTTCCGTCATATATTACATCTTTTGGCAATTCAATATCCAAAACAGCACATATCGTAGTCATGATATCGATAGAAATGATGGGTTCATCACTAGTATCATGTTTTAATTTATCCGGCCAGCTGATAATAAACGGAACTCTATATCCTCC
>PVMK01125664.1_pt1 | contig 14097 bp, 15 predicted proteins | sample 1853481 | NCBI WGS metagenome assembly PVMK01 (sample SAMN08533507, study PRJNA380276) | Marine sediment metagenome, whole genome shotgun sequencing project. | reverse complement strand
TGTCCATTGGGTGGTGCTGATCTTCTAATTGAAGCATTTGGGCGAGAATTTCCATTGCAGCAGGGGGCCTACGATCATTGCATGTACATCCGCAAAAATGGCGAACAGACTTTTCGTGCGCTGGAAGGCTCCCATGCCGGAAATGAAGGCACCCTCCAGAATACAGCCTGTAATGAAATTGTATTTACTATTCCAGCGGAAATTAATTTGCTGAGGAAGGCGTTTGCAGTACTTTTTGAATTCGGCGTCCAGGAAGACCCTACTGTGCACATTGAGGAAATCTGGAGCAGCCAATCGAATTACCTTGATGACACCGGCAATCCGAATCGATACTGGAATCGTGCCGACGCAGATGACATTCATGGAAAATCATCTGTCTTTAACAGCGCCATGTAGGATTAGAGAGGCTTTTTATGGTCAGCGAAGTGCTTAAAAATTCGTGGATTTTGTCGCCAGACAGGGCCGGGATTATCCTGGTCAGTATTTCAGCCATCATCTGGAGTACGGTGGGTCTGTTTGCCAAGGGGATCAGTGCTGATGTCTGGACTATCCTGTTCTGGAGAGGTGAATTTTTTCCATCCTGGCACTTGGCGCCTATGTCTGTATCCGCAGCGAAAAGAGCCTGGCCCATGAGTTCTCAAACCTGGGGTGGCCGGGCTGGACCTCGACGCTGGTGGGTGCCGCTGCCACGATCTGCTTTATCAGTGCTTTCAAGTACACCAGCATTGCCAACGTATCCATTATTTACGCCATCTCACCCTTCATTGTCGCAATACTGGCGTGGTGCCTGATGCGGGAAAGATCCAGTGTCCACACCCTGGTTGCTGCAGCTATTGCCCTCTCCGGAGTAATCGTGATGGTTGGTGGTTCCATGGGGTCGATCAACCTGGTGGGCGATATCCTGGCTATCTGCATGTCCATCGGCATGGCAATCCTGGTGGTCATCTTCAGGATGTTTCCTGGCAAGCCAATGATTTTGTCCACAATAATGTCTGCCGTGATTCACGTTGTGCTCAGTTTTATAATGAGTTCGCCGTTTGACGTGACAGCCATAGACCTGGTGCTGCTGGTCGGATTTGGGATCGTGTTTGCCGCAGCAACCATTTTCATGATTGAGGGGACGCGACTGATTCCGGCTTCCCGATCCGCCCTGATCAGCACCGCCGAGGCGCCGCTTGGCCCGATATGGGCGTGGCTGGTATTTGCCAGTGTACCATCGCTTGAAACCTGGATCGGGGGCGTACTGGTGCTGGCAGCGGTAGTGTGGAACGTTCTGTCAGAACAGCAATCTGGGTAGATTTTCTCCTGGTGATCTTTGCAGCCTGATCAATTTTGTTGCTATACCCAAAATCCGGCGACGCGGTCAATCAACCAGAAAGCCGATATGCCGCCTATACTGAAAACCACCGCTAGAGGTTACCCGGTATGGGATCTTCCACTTCATTTTTGCCAATCCCAGGGCTGCCAGTAATACGCCACCAATGAACAACAACTGCCCTGCCTCCACCCCGACGTTGAACATAAGAAGTGCCAGGGGTATTTCATGTTGCGGCAATCCGATTTCTGCCAGTGCGCCGGCAAACCCAAAGCCGTGGAGTAAACCAAACGCGAACGCCACCAGCCATGGTGCACGTTCCGTAAGACTGGGCTGATAGCCGGAATCGCTCCTGCGCTGTCCTGTCACCAGCAGCTCCCGCGCCAGGAACAAAATGCTCAGGGCAATCACTGCTTCAACCGGCCCCTGGGAAACGTTGACGTAGCCAAGAGCGGACCCGGCCAGGGTAATACTGTGGGCCACGGTAAAAGCGGTCACGGTTTTTACCAGGTTCCCGAAACCTGTCACCAGGATAACCAGGCAAAGTACGAACAACAGGTGATCGACACCGCCAAGTATATGCTGCACACCAAGCACAAAATAATCAGCCATAACACCGAGCGCTGATGGGCTCTGTGCCACCACGAAACTGCGGGCGTTGCCTCGCAGGATCTTGCTATGCAGGACTCCGTTAAGCATGTTGATTCGAACCAGGGTATCAGTGAAGGTTTCTTCCAGCCCCGCGATCGTTATCGAATACCCTTCCAGGCCTTTCTCGCCACAATCCAGTTTCCACTTTTCAATGGATGCACCATCACGATTGAATCCCAAAATCTCACCCATGGTTTCACAGTGTTCAGGTAAAACGGGTTTGAGCCTCAGTATCCTGTTTCCCCGGGCAGGCCGTCGCCAGGTTGCAGCGAAGACCTGTGGTTCGATTTCATTCAGTTCCAGGTACGATGGCCGGGATTCATGGGCAGCGGCAACGGATACCCAACCCGCAAGCAGGATCCCGACAAATACCCCTATAAGGGCGCGTACTTTTCGCAACACCCCGGGTGTTGCAACATTTTCGCAGCCGACTCGTATCACGAAATGCTATTCCTCTGGTCTTTCGATGACAATTTCATAGCCTTCCTTTAGTTTCAGGTAGGCTTCCAGTTCGATCCGCTGTCGCCGCTCATAGTTGAAATCTGCCTTTACATCACCGAGCACCTGCTCCAGGGGCAGGAGCCGAGGCGGGCTTCGGGCGTCAACATAGACAAAATGCACACCAAAGCCGGACTCAATCGGACCTGCCCATTTGCCAATTTCAACTTCGGTCAGTCGGTCGGCGAACCCGGAACCGAACATGCGATCAACCTGGTCTACCGGGGTATCATCATGGCGGAACGGCAGCATCAGCGGGTCGCCCAACTCCGGGATATTCGCGTCTTCCGGACCTTCCTGTTCGAGAAAATTCTGGATCCGGTTTATCTCGGTTTCCAGTTGATCACCGTGACGATCCGGGTTCAGGTAGATATGGACAAAGCTCAGGCGACCTTGCGCCGTGTATCGGCGGGAATTTTCCTGGTAATGTTTTTCCAGCTCCGCATTAGTGGGATCAACCAGGGTGCCGATGTCGCCAAACAGGAATTCCATTTTCTGTACCATTCGACGCCGCACGATAGTGTCGTCCTTATCCAGGCCCAGGGCTACAGCTTCGCGATAGAATACCTGCTCGCGGATAAAACCTTCAATAAGATTTTCCAGCTCAGTTTCATTGGGCAACCGGTTCCACTGTTTCTTGTGTATGGCAGCGAGGTGCGCGACATCCTCTACGCTGATGCGTATCACACTGTTCTCACGATCCTGTGGCTGGTCGCTGACCAGGGCGTTCAACCCAAACAGCGCGGCCCCAATGAGAAGAAACAGGAAAAGCGGTTCCTTTAAAATTTTCATAAGGTTTTCATAATCCCCAGACAGACAGACTGCAGGTATCCAATTTAGTGGTTTTTGTATGACGGAAACAGGCACTGTTTCGATGATGCCCATTAAAACGGCGGGTCTTAACCCGCCGTTTAGGTCAATGCCGGATAAACTAGCCTTCCGGGTTATACCAGATCGGTGAGGTATAGGCACGTTCCTGGGTCGCCGTTGGCGCACCTTCCGGCAGTTCAATACCAAACCGGAATGCATCGAACGTGGTCCAGCGCGGGGTTGGAATTTCAATCACCCGGGCGTAGTAAAACGCTTTCTGTGCCGGGTCGAATTCCGGGTCCGTCCACACGGTTCCCAGTTCGGACGCACCAATGGTATTTGTAAAGGTCGCATTGGCAACGTCCACCGTATTGCCCACTGCTGGCAGTTTTCCATCGGAACCGGATTCCCGATCACCGGACCAGGCAACGTCATAGACCTTTTCGTGGAGGTCCCCTGCCCCGTCCATCCAGCCCTTGATGATCTGGATACGGTCAAGGTTGGCGCCGATAGGGTCACGCAGGGAATAGACCATGAATGTCGGGGCATCCGAGGTTGCTGCAGGCAGGTCTGCCCCCATGGGAACACCCTTGGTATAACCGGTAACTGCGGGCAGGCGGCTGTTGAGATCATGCCTGACAAAATCCCAGCCTCCAAAGAAACGAACCCCCAGCCGTGATCCGGTGGTGGCATACACTTCCTTGCGTTCGAACGCATCAAAGATAGCTTTCCGGGTATTGTCGGTGGCCCATACTGCGGCTAATCCGGATGCCAGCAATTTCCATCCTTCGATAACTCCGTTTTCCGATTCCATTAAGTTGTGCTTGAATCTGGTCGGACTCGGCTCATAGCCGGTGTGCTTGCCAAAGAAATTATCTTCCTGGGCGGTGGCCAGTCCGGTATGGCTGTCTGTCGAACCGATCATGCCAAACTTGTAGGGGTTGGTACCGAGCCGGGTTTCCAGGGCCAGGCCCTGTTTCAATGCTTCGCGGGCATACTCCCCTGCCAGCATATCGTCGGTTTTCGGTTTGGACAGGTCAAGGTTTCCCACGTCCCAGCTTCCATAATCGGCAAATTCGTCGTCCGGCGACAGGAAGGGATGGGTTTCCCCATCCCCCTTTATCTGGGTCACTTCGTACACCGGTTCCTTCTCTATCCGTTGGGTGACATATTCTTCATCCAGGGTCCTGCCGGTGTACTGGGCGTCCACCGGGAACATGATGCCATTGGACAGGTTCCCGTTGTGGGCTATGGCCAGTACATCCCCGCCGGTTTTTTCTTCGTAATGATCCATCCACTTCCATAAATCCATGGGGTCGATACTGCCAAGGGGGGCGGTAGTGGTATAGGCCAGGACCTGGGAGGCCTTGTCGGCATCATCCCTGTGCATCACCACCCGGTGCATGTTGCCGCCCAGTGCCAGGGAGGTCCATTCGAAACCGATGATGGCAGAAAATTGTCCGGGATCGTTATAACGTTCCGCAGCATCAATAATATCCTGCCATACCGACTTGAATTGCTTTGAGTCGGCATCGTAGGCAATGGATTTCGGAAACTCGCCCTTGGAAAACAGTTTTATCATTTCCAGGGCAACGGAAACACCGTCACCGGAATTGATGCGGTTATACCAGTCCTTGCCCTTGGGATCCTTCAAAATTGCCGGATCTCCGGCAAGCAGGTCGGGGAAAAAACCCATGTTATCGGAATGATCAGAGATCACGAGGAAATCCAGCGGCCGCGACAATCTCACCGGCTGACCCGAAGAAGCCATCACCTCCTCACCCCGGGCAAATTTGTAGGCGTCGTCCAGGCCCAGGCGATTACCGAAGGCACCGGCGTCAAACGACAATCCGGTATGCAGGTGGGTGTCTCCCCAGTAAGGTCTTCTCGGGAAGCCCAGGGAAGCATATGGCGAATAGGCTTTTCCGGGATAAGCATCGGAAAGCATCTCTTCGGCATCCGGAGAAGCAGGAAATTGTGCATTTACGCTAAATGGCACATGGAAAATTGTAAACGTGAGAATTGCTGAAGCTATTGTTCTAATCATGACGCCACCCTCATTGGTTTTGTAAAAATTATAGTACCACATGTGAATTTCAGGCCAAAACAAAATTTGAGAATGAGCCTGGAAAATTGATCCTGCCCATGTTGATTACTTTCTTTTGAAGCTAACTGGTACGTGTCCGAGAATGAATCCTGTGCAACCCGATTTATCGCTCGGGCAATACGCAATATACGATATGCGATATGCGATATGCGATATGCAGGTTGTGCCCGGTATCTTATTTTCCGTATAATGAATTTGTGAGGAAAGAACTAAAAACAATCCTGATTTTCCTGGCTTTTCTTTTGCCGTCCCTGTCAGGGGCCACGGATCTGGAGGCCCCGCCCGCAAAGGATATTGCAGATATCGACCAGGCCTCGGAAGGGTTTTCTGCTAAAGATATCCAGGTTGTCGAACTTTCCAGTCAACCGGGTGCGCCAGTCATTGATGGGCGACTCGATGAACCGTTCTGGAATACAGCGGAGTCCCTGGAAATAAAGAAAGAACTCTATCCGGTACGTTTTGCCGATGCAATTGTCAGCACCCGGGTCCTGGTTTCATCCAGTGGTAACCGCCTGTATCTGGGTTTTATCGCCGACGATCCTGCACCTGAGGATATCCGATCATCCCGGCGATTGAGAGACGCAGTGAAGGACGATGACTACGTTTCCATCGTGGTCGACCCGACCGGCAATCTGAGGCGCAAGTATGAATTTCGCGTAAATCCCCATGGCACCAAGGCAGATATTCTCCAGGATACGGTGAGTAATCGTTACATCTACGACTGGGATACCCGCTGGACAGCCGAGGCAGCAATTACCGACTCCGGGTATGTCGTTGAAATGGAGATTCCCCTGGATTCGATCCGCCATCCAAAGGTGAAGCCCGGTGAGAGCGCTAGCTGGCTGGTCATTCTCAAGCGGGCATACCCGCGGGCTGTTGATCGTACATTCGGCTCTGTATTTACTTTCCGCAAAGACAGTCCGCATATCACTGCCGGAAGCTGGAAACGGGTAGAAATCAAGCCTTACTACATATTTCATCGCGATGAAGACAGAAAATCCGGTGAAGAATTCGAACAGACCGAAGATCACAGCAAGAACGAAATCGGCATTGATGCCAAGCTTGTTATCGATTCGGCAACCGCCGTAGCGGTAACAATCAACCCCAATTACACGGAGGTGGAGGCAGACATTGCACGGGAAAGCATCAACAATACTTTCACCCCGTTCCAGCCGGAAAAACGGGATTTTTTCCAGGACAGCCGCGAGCTTTACTCGACATTAATGCCCACGGTTTACACCCGGAATATCATTGAGCCTGACTACGGGCTGGACCTGTCTCATGTTGGCCAGAGATCTTCATCAGGTGGACTATGGATAAGTGACAAATCGACAAAACTGATCATGCCCGACAACCTCGGTTCGGAAAAGGTCGAGGTTGATGGATTCGATAATCACACCATGGCAGTCAGGTACATAAGCGGCGAAAAAGGGACTGCCACCGGCTTGATCGGGACCGTTCGCACCGGAACGGACTACAGCAACTATACTGCAGGAGTCGATGGTTTGGTCAATCTCGGACTGGATGACAAGTTCAGGTACCAGCTGATGTACTCCTGGACCGAGTATCCGGAAGAATTTGTCGACGACCTGTGCGATGGCGACGATTGCCTGGCCCCGCCCCCCGATGATTGCCCACTGGGTGAATGCGACTACAATGCCGCGGTGCTTCGTGCCAACCCGACTCGGGACCTGGGCGGGCATGGTATACGCCTGGCCTACAAGCACGATGGGCCTGAAGGATTGTACTGGTTTAATTATTTTGACTACGGGGCGGATTTCCGCTCAGACCTGGGCCTCGACAAGCGCACGGATTACCGCTCTGTCAACGCCGCCTATGGCAAGAAATGGTATTTCCAGGTTCGTGAAAAAGACAAGGGAAAATCCAGAATCAGGGCCTACCTGGTCGGCAACCACATTGAATCCAGTGACGGCGACACCATTGAGGACGGGGTCGATGTCTGGGGCGAGTTCCGGGGATCATTCCAGACCGTGTTCCGCCTCGGCTACCGTATTAAAGATCGTGCCGTGAACCGAATTGACCAGGGCAGCCTTGCACTCGGCAATAACGCCCCGCTTTTTGATGAATCATACTGGCAGTGGTATTACGAGGCTTCGCCAATCTCCTACCTGACCTTCCATCTTGACGGCCGCTATGGTGATATTGCAGACCCCGACAACCTTGTCCTGGGAAAAATGACCGAGCTAAAACCCAAGATTTCGGTGGTGACGGGTAGAATGAAATTCCAGGCATCACACACCTATCGTGATTACGACCTGGATGGTTCAAGGCTTTACAGCGAAAACTTTACTACTATTCAGTGGGCATATGTTCCCCGCGACCGTCATGTGGTTCGGTTGCTGCTGTTGCTGGATAAAACAGACAGGGATACGGCTCGATACCTCGGTGATGAGGTTGAGTTCGAAAAAGAGACCACCCTCCAGTTCACATACCTGTACAGGAAATCTTCCGGACTGTCAGTCCTGGCAGGTATAAATGTAACCCGGGAAGAAGAAGATGGAATTGAAAATTTCACCAGCGAACGCGAGGCCTTCATCAAATTTGTCTATGATTTTGGGCGGCGTTTTAATATCGACGATTTTTAGAGAGATTTCAATGCGGGCAGTTTACCCCTCGACTACTGATTTAGTCGGGACCCAACAATTGTAGTGCGGAAACCTGCCCTGCCGGCTCAGTCGACAATCACTGTCTGCCCGGTTATTACTCCTTCCACGCACTTGACATAGGCCAGTCCGACCCGCTCTGAAGAAACCGGCTCGTGACCCGGGAACAGGCCTTCATAGCGATCCATCGAATTTTGTAATACACCCGGGCTCACGGAATTAATTCGAATTCCCCGGGGCATATCCACCGAGGCGCCGAATACGAAGCTGTCTATGGCGCCATTAGCAGCGGCTGCGCTGGCGCCGCCAGCGATAGGATCCCGGTTCAACACCCCGGTTGTCATGGTAAATGAGCCATTGTCATTCACATGCTGAATACCTTCGAGCACCACGTTTACCTGGGGCAATACCTTGTGGAGAATGCCTTTCATCCATAACTCGCCGGTCATGTCTGCCACATTACCGAAATGCCCATGTCCAATGGCGATAACCACGGCATCGACCTTCCCCGCCTGTTCGTACATCGCACGAATGCTTTCCACGTCCTCAACATCGACCCGTATATCTCCATGGCTGCGTCCCACAGCAATGATTTCGTTGCGGTCCTGCAGGGCATGTACCGCAGTCTGCCCTACTGAACCTTTTGCACCAATAACTAGAACTCTCATGATTATCTCCGATATCTAAATATATTTAAGGAACCTCTGAACAAGTCTGGGCGAATCAAGTTGAAATTCAAAATCATCAAGATCAAGGCGTGGAACGCACGTAATAGTTATTCTATTGCGAAGTTTCACAACGCAGGGATTGATGACTTTGGACTCAAATCGATCGGTCATGACTTGTTCAGAGGTTCCTTAAGTCAGTACATGCTCGCGTTTACGCGTTATGACAAGAACCCGGGAATCAATTCCCTCTTTCTCTATATAGCGTGCCTTTCTTATTTCTTCAATAGTGAAGCCATTCAAATCAGCTTCCCTGTACACCTCTGGCTCCAGCTCAAGCTCCTGCCAGGCTGCCCCGTTAATCGTAATCACGCAGGTTGCACCAGGCCTGGCGCAATTAACCACGTTGTGCATGTCAGAAATTTTCGGGATCGCATAAGAAAACATGCCGACACAAAGGACCGCATCATAGAGCTCATTGAGGTCTGCCGGACCGGTGAAGTCATGCTGCCAGGTCGCGTGGTAAGCCTCACGCTGCCGGGCAATCGCCATCATTTTCCCTGAAAGATCGACGCCATCGATATTCTGGTAACCGTGTTGTTTCAGGTATTCTCCGGCCAGGCCTGTGCCGCATGCCACGTCCAGTACACGGCAGTTCCGGTCTGGCACCACGTCGATAAAAATTTCGCCGGCTTCCCTGAAAGCAACGTAACCAAGATCGTCCAGCAGGTCACTGTCATAGGTTTTCGCCCATTCATCGTATTGCTGTTCCTTGTTTTCAGTTCGACTGTAGACCGCTGCCAGTCGGTCATCGAATCGATCTACATCGGGGTTTTTATGGTTCATTGGAGTGGGGTCGGGCGCTGTAAGCTTCTAATTGGCATGACGGCGCCCAATGAGATCCCCGGCCTGTCCCCGCGAAAGCGGGGATCTCCTATTTATCATCACGGCACCCAATGAGATCCCCGTTTTCACGGGGACGAGTCCGGCCAGGTATCGGCTAGCTTGTAACCTCCGGGCCAGGGATCATCCGGGTCCAGTGTGTACTGGAACATCCCCGTTATCCAGGCCCTGCCGGTCAGGTTCGGAATAATCGCCGGCTTGCCGGCGACATCGGTTTCTGCAACGATTTGGCAGTCAAACCGCGAATCAATAATCGAACGACCAATCATGCTGTCACCGTTTTTGAGCTGCCCCCTGGCATGAAGCACGGCCATCCGGGCCGAGCAGCCGGTCCCGCAGGGCGAGCGATCGAGCTTGCCCGGCTGGACAACTACCGTGTTTTTACTCACCGCCGTGCCCTCGTCGCTGTAAATCGGCTCGGCAAACTGGGTGAAGGAGATGTGGGACCATTCTGCATTCTGCGGGTGAACAAATCCGAGCTGGTCGTTGGCTGCCCGGGTAATTTTCCTGCCAACCTCCACGATATCCCTGGCCTGGTCCGGAACTATTTCCAGACCCGCATCCTGGGGATTAACAATTACAAAACTGTCGCCGCCATAAGCCGTGTCTACAACCAGGGTTCCCATTCCTTCCACTTCAAGGTTGACGTCAAGCTGGTCAGCAAATGACGGTACATTGGTGATGGTTACCCTGAATGCCTTTCCATCCCTGCATTCCACCCGGGCCTTGACCAGGCCCGCCGGGGCTTCAATAACAAGATCTGTATAGGGCTCCTGCATTTCAATTATGCCGGTATCCACCAGCACCGTTGCGACACACATCGAATTTGAACCGGACATCGGCGGCGTATCTTCGGGCTCCATGACAATCCAGCCGGTGTCCGCCTGGGGATGTATTGCCGGGACCAGGAGATTGACATGGCCATATACCCCGCCCCTGGGTTCATTGAGCACGAAGTTGCGCAAGGTGTTGTCACTGGCTATGAATCGGGACTGTTCCCAGATCGTCTTGCCCGGCGGCGGCGCAACCCCGCCGACGATTACATTGCCCACTTCCCCTTCTGCATGGCAGCCAACCAGGTGGATTATTTTTGACGTTCTCAAGATTATTTTCCAGACGAGATCAAGTGGTTTGTAAATTGACGGGGTCGTTCATGGTATCGATCCAACATTACCATTTAACTCCAATCACCAGGTCCATTACATTGGTGCCAGTGGGGCCGGATTTTAACAGCGCGCCGGCTTGCTCCAGGAATGTGCCGGCATCGGCGCAGGTAAGCGCCTGCGCTGCTCCAGGCAGCCTGTTCCAGGTAGTACCGTCGATGATGCCCCCTGCTGCATCCGTCGGACCATCAGTGCCGTCGGTTCCGGCGGCTATCAGTGCCAAATTGTCATAGGACTGGATGCGCCTGGCAACTGACAGGGCAAGATGCTGGTTACGCCCACCCCGTCCCGGATTGTCCGGCAGTACTACCGTGGGTTCGCCTCCCCAGATATACACCCCGGTTTCACCACCGAGCAGCTGACCTGCAATCATATCTGCTGCAAGGTCCACATCCTGATGAAGACTCTCTTCATTGAGCCGGACCGGGTAGCCTGAGCCAGTGGCAAGATCTGCTGCTGCATCCCGCGCAATGCGGTTTGATGCAATGATATGCGCCTCATAAATTACCGATGTCTCTTTGTAGTCATCAACCGGATTATCACGGTAACGGTCAAGCAGCTCCATGATGTCACCCGGCAGGTCAAAATCTATCCGGTCCGCAGGCTGCAGGCTGCCGATTCCGGACCCGATGACGGAGATATCGTCATTTGGCACGTCGGATATTGCAAAGGCAAACGCCTGTGCCCCGGTAAAATGCTGCAACAGTTTACCCCCTTTTATCCGCGACAGTCGTGTTCGCACTGCATTGATCTGGGTGATGTTAAACCCGTGGGCAAGCAGTTTCCGGGTCATGGCGGATAGTTGACTGAGAGTCACTGACTCAGGCAGGCATTCAACCAGGGCCGAAGCGCCACCGGAAACCAGCAGCACCAGGTTCTGTTCCCGGGGAATGGACTGGACAAACTCCAGCGCCCTGATTCCGGCAGCCAGGCTGTTTTCATCCGGAACCGGGTGGGCGGATTCCAGGATTTCGACCTGGGGACTGTTTTCCAGCGGGGAATCAATATGGTCAAATTTTGTGATGACCAGGGCCCGGCCCGATGCAGCCAGCATCGGCAGTGCACCGAGGCTCATTGAGGATGCCGCCTTGCCGACTGCCAGGAGGTTGTCGATCCTGGTGATCCCCGAAGACTGTAGCGCCCGGGAGGTGGCTTTCTCACCTTTCACGGCCTCAACCCCGGTATACCAGCATTCGGTTATCAGTTTCCGGGCCTGCTCAATGTCAATGTTTTTCATCGATCACCTGGATGGCTCTGCCGCCTGTGCGGATGTCCCGCTTATCCGGTTAAATGAAAATAGCACTGCGATTACCATGGTCGCACCCACCCATTGTATAACTGTCAGCGTTTCGCCGAGAAAAACCAGAGCAAGCAAAATTGAAACCACTGGCTCGAGGTTGAAGATGAACGCCGCCCTGGCGGCTGGCAGAATTGCCAGGGCCTCAAACTGGGCAAGAATAGCAACCAGGTAGCACAACGTTGCACCCGCCAGGTACAACATGCCTGTGCTGCTGACAGGCATGGCGTAGTTGCCATATACCATCGGGAGAATAATGAATATGCCAAGTAAATTCACCCAGAATGTCAGCACCACCGGATTCATGAGTGGGGCAATGGCACTCCCTTTAAGAAACGTATAAGCCGCACCACTGGCCGCAAGCAAAGCAAAAATTACGCCTGCCGCACTGAACTGCATCTCAATTCCGCCCAGCATCAGCGCTATTCCCGTCAAAGCCAGTCAAAAAACACCGACTAGCGCAAGGGAAGGCTTTAAAATTCCTTGCAGCAACGAAACCAGCAGGACCAGGACCGGATAGGAATACAGTATCAGTACCGCAAGGCTCACCGAAATCGTTTCTATCGACAGCAGGTAGCAGATCATGGCCCCTGACCAGATCACACCGAGCAACAGGGTTGAACGTCGATACTCCCTGTCAATTTTGAAACTGTACCTCTTCACCAGGATTACAATTCCGATGGCGACGCTGGAAATTGCAAATCGCCACAGTATCAATGTCAGGGCATTGCCGCCATCGGCGTAAACAAATTTTGCCTGGGTGGTTACCGCGCCAAGCCCCGCTGCTGCTGCGAGTGCATAAATTGCACCCCTTTTAAGATTTGCCAGTCCGTCCAAGATTTTTGTTTGAAATTGCGGTAGTTTAATCGCCCTGCACAGGACAATTTTATTGTGCCAATGCCCGGTTCCGGAGTCCGCCGGGGGCGGTAAAAAGTAAATTTTTAAAAATTATTGGAACTCCGGACTATATCCGAACGTCCCCTGGCAGGAAAGGCTACAGGTTCTTTGCCTGCTCTCTCAACTTGAACTTCTGCACCTTGCCCGTGGAGGTCTTGGGCAGTTCCTGGAACACCACGGTTTTCGGCACCTTGTAATGGGCCATGTTTTCCCGGCAGAAGTCGATGACTTCCTGTTCACTGAGTTCGCTCCCGGGAGAAAGACCGACAAAGCGCACGGGTTTCGCCCCACCTGTCATCGGGCCTTGCCACAACCGCCGCTTCCATGATGGCGGGTGGGCGTACAGGCAGTTCTCCACTTCGATGGATGAAATATTCTCCCCTCCCGAAATGATAATATCCCTGGAGCGATCCTTGAGCTGGATATAGTCATCATCATGCATCACCCCCAGGTCACCGGAGTGAAACCAGCCCGGTGAAGGCCTGCTCAGTAGCTTCAGGATCATCCAGGTATCCCTTCATGACGATGTTGCCCTGGAACATCGCCTCGCCCATGACTTCACCATTGGCTTGCACCGGGATCATGGTCTCCGGGTCCATGATGTCCAATCCTTCCAGTACATGATAGGGCACTCCCTGTCGGGATTTCTTCTCTGCCCGCTGCGGGTTATCCAGCGCATCCCACTCGGTCTTCCAGGCGCAGATAACCGCCGGGCCGTAGGTTTCAGTGAGTCCGTAGACATGGGTGACCCGAAAGCCCTGGGATTCCATTTCTTCCAGTACTGCAGCGGGTGGTGGCGCCGCTGCAGTCATCATGTTAACGGCATGGTCGTATTCGCGCCGTTCACCCGGATCGGCATTGATCACCATACTCATGATAATGGGGGCTCCGCAAAAATGGGTTACCCTGTGATCCGCGATGGCATCATAGATTGTTTTCGAATTTACCTGGCGCAAACAGACGCTGGTCCCGGCAACGGCGGCCAGGGTCCACGGAAAACACCAGCCATTACAGTGGAACATGGGCAGGGTCCACAGGTACACCGGGTGGTGGGGCATTTCCCAGCCCACGGCATTGCTGAGCGCATTCAGGTAAGCGCCGCGATGATGATAAACCACGCCCTTGGGTTGCCCGTGGACCCTGCCCATGTTTCACTGTAATGGCTGG
>PVMK01116751.1_pt1 | contig 14098 bp, 15 predicted proteins | sample 1853481 | NCBI WGS metagenome assembly PVMK01 (sample SAMN08533507, study PRJNA380276) | Marine sediment metagenome, whole genome shotgun sequencing project. | reverse complement strand
ATCGGAACTCATACAATTCATTGGAGCGGGTTTCTCACGAAGAACTCAGAATCGTTTGACACGGTGACCTACTTTGTGAAAGACTTCACTTTCGAGGGCATACGAGCGATTCCAAGGAGACAGAACGTGCTGACCGTGACTGACTGGCGAGAGCTTTCTGCCTGCCGAGACTCCGACCCCGACATCTTCTTCCCTATCGGCACCACCGGACCAGCCGTCGGACTGATCGACAAGGCCACCGCCATCTGCACCGCATGCTCTGTTGTCGAGGAGTGCCTTCTCTACGCCCTCGAAACCAACCAGGAAGCCGGTGTCTGGGGAGGCCTTCCCGAAGACGACCGTCGCAGGTTCCGCAAGCGCTGGTTGGCTGAGCGCCGGAGACGCCGCCAAGCGAGCTAGTCGCTCGGCTCCGCCGAGTTCCAGCCCCGCTCACTTCGTTCGCCTCGTAGTACGTATTACGGAGCCGGAACTCAGCTTCTCGCTGCGAAACCTACGCCGCGGTCCTGCGGCTCTTCGATCTCGACGAACGCTATCGATGCTACGGAAAGCCCGAACCGGTGGCCTCGGGTGTCGGTTACCCACAGAACAGTGTCCTTGCCCTTGAGGGCCTTCTCGTAGGCGGTGGCGACGGCAGCCGGGTCCTCAACACTGAGCTCTAGCTCCCTGGCCGAAGACACGCCGATTCGAACTGTTACGGGGTCACTCATATAGATCCTCCAACGTTGGAAACACCACTAGGAAATCACTAGCTCTGGATGGCTGCGGAGTCGCGGCCTGCGAATTACCAGCTCGGTTGCAAGAGCGTCAAAGGCCCTTGAAGCCTCGCCGTCCGGGTCGGTCACGGTCACGGGGCGCCCTGTGTCCGAACCTTCCCGCAGCTCGGGTATGAGGGGAATCTGGCCAAGGAACGGCACATCGAGGTCGGCGGCCACTGCTGTGCCGCCTCCCGCTCCGAAGAGCTCGTAACGCTTTCCGTCATCACCTGTGAACCAGGACATGTTCTCGATCACACCGACAACTTCCTGATCGACCTTCGCTGCCATGAGGCCAGCCTTGATGGCCACGCGCTGTGCAGCGGGCTGAGGAGTGGTGACGACAACGATCTCAGAATTGGGCAGGTACTGCGAGATCGATATCGAGACATCACCCGTGCCGGGAGGCATATCGATGAGGAGGTAGTCGATGTCGCCCCAGTAGACGTCCACCAGGAACTGTTCGAGGGCCTTGTGGAGCATAGGACCGCGCCACACGACAGCTTGGTCCGGGTCAACGAAAAAGTCCATCGACATCACGGCGACTCCGTGGGCGACCGGTGGAATGAGCAGGTCTTCAAGCACGGATGGCGCACGTTCGACGCCGAGCATCTTCGGAATCGAGAAGCCCCAGACGTCGGCATCCATGATGCCGACTCGCTGACCCTGCTTCGTAAGGGCGATCGCGAGGTTCACGGTTACTGACGACTTGCCGACGCCTCCCTTGCCTGAGGCGATGCCGACGACGCGTGTTCCCGAACCGGCCTGACCGATCGTTACATCACGCACTGCTGCACCCGAGCCGCGCAGCTTCGTCGCCAGCGCGATACGGTCGTCATCGGACATGGCGGTGAATGACAGCTCGACCTTCTCTGCGCCGGTCTCGGCGACGGCACGCTCGAGCCTCAGGACCAGCTCGTTCTGTGCAGGATGTCCACCGACCGGCAGAGCGATCGTCACTGCGGGAGCCGACGGGTCCCCGGCTATCTCAGCGACCATGCCAAGCGACTCCAAAGAGGCTCGCAGGTCAGGGTCCACAACTGCCTCAACCGCTGCTCGAACCGCTGACAGATCGTTCACTATGTGTGCTCCAGTGGGGGTGTCCGGGGAGGGTAGTGAGGCCTATGAGGCAAGGCCACGGCGAGTTCGCTGTACGGGGCCGCCAAGAGTCGTACACTGATGAAGAGGAGAAGAGCAAGTGGCTGAACCCAGTTTCGACGAACAAATCGAGACGATCACCGGTGCGCTCGGCGACACAACCCGGCGTGGCATCTACGTCATGATCCGCGAGGCACACCAGACCGTGACCGCAAGCCAGATCGCCGCGAACTTTCAGATTCACCCGAATGTTGCGCGCCACCACCTCGACAGACTCACCAACGATGGCTTCATCCGGGTGTCCGAACGCCAGCGCGAACACACCACGGCAGGTCGGCCAGCCAAGCGATACGAAGCGACGGAGAAGTCCGTAACGGTGCAGTACTCGGCACGGAAGTACGACCGGCTCGCCGAGCTTCTCGCAACGATCATCCAACGACTTGACGACGGGACCGCCAGCGTCGTGGCAGCAGAAGTCGGACACGACTACGGACGCAAGCTCGGCGCTGAGATAGGTGTCGCCGATGACGAGGGATACGAGGTCGCTGCTATGGCCGTCGCAACCTCGATGATGAGCAGAGGACTCGGATCTTCGACCGTCGCCTCCGAGAATCGGATCGTCGCTCGCTTCTGCCCAATGAACACAACACCCGAAGAGGAGCCTGAGGTCCTCAGGAGCCTCGACGCGGGAATCGTTCAAGGACTACCCGAGAGCGCGGCCGCAAGGCCAGTGACCGTCGAAGTCCACCACGCATAGTGCGAAGCACCTGACGTTGGCTTGGATCGAGACCCCGAGAGAGGACGAGTGGCAAGGCGACCTCTCGACGATCTACGGAGACATCGTTGACAGACACCACCAACGCGTCGACAACATCTTCCAGATCCATGCGCTGAATCCGCGGGCGATGGCCGCCCACAATGCGCTGTATGTCTCAGCGATGTCTGGCACGGGGACACTGAGGAAGGTCGAGAGGGAACTGATCGCACTGATCGTCAGCGACCTCAACGAATGCCATTACTGAGTCACTCACCACCGCCGCGGTCTGCGGCGACTTCTCAAGGACGACGAGTTGCTCGCCGCTGTAGAGGTCAACTGGCGGACATCGTCGATCGACGAGCGCCGAAAGGTGATGCTGACCTACGTGGAGAAACTCACCATCCGACCACAGGATGTCACGACCGGCGACGTTGATGCGCTGAGGACGGAGGGCTTCACGGACCGGGACATCCATGACATCTGTGAGGTTGCCGCGTACTACGCATACGTCAACCGAATCGCTGACGGGTTGGGTGTCCAACTCGAAACCTGGCTCCCTGACGACTGACGCTTATAGGTCGGATCCGAGACGGTCCACGAAGTCATCGATCTCGCTCTGGGTTCCGAGATGTATCCACTCGAGTGAACTCAACGACGGGTCCGCCATGGCGCGCCGATACCGCTCGGCTGTTGATCCATACCGTTGCCACGTCCACAGGAAGATGTTCCGATTGGCGTCCATGCTGAAGAAGTTCGACCATTGCTCCGTGTTGCCGTTCCAGAGTTCCTCTTTCGTGACAGCCCTCCGCGCACTGCGGGAGAAGAGCCGCAGCATGACGACCATCCGCGACAGGTCCAGCCAGATGACAGCGTCCGCTCTCCCCCAGATCAGATCCTGGATACCGGTACGGCCGTAGTTGCCGTCGATCACCCAGCTTTCTCCCCCGACGAAGGACTCAACCGCGGTTTGGAAGTCTGTATCCGACAGCGGTTTCCAATTCGGTTGGTGATACACCGAATCAAGCTCGAGGTGCGGAATCCCCCGCCGCTCCGCGATCGTCCGCGCAAGCGTTGTCTTTCCTGAACCCGAGCTACCCACGACCGAGATTCGTTTCACTTCACACCACCGGATTCTCGAAGCAGCGCAGAACCTACCGGTTCCGCACGCGTTCGTTCATCGCTATGAACGAATCGAGATCGCACGAGGCGATGGCCTCGCCGATCAACTCAACAGGAAGATCATCGAGACTTCTGAACCGGACACAGGATTTGCCCATGTCGAGTCGCTTCCCGGTCGCCCTGTAGCTGTCAAGGAAAGGTGTCCCGCGTCCCCTCATCGGCGTACACGGCGGTGAGGTACACGGCCATGTGGTTCTTCTGACTGGCGAGCGCGGCATACATGAGCGGTTTGCCGTTGTAGGTGTCGGGGTATGTGGTGAGGGGCACCTGATACGTGATCATCCCCCAGTTCATGACCTCTTCATACCCGAGCGGAAGATTGGCGAGGATCTCGTCCCGAACCCGTTGCGATCGCCGCCCTGCGCTCGGCAGGCAGCTCAGCAAGGTACTCGTCAACGGTTGCAGCCTCGGAACGCATCAGGAAACTCTACATCGGAAGTACGGAATCCGAGATCCGAAGTCCGAAGTCCGACCTGCAATCCCCCTAGCTCACTTCGTTCGCTTGTCCCCCCTGAAGGGAGGACGGACTATCTGGTCTGTGGTCTGTGGTCTTCCGCAGCAGCCATCTGCCTGAGAACCATGTGCAAGATTCCTCCGTGGCGGAGATAGTCGACCTCGATTGGTGTGTCGCATCGGGCAGTGGTCGCGAACTCGATGACGGTGCCGTCCGACTTCGTCGCGGTGACCCCGATCTCCTGACGTGGCTCGAGCGAATCATCGACCGCGATGTCGAACTGCTCAGTCCCGTCGAGACCCAGCGAGTCGGCGTCTTCTCCGGGAGCGAACGTGAGTGGGAGAACGCCCATCATCACAAGGTTGGACCGGTGTATCCGCTCATAGCTCTTGGCGATCACGGCCTTCACGCCGAGTTCGAAGGTGCCCTTCGAGGCCCAATCCCGGGACGACCCCATGCCGTAGTCGACACCCGCGAGAACGACGAGGGGGATGTCTGCGTCCTTGTAGTTCAGGCTCGCGTCGTACACGGAACGAACCTCGCCGTCTGTGAAGTCGGTGGTCCATCCGCCCTCAGTTCCCGGAGCCAACTGGTTGCGGACCCTGATGTTTGCGAACGTGCCGCGTGTCATGACCTTGTCGTTGCCGCGGCGGGAGCCATACGAATTGAAAAGACGACGCTCCACACCGGCGTCGGTGAGGAACATCCCTGCGGGAGTGTTCGGGCCGATTGCCCCTGCGGGGCTGATGTGGTCGGTCGTGATCGAGTCGCCCAATTTGAGAAGTACGCGCGCACCAGAGATCGCAGAGATCGCTCCAGGCTCTGGCCCAAGATCCATGAAGAACGGTGGTTCTTGGATATACGTGGACGAAGGATCCCACTCGAACAGCGCGCCCCCGGAACTGTCGATGTCCCTCCACTCGGCCGACCCGTCGAACACTGCCCCGTACTCACGAATGAACTGATCGGTTTCCAGCGAGTCACGGATCGTACGCGTGATCTCGTCTTGCGTGGGCCACAGGTCGGAGAGATAGACATCCTCTCCATCATCTGAGATCCCGAGCGGTTCGGTCGACAGGTCGATATCGACGGTGCCTGCGATCGCATATGCCACCACCAGCGGCGGGCTCGCAAGGTAGTTGGCGCGAACGTCGGGGCTGATACGTCCTTCGAAATTCCTGTTACCGGAGAGGACAGATGTGGCCACGATGTCGTTCTCGTGAATCGCGTCGCTGATGGCAGGAGGCAGCGGACCCGAGTTACCGATGCACGTGGTGCACCCATAGCCGACGGTGTAGAAGCCGATCGCCTCAAGATCGGGGAGAAGCCCGGACTTCTCGAGATAGTCGGTGACGACCTTGGAGCCGGGAGCGAGTGATGTCTTGACCCATGGCTTTCGGTTGAGCCCCTTCTGCCTCGCCATCTTGGCAACGAGCCCGGCGGCGACCATGACCTCAGGATTGGATGTGTTGGTGCACGACGTGATCGCAGCGATGACGACGTCGCCGTCTGAGAGGTCGAACGTTTGTCCATCGCTCTCAACGCCGACCGCGGTCGTCCCGACCACACCATCCGGCCGGAGCTGTCCCTCAATGTCGATATGCCACTGCCGTTTCATGTCCGTGAGTGCGATGCGGTCCTGTGGGCGCTTCGGACCCGCGAGCGACGGAACGACGGTTGACATGTCGAGTTCGACTGTGGCGCTGTATGTGATCTCGCGGTCGTCGTCGCGCCACATGCCTTGTAGCTTCGTGTACTGCTCGACAGTGGAGACGAGGGCCTCGGGCCGACCCGATAGACGCAGATAGTCGAGCGTCCTGTCGTCGACGGGGAAGAAACCGACGGTGGCTCCGTACTCGGGAGCCATGTTTGCGATCGTCGCCCGGTTGGCCAGCGGCATGTCCTGCAACCCCGGCCCGAAGAATTCCACGAACTTCCCCACGACTCCATGGGCACGCAGCATCTCGGTGACGACGAGCACCAGATCGGTGGCAGTGACGCCTTCGAGCAACTCTCCGGTGAGCTTGAAGCCCACGACCTCGGGGAGGAGCATGTAGATCGGCTGACCGACCATCACGGCCTCAGCCTCGATCCCTCCGACGCCCCAGCCGACCACGCCAAGGCCGTTGATCATCGTTGTGTGGCTGTCCGTTCCCACAAGCGAGTCGGGATGGAGTACGCCATCGGTATCCCAGACGACCTTCGCAAGGTACTCGAGATTCACCTGATGGACGATGCCAGTCGCAGGTGGCACAACTGAGAAATTGTCGAACGCCGATTGGCCCCACTTGAGAAACTCGTAGCGCTCACGGTTCCGTTCGAACTCGAGATTGGAGTTGATACCCAGCGCATCCGGAGTGTTGAACGCATCAACCTGCACCGAATGGTCTATCACAAGATCGGAGGGCACCATCGGATTGACCTTCGCTGCCGATGCCTCGTCTCCCGTCATACGGACGATCGCTGACCGCATCGCGGCAAGGTCAACGACCGCTGGAACACCCGTGAAGTCCTGGAGAACGACCCTGGCCGGTTTGTAGGCGACCTCGTTCGTCCCAACCTTCGATGCGTCATATTGCGCAATCGCCTGGACGTCTTCATCGCGCACAACGCGGCCGTCGTGGTTCCGGAGCACGGATTCGAGCAGCACCTTGATCGAGTACGGCAATGCATCGATATCGCCCATGTGCTTGAGGGCGTCAAGTCGGTACACGGTTCGCTCACCGAGCGGCGTGTCGACGGTGGTCCTGGCTGAGAAGGGATCGTGGGTCATGGTGCCCTCTTCGGTTCGCTGTGGTTCTTCGGGTTCAGTGTCCAAGATTACTCGCCACCTGTGTACGAAAACGTGGAACAAGAAGTGCCGTTCTTTGCCGTCATCGCAACGGAGAGCGAGAACGCGGTATTCCGGTCGAAGGGCGGCGGTTTCGGAGAAACAATCGGAGAAATTGGTGGGGAGGACTACGGACCGCGGACTACGGACATCCCCCTGGCTCGCTTCGCTCGCCCGTCCCCCTTGAAAGGGGGACGGAAGTTTGGGTCACGTTCTGGTCGGATCTCGGATCTCGGACTTCGAACTTCGGACCTTGACAACTAGGCGACAATCATGTGGCGTACGCCTCAATGGCGTCGTTCATTAAATGACACATCCCCTACCGTTCGAAATCATGGCCAGTACACGCAAACGCTTCACGTTCCTCACCACCGTCGTGTTGGCGCTCGCCATTTTCGCAACGGCGTGCACATCGTCAGACGGCAACGCAGCCGGTGCCAATGAAGGGGACTCTGCTGATGTGGAACTTGCCCCGGCCTTCGCCGTCGAGACGCCTAGCGGTGAAACGTTCAGCCTCGACGAACACCTCGCAAACGACGGAAGGCCTGTGTTTCTGAACCTGTGGGCCTCCTGGTGCTTCCCCTGTCGAGAAGAGATGCCAGCGATCGACAGAGCGTCGCAGGCACATCCAGCGATCCTGTTCATCGGCGTGGATGTTCAGGACTCGAGATCCAGCGCCGAGGACTTCCTCGAGGAGATCGGCATCTCCTACCTCATCGGATTCGACGACGACAACGAAGTCGACAACGCGTACAAGCCGCTCGGCTTGCCGGCGTCGTACATCATCTCCTCAGAAGGCGTCATCCTCGAGCGCATCTTCGGAATCGTGACCGAGGCAGATCTCGCGGAGAAGTTCGCCGAACACTTCGGCTAGCCGCCGGACGCTCGCCACCGTTCCGCTCGACCAGAAGTGGTCGGTCGCTGAGGTGGCGCCTGGGTGTCTCCGAGGCATCGGCGTCATCTGGCAAGGACGCACAACGAAGGCGCATTCTGGAATGCGTCGAGGCGGAGGACGCCGCCAGGGGCGTTGAGGGCCGGAGAGACACGGTGATCACCTCAGCGACTGACCGCTAACGTCATAGGTCCGCAGTCAGGGGACCGACGCGTGGCAACTGAATCAGGCGTAGCCATGCGCGATGGCTTCAAAGCAGTCTCCCCCATCCTGCTCGGCATCATTCCATTTGGACTCATCTTCGGTGTGTCGGCTGCGGCATCAGACGTGGATCAGTTGGCTGCTTGGGCCTCTTCGTTCGTGGTCTTCGCTGGTGCAAGCCAACTTGCGATCGTCGAGGTGATGGGCAGCGGCGGTGCAGCGGTCACAGCGCTCTTCACGGCGATCATCATCAACTCCCGGCATCTGATGTACTCGGCGGACATGGGGAGATACACGACTCGCGAGTCGCTTGGCAGAAGAGCGGCAGTCGGTTATCTCCTGACCGACCAGGCGTACCTGGTGTCATCGACAAGATTCCCCCATCCAGACACAAGCGAAGGTGCCATTCCGTTCTACTTCGGAGCAGCGCTCACGTTGTGGACGACCTGGCAGATCGTGACGACCGCTGGATTCTTCCTCGGAAGTGTGATTCCCGAATCCTGGTCACTGGAGTTCGCGATTCCGTTGACCTTTCTTGCGCTGTTGATCATCGCCGTGAGAACCAAGCCAGCGCTCGTGGCTGCGATCGCGGGCGGCATCGTTGCGGTCGGAGCTATCGACTTGCCCTACGGTCTTGGGCTCATGGCTGGAGCTGTCGCGGGTATCGCCGCGGGCATGATCTCAGAACGGTGGCTCGCATGACCATGTGGATGGTTGTCATCCTCGCTGGAGTCGCGACGTTTGCGATGAGGTTCGTGTTCATCGCACTGTTCAAGAGGATCACCGTACCGCCCGTGCTCGAGCGTGGACTCAGATACGTCGCCCCGGCTGTTCTCGCTGCGATAACTGTGCCAGCCCTCGTGGCGCCCGGCCACGTATGGGACCCGGTTAACCCATTCCTCCCGGCCGCCGTGATCGGAGGCGTTGCCGCTTGGCGCACGAACAGCATCGGTGCCGCGATCGCCGTCGGCCTCCCGGCGTTGTGGATCATCAACTGGATCGCGTGACGATCAACGACCCTTCCATTCGGCCTCACGCTTCTCGACGAACGCACGGATGCCCTCCCCCGCATCCTCCGTCAGCGCAGTCGCTGTCAGGCCGATGTGGAGGTGGTCGAGGGCCGAGTCCATGTCCATGCCAGCGACTGCATAGAAGGATTCCTTACCGAGGGCGAGCGCCGCTGAAGATTTCGAGAGCAACGTGTCCACAGTCTCAGCGACGGCATCATCCAGTGCTTCAACTGACACGACGCGCGACACGATTCCGAGTTGCTGCGCATCGGCAGCGCTGACGATCCGACCGGTCATCATCATCTCAAGCAGGGTGCGCCGAGGAACCATGGGGAGCAGAACGGCTGAGATCATCATCGGCCAGAGACCAAGGTCGATCTCCGGCGTTCCAAACTTCGCGGTTTCGGCAGCAACGACGATGTCGCACGCTGCCGCCACGCCAAACCCGCCTCCAAACGCCACACCGTTGATACGACCGACGATCGGCTTCGGATTGCGGTGCATCGCTCTGAACACGTCGGCCAGCGCACCGCGAGCCTCGTGACCCGGCAGTGGGTCATCGACGAATCCGCTCTTGAGATCGCCTCCGGCAGAAAAGGCTTTCTCCCCTGCCCCGGTGATGACCACGACACGCACCGCGTCGTCGGTCGCAGACCGTCTGATCGCCTGCCCGAGAGAAGCCATCTCCGCGTTCGACAGAGGGTTCCTTCGCTTCGGGTCGTCGATCGTGATCGTCGCGACGTCGCCGATCACTTCGTAGTTGATCACGATTCCTCCCGCATGTCCGATGGCCACGCCACGGTAGCGAATTCAGCCAGCATCGTCGCGTGCCAAAGTCGTTGTCGAGGCTATCGTGGCCATATGCCGTGGATGCTGCTTGTCATCGCCATCTCCATCGCCGTCGGGCTTCTCCGAGGTGGCAAACTGAGGAACCTGACCGAAATTCGAGTGACGCTGTGGTGGCTCCTCCCCCTCGGGTTCCTCCTCTTGGCCGCGTCCGCATTCGTCCCCGCCGACATGCATGAACTCGCGGTCGCTCTCATTCTGACCTCCTACCTGCCCCTCTTGCTGTTCGTGTGGCTCAACCGCGATCTCGCCGGCATCTGGATTGCGGGACTTGGCATCCTCATGAACTTCACGGTGATCCTTGCGAACCAAGGCATGCCCGTCTTGGAGGCTGCCGCCGAGATCGCCGGCGGGAGCGGGGACCTCGTCCTCACCGCGAAGCATGTGCTGCTCACACCAGCGACCAGGCTTCCGTTCCTCGGCGACGTCATTCCACTTCCTGGCGCCGTGCTGTCTCTCGGCGACGTCTTCCTCGCGATCGGTGTGGGATCCTTCCTCGAGGACCAGATCCGTCAACCGTTGACCTTGTTCGCACACGGAGCGCACGGAACGCCAGGGTCCGCCTCGAAATGACCAGAACCGGATTTAGTAGGGAATCTCGGCTCTGAACACGAGGACCCGGCGCAGTGACGCGGCCACGTGTGGGTCGTACTCGTACGCCGATCCCTGATGAATGCGCTCGAGGGCCTCGATGGCTGAAAGCCCATCCTCGTCCCTCGCCTGATCGTACGCGCTTGCGATCTTGATGATCTTCGATGCTACGGGAACATCTGGATCCGACTCGATTCCCGGTGAGCGATACGGTCGATGCTGCTGCGCGACCAGGTTGCTGACGTTCTGGAGATGCGGGGCCTCCGCGACGATCTGGGCTCCCCATCGTGCGATGTCCTCGTCCGTGAAACCCGCCTTGACGATCGCTGGCTCGTTGAGCGTGATCCTCCCGACGTCGTGCATCAACGCCGCGTACTCGAGTTCGATCACACGGTTGGGATGGAGGCCCATCTCCTGTGCGATCGCAACTGAAAGATCTGCAGTTCGTGACGAGTGACCAACAGGGGCGAGGCCAGCCACTTCAGGAATCTGGGCGAGTGCACGGATCGTCTGACCGTAGGTGACCTTCGTTGAGTGGTACCGTTCAAAGGCAAGGTGGCCGAACGCGTATGGCAACACGGCAACCGCAACGGCCCAGAGGCCCATGAGGGGCCACGTGAGACCGAAGAGCGTCCCCGCGGCAAAGATCGACACGACCACCGCCCAGTCCTCGAGCGCAAGCAGCCACAGATAACGACCGGCGAGATCGCTGCGCTCAAGCCCAACGAACGCCGCCACGAGCGCACGGACGATGAACCACACGATGCCAGCGGAGAGAACGGCAGCGACGATCGTCCAGGAAGCATCGAGGGCTCCGGTGGACGTGATGCCCTCGTGTGCTGCCAGATACACGAACGAGTACGCCACCATCCCGACCGCATCGGTGAGGAAGTCTCCGTCCGCTCTCTCTATCCGAATCGAGAATCGACGCTCCACAAGCCCGGTCACGGCCAGACCCAGGCACGCGGCTGCACCCAGCGCCATCACGTCTGACATCAAGATGGACGCCGCGACCGCGGCGCCGATGCCCAAGCTGAGGCGGGACCCGGACGGTGCAGGGACCGTGATGATCGAGACGAGCGTGATGATCGTCGCCCAGAACAGCACAGGCAAGAGCCATTCGATGGCGTCCGACTGTGCTGAGGTCACACCGCTTGCCGTGAAGGCGATGGCTCCCACGATGAGGGCGAGCCATGCGACCACGCTGAGGGTCTTCAGTCGGAGTTCAGCCATGAGCCCTCCCAGCGTCCCCGATGCTCCCATCTGAACGGAACTGATCCGCGGTCTCCGAACTGCCGCTCGCACGCTCGCCAGCGCCACTGGCTCCGCGCTCGGCCCTTCGGCGGGCTTCGTTCTCCGTCAATTCGACGGGCGAACCGTATCGCTCACCAGAGGCGGTGAGCGCTTCGATGAATGACTCGACGATCTCGGGGTCGAACTGTGTGCCACCATGCCTCCGCAGCTCAGCGAAGGCGTACTCCTGGGACAGTGCGACACGGTACGAGCGGGTGGAGGTCATGGCGTCGAACGAGTCAGCCACAGCGAGGATCCTTGCTTCAAGGGAAGGAATCTGACCCTCTTCTCCGGATGATCCGTGGTAGCCCTTCCCGTCGTAGTGGGCGTGATGATTGGATGCGATCTCGACCATCGGACGAAGGAACTCCACCTCGGACAAGAGGTCCTCCACGTGGTGCACGTGGCCCTGCATCTCCTCGTACTCGTCGTCGGTGAGCCGCGCCTTTTTCCTGATCACTTCTCTCGGCACCGCAAGCTTGCCCACGTCGTGGATGAGTGCCGCCCACCGAAGCCGCTCAAGCTGTGTTCCGTTGAAACCGATGTGCTGGCCGATCATGTTCGAGAAGTACGCAACGCGCTCCGTGTGGCCTCGGGTGTACAGATCCTTGGCTTCAAGCGCCTTGATGAATCCGGCGAGGGTCGAGAGTTGCGCTTCCCTGAGCCCTGCGTATGACTCGAACGCCATGTAACCGGTGAAAAACACGATCGCGATGAGGGGTAGAGAGGCAGGACCGACAAGAAGATAGGTCGCTCCGAGCAGACCACCGAGAAAACCCATGCCGACATATGGCACCACAAGCTGAGCCATGTGCGACCACCTTGCCGCACCTGTATTGCCGTACACGCGCCCAAAAATGAAGGTCACGAGTCTGAGGTTGACGAAGCCGTGCAGCACTGCTGCGAGTCCCGAGGCAAGCGCTACGAGCCCAACCATCGATGTCGAGACCGTCCACTCGCCGCCCACGTCACCGATTCGGGTCATCAGGAATGCAAGAACTGAAGTCGAGATCGCGGTTGAAGCTACAAGCTGGCCGAAATTCGCGGCAGGTTGGAACCAGCGACGTCCACGAACATCGTCCGGTGTCAGAATCGCGAGAGCAGCCATCGTCGACGTCCCAAGGACAGCTGATTCGGGGCCGAAGGCCACTGCCGCTGTCATCATCACCATTATCGAAGGACTCGCGTAGAGCTTGTCGTTGACCTCTACGGCGTTCCACTCGAAGAACACAAATGCAACAGCGAATGCTGCCCACAACCACAGTGGCTTGGGGAACTCCTGCACCACGAAAAGCACAGAAAGTACCGCTACGCCGATCGCTACGAAAGCGACCGCGATCCTCTTCTTCTCTCGCTCCTGGCGTACCAGTTCGTCCTGGAACATCGTGTCCCTCTGTTCACGAACGGGGGGGGTAATGGCAAACCTGGGTCACTCAGTTATCCGATCCTGAAATTAGCGGCTCCAGCCAAAAGGGCTGTAACCAGGGTTCCAAGGGTCAACGCGAGCTTAACAATGCTACTCTTCACGATGAATCTCCAGATTTCGTTCCTCGTCGCCAACATCTGATCGTTGGGTCAGGGATGCGTAATCGCTTCGCTGGAGTTTTGTTCGTTACGAGCGTCCCAGGTTGTGCCACCACCTCCATCGCCCAGTAGATGTCTCTCCCAGGCAAATCGTTCGAATCTTCGGTTCTACGAGCCATTCCTACCCGAAAGTGGACCATGCCAAAACATGGCCTCACTCTCGCTCCGCCCAGGAGCCCGTACCGCAGAGCGCAGCAGTACGGGGGTCAACATAACGCTCAAATCACCCTGTCGCAAGATTCATCGGCTGATTCATGCGATCTGTTGAGGAATGCGTTGCTCGTCGACGACCGTCAAGAACCGGAGTGACGCCACTGAATGGGGCGACTGCACTACGCTCGCCCATGATGTCAGTTAACTTTCGCGAACTTGAAGAGGGCTTGACCCGGCTGGAATCGATCGACGCTGCACGCGTCGTGAACCAAGGTGACAAGATCACCGAGATCCACATCATCGCCGCATCTGACAAGCCGAGTAAACAGGTTGCTAGGGACGTTCAAAGCCTTGCCATGGCCAGGTTCGGCCTGCCGATCGATCATCGGATCATCTCGGTCGTTCAGATAAGTCCGCAGTATCTCGACCTCACAACTTCCTCACGTGCAGCACTTCGC
>PVMK01114742.1_pt1 | contig 14098 bp, 10 predicted proteins | sample 1853481 | NCBI WGS metagenome assembly PVMK01 (sample SAMN08533507, study PRJNA380276) | Marine sediment metagenome, whole genome shotgun sequencing project. | reverse complement strand
CTTTTTACCGGTTCTGCGATCACCGAGTTCAACGCTCTTTCTCTACGCGGCGCTCTTCCGATATCTCTATAATGCTAGAGACGATGATCCTGACAACAACTTTGAATAATGGTTACGAGCACTTTTAGTAAATCCTGAAAAGCGTTAGTGAAACAAATGACAGGCTGGAAGCGGATTCCAGCCTGTCATGTTGTACCTCAATCCGGCTCTCTAATCAACCGGTGAATTGCAAACTCTAGGGGCAGACCGACTTGGTGAACTCAAATGTGCCCGTGTCGCTGATCCTGACAACAACTGCACACTTGATCGGGTCGCCCTGGTCGTCGAACTTCATCGAGCCGGTGACGCCGGCAAAGCTGGTGATCTTGCGCATACCTTCGCGCACAGCTTTACGGTCTTTGCTCAGTTTGCCGGACAGACCGCCGGAATTCTGGATTGCCATGAGGACGAGACGGGTGGCGTCCCAGGTCAGAGCGGCGACGTCGTCGGGTACCGTGCCGTACTTGGCAGTGAAGCGATCAATGAACTTTTTGGTGTCGCCGGTAGCGCCGGCCGCAGCATAGTGGGTGGAGAAGTAGAGGCCTTTACAGTCGTCGCCGCAGAGTTCCATCAGTTCGGCGGAGCCCCAGGAGTCAGAACCCATGAAGGGACCGGTCCAGCCAAGCTGGTGGGACTGCTTGACGATCAGAGCGACCTGGTTGTAGTTGTCGGGCACAAAGATGAAGTCAGGCTTGGTAGCAATGATTTTGGTCAACTGAGCACTGAAATCAAGATCCTTGGTACCATGGCTCTCGAAGGCGAGCACGGTGTTGGCGCCCATCTTCTTTTCAAACTCAGCTTTGAAAATCTCGGCCAGACCTTTGGAGTAGTCGTTGGAGAGGTCGTAGAGCACAGCTGCCGTTTTAGCGTTAAACTGCTCAACAGCGAAGTTGACAGCCACCGGGCCCTGGAAGGGGTCGAGGAAAGCAGCACGGAAAACCCATGGGCGATCAAAAGTTGTGTCAGGATTGGTTGACCAGGGAGTGACCATAACGGTGCTGTTGTCGTCAGCCACCTGACCGGCCGGTACAGCCTGTTTGGAGGAGTTGGGGCCGATCATGGCCAGAACCTCGTCTTTTTCGATCAGCTTGAGAGCTGTAGTGACAGCTGACTCAGCTTTGGCTTCATTATCCTCATAGATGAACTCGAGCATGTACTTTTTGCCGCCGACCTCAAGGCCGCCGGCGCCGTTGACATCTGCTTTGAGCATTTCGGCTGCTTGTTTGGACATCTCACCGACCTTGGGAATGTCTCCGGTCATAGGGATGTTGTAGCCAATCTTGATGGTGTTGGCTGCGAATGCAGGTGTCGCGAGCAGTGCGATCAGGGACAATACGACAAGAACTTTCAGCTTTTTCATCTGTCTCCTCCGTCCTTTGGAATGAATACCAAGCGCTATGCGCCACGGGATGTGGAACATCAACGGTAATTTATATCATTTGTCTTGTAAAACCAGACGTTTGAGTACAACAGCCTGAGGTGCGTTTGTCAAGTAGCTTTCCTCACTTCTTGTAACTATATCAGCACAATCTGAATTGTTTACAAAAATGTCTGTCATCCCCGAGTGGTTCTATCGGGGATCCATGGTTATTAAGGACTGGATTCCCGATTACACCCTCGGGAATGACATTATTTCAAGTTGCACTGTTTTAGTATTTGATTTTTACAAAAGGTGATTTAGACGAAGCATGGAGAGCTTCTTCAAGAGTATGTATCCCCTGAGCTTCCAGCAACGGGATAAGTTTCAGCAGAATTTCGGCAGTGACCAGTGCATCCCCCAAAGCAGTGTGTCGCCCGACAATCGTGATGTTGAAGCGCTCGGCTATCGCATCCAGGGAATGACCCTCCTGGTTCGGGTGCACTACGGATGACAGCAATAGTGTGTCGAGGACCGGATTGTCGAAGCGTAGTCCGGTGATTTTCTCTTTCAACTGCAGAAAACGCATATCGAACGCAGCATTGTGGGCAACCATTACGGAATCGGCCGCAAAAGCATGAAAGTCTGGCAGAATCTGGGTGATCACTGGCTGTGATGGCAGCAGTTCCGGGTCGATACCATGAATTTCAACAGAGGACTTCGGCACCGGTCGTTGAGGATTGACCAGTTGGTCGATACACTCATTGTGGAGCAAGCGGTTATTTACAATACGTACAGCGCCGAGCTGGATGATTTCGTCTCCCTCGGAGGGGTTCAGGCCGGTGGTCTCGGTGTCGAAGGCCACGTAGGTCAGTTTGCGCAGAGGCACCTTGCCAAGGGCGTCCTGTCCCGGTTGGTGAAAGAGATCGAATTCATAGGAGATCGGGCGGGGTGCGATCGAGGAATGCAAATCAGCAGGTTCTTCGTCAAGAGCGGTCGGCAGGGTTATTTTGATGCCAATACAGAAGGTTTCCTCGGTCTCTGTGATCGTGATGTCGCCACCATGTTTGGCGATAATGGTTTGTGGCGAGTCTGATGTGCCTTCGCTATCCATGAAGAGTGGGGTTTGTTGCCAGTCATGCAGAGCCTGGTTGGTGACGCTCTGATCTGCCCAACTTAACGTGAGTGTGGCCAATGGCCCGTTGTTGCTGCCAATCTGCAGCAGAATCGCTGCGATATCGAATTCGGCTTTTAGAAACCCTGCCAGATTGGTGACCGCTTGTACGATTGCATAGCTGTCTATCTTCAGCCAGATGGTTTTATTTGTGCTTGTTTCCGTCTGTATGGCAAAACGTTCATCGAGATTTTTTGTGATCAATTGCATGAGGGTGTCAGCCAGTACGTTTTCACGGTTTCCATAGGCGAGACGATGTTCACTGTAGAGATTTCTGGCCAGAGCCAGGTGCTCTTCCAGTTCGCTGGTGACCTGGGCGACTGACTCGCGGTAGTAATCACAGGCGTCATTCTTGGTGGCCTGCATCTCGCAGATGAGATCGACCCTCTGGTGCATTTTGCCCAGTGAATCCTGGACCGCGTCGACCATGCCCTGAAGCAACTTGTCACGCTCACTGTCGGCATCGATTTCACCCGTGATATCTTCCAGAGAGAGGACGAACCCGGAAATGAAACGGGCCTCTTCTTCGTCGCTGGTGACAGGTGCCATGTTGACACGAATAAAACGCGCTCCACACAACTTGGTCATCAGGCCGAGGGCTGGTTTCGCCTGGTCCTGGGCAAAAGCATGGTTCATTACTTCCAGGGCGTGTACCAGTGGATCCCGCTCCAGAACACCGAATATTGATCGGCCCAAACCGACGGCGCCACCGCTCTTTTGATCGCCATTGGTTGACTGCAGCATCTCCTGTGCCAGCCTGCTGTAGAGCAGGATTCTGCCATCCTTGTTGCAGACGACAACTCCGTAGGGAAGCTCTGACATCAGGGCGGCAAGTCGGTTGCGCTCCTCCTTGAGCGCGAGGTTCGACTTCTGGATCATGCCGTCGACTTCACTCTGTAACTTCTGGAAAGCATCAGCCGATTCATTGATAACGTCAGCCAGTATGACCAGTTCGCGGCCACCTTCGGTGGTGATGCGATAGTCCGGATTGGCGGCGGTGATCAGACGGGTCTGCTCGGCCATGCGCAGGACCGGTACAATGTAGTAGCGAAGGAGCATACTGGTCATGGTGTAGATGAAAGCGATCAGCACGACCGCGCCGATAAAAGGGAAGGGGATCAGTTTGTCGCAGAGTTCTGCAACAATGGTCTGATCTTCGGGTGAGAGATTCAGATAGGCCGCAATAAAACTGACGCTGATGATGCTGAAGACGACAAGGATAACGCCGAACAGGAAGGTCCAGTATTTGACTGAAGGTGACAGGTTGTCGCCAAGGTGTTTCCGCAAAACATGCTCCTGATGACTCTCGATAAATGCTCTTTTTTTATGTGAAAACTATCTAAGAATATATGCGATTTATCTGTGTAAATTCAACCTAAGAATAATTTTCAGCAAGATATCCTGATGGCTTCCTGAAGAATGCCGAGCAACTCGGTTGCCTCATTGTCGGGATTATAACCCCCCGGGTCAGGCCGGCAGAGTTGTCGGCGTTCTTCCCGGTTGAGCAGTTGTTGTGCATATTGAACGAATTCCGTTTGATTATTATACAGCAGGCCGTTGATATTATGTCTGACCACGGTGGCATTCCCGGGAATATTACGGGCCAGAATCGGAATGCCGAGGGTCGCTGCCTCCAGCAAGGTGTTAGAGAGACCTTCTGCCCGGGAATTATTGAGAATGATATCTGCTTCGCGCATGGCGCTTGCCATGGCTTGCGTTGCAATGGATCCGAGGTAGCTGGCCCATGGCCGCTCTGCTATTGCTGCCAGAAAATGGTTACTGTAGTTCTCATCCATGATGGGGCCGCAAAAGGCAAGATGGCAACCTGAGCTTTCGGCTATCACCTGATCGAACATTTCCAGCAGTTCCAGCACCCCTTTGACGGCACGCAAACCGGCCGGAAAGAGAAAGAGCGTTTGTTCTTTTGCCAGGGTGAGCGTGTTGCGCAAGTCGTAGTCGGCTGTTCCCAGGGTGATCCCCGGTGTCAATTCACGCAGGTTCGTTGTTAATTCCGGATGGCTAGCAGAGAACTCGGCGGCGATCAAAGGATTCTGCAGAAGGACGAATGTGGCCTGATGCAAAACCGTGCGAATGACTTCGTTTTGTTCGGGATCATCAAGACCGTGATTGATATCAGTGCCGGTGAGTACGACTATGCTGGGAATGCTCAGGCCTTTCGCCGCCTCCAGCCAGGGTTTCCCCGTGCGGTAGGCGTGCAGCAGTATGGTGACGTCGGGAGCGAAGTCGAGTAGTTGCTGTCTGAAACCACCTTCTGATTGCAGGCGGGCACCATACAGGGAGACCTGTTGACCATGCTTTTCCAGGCCGTGTTGAAATCTCTCAGCCGTAACCCAGTTGCCGCTGACACGTTCCTGGTTTGGGACAACGATCAGGATGCGCATAGCAACTCTCCAAAAGTACCCGGCCGGATCCGACGTCTTGTCATGATTTCCTGCGCTTCTGCAGAGAGCAGGGCCTGCAATTCTATCTGGCGTTGCGGGCCGTCAAAGGCCCCTCCCTTATGACAAGGATAGCCGGGGTGAGTCATCAGTTCCCAACAACCTTTCGGGAGGTTCTCCAGGAGCTGGCAAAGGCTGGTTGTGTCCAACCGGTTTAACATCGGCATGCCCCAGAGACCGTCCGTTGTCTTGAGCCCGGCATCGATAATCGTTGCATGTGCCTGCCGACTGAGTTGACGGTAAAGAGTCAACTCCACGCTCAATTGCTCGCCAGGGTCTGCCTCGGCAGCTTCAGCGGGGAGAGAGGTTCGCATGGCATGAATGCCGTATTCTTTGGCCAATTCAGTTATCATCCTGGTCAAACAGGGGAAAAGCTGACAATGCTGATGGCTGTCGAGGTGGTCAGGTTGAAGCCCGGCATTGAATACCCGCTCGATCTGGGCGGCAAGTTCATTGCGCAGGGCATCACGATCACAGGCCTCTGCCGCCAGACATTGACGCAGTTTGTACTTTCCCGGAAGTTGCCCGGACATATCGGTCAGCGCTTTGATTCGACCGGTCAGAGTCGAACCATCAGCCAGGTTCAGATGCACGCCGACCGGCAATCCTGCCTCTTTTACCTGTGCGACAGCCATTATAAAGGATGGTCCGTTGGCGAGCAGGGAGGCACTGGTGACTATGCCTTGTCTGAAAGCTTCCAGAATCCCTCGATCACGATCTGAGTTGCTACCGAGATCGTCTGCATTGATAATCAGTGAAATCATAGTTTATAGAATAATGCAGCTTGGCTTTTCGGGCAATTGTCTTGGTGAAATAAGGTAGTCGGGGTAACATTCCCAATTATGCAACAAGCAGATCCATCACATCCTCCGACTTCATCAAAAGGACTGCATTACGGCTGGGTCGTCGTTTTTGCCGGTACCCTGACAATCTTCGCCTGTCTCGGTCTTGCACGTTTCGCTTTCGGTATGCTCCTGCCGTCGATGCGCGATGCTCTGAGTATGACGTACGACGAGATGGGTTTTCTCGGCACAGGTAATTTTGCCGGCTACCTGACGGCCGTTGCTGCAGTTCCTTTTCTCCTGAAACGTTTCAGCCCGCGCCAACTGATCGCTTCCGGCCTGTTCCTCATTGCTGTCTGTATGTTTGCTATCGGTTTCGGCGAGACATATCTCCTGATCCTGCTGCTTTACACCATTGTCGGTATCGGCAGCGGCCTTGCCAATATCCCGGTCATGGTGCTGGTCTCCTACTGGTTCCGACGGGAAAAACGTGGTTGGGCTGCTGGTCTGATCGTTATTGGCAGCGGTTTCGCCATCATCTTTTCCGGGCTTGTCATCCCCTTTCTCAATGAAAGTTTCGGTCAGAATGGTTGGCGTGTCGGCTGGGGGCTGCTGGCCCTGATTGTCCTGCTGGTTGCCGTGGTTGCGGCATCGCTGATTCGTAATGATCCCGCTGAAAAAGGGTTGGCCCCGGTCGGGCATACACAGGAACTTGAGTACGACCCATCAGAAAGCAAGGGTTCGTTCAGCTCAGTGCAGATCTTAACCCACCTTGGCGGCCTTTATTTTATTTTCGGAGCCACCTATGTGATTTATGGCACTTTTATCGTCACAACCATGGTTGAAGAGTATGCCTACGCAGAAGCCAGCGCGGGCCATTTTTGGTCCTGGGTTGGCTTTTTCAGCCTTTTCTCCGGGACCATATTTGGTCTGCTATCAGATAAAATAGGTCGCAAGGGCGGGATAATGGTGGTTTTTACTGTCCAGACTCTGGCTTATCTGCTGGCGGGGTCCCACCTGGGAACCATAGCGCTGTTCGGCTCGGTTGTGCTCTATGGCGTCGCGGTCTTTGCTCTTCCGGCAATCATGGCGGCCGCAGTTGGTGATTATCTCGGCAAAGCGCGAGCAGCGGCGGCTTTTTCCATGATCACTTTTTGCTTTGCCATCGGTCAGACACTCGGTCCGATGGTCGCCGGCATGGTCGCGGAAGCAACCGGCACATTCACCGGCAGTTACCTGGCCTCTGCGGTTTTAACCGGTCTTGCAGTGATCTGGGCAAGATTTTTGCCGAGCCCGCCGGAAGCAGGTTGAATCCTGTCTGGAGAGTCAGACAAACTCCTGGTGTTTAGAACCTGAAAGTCGTTCGAATGGTTCCCGTTTGAGTTGAGCCTTCTCCACTGCTGTGGCCAAAAGCGTAGCCTCCCTTGATTTCAAGCATCTTCCCAATGGGAATAATCAGCTGAGGAACGGCCTGGATAATTTGCCTGTCGTAGAAGTCTGTGCTGTACAGTACTTCGAAGGCCGGCTTGATAAAACCCTCAGCGTTGTAGACTGCCGCACCGCTTAAGTTCATCAGGAAGAATTCGGTGCCGTTGTCACTCGGGTTGAGGTCGTCCGAGTCAAAGTAATATCGACCATCCAGGCTCGCTTGCAGACGCAGGTCCCTATCGTATCTTGCATTGTCGATGTTAAATCCTAAGCGAATGATGGAGCCGGCGTGGTTGTACTTATCATCAATACTGGTGTCCAGGTATGTGGCGCGTTTGCCGAATCCGAAGTAGACGGAGGAATTGACGGGGCATTTGTCTGCAGTGCTGAGTTCCCTCTGCAGGACCAGGGTGGCAAAGTCGAAGACACCGGCGTCCCCCTTGATATCAATTGATTCCCCGGTTTCGATGAATTGAGCGTCGCCATCCGTGTGAAAAGGATACTCGAAACGAATTTCCCAACGCTTGTTTTTCCCAAAGGGAATAATGAGTTCAGCTGTTGTCGTGTAGCCATCGAACTCGTCAGCCTCTTCCAGGCGGACATTTCTGAAGTTGTCGTAGGTCAGATTAACGGTGACTCGCTGTGCATTGCGGGCATTGCGGGAATAAATCGGTTCAAGCTCATAGAGGTTCTGTTGTGCTTTCCTGTTGTTATTATCAGCGAAAGTGGCGGTTGCAAAACAGAGAAGAACACAGACAAACAGCGTTGACAGATATTTCATTTTTAAACCTCAGCCAGATTAAAGAGACACAGTAAAACAGCTGCCAAAGGGGTGATTGTCTTTGACGGAAATCTCCCATTGCTCCCGTTCGCAGATGCGTTGAACCAGAGACAGCCCGAGGCCCAGGCTATGATTACTGCTGGATTTGCGCGGTAGAAGAGTTTGAAAATTGATTCCTTGTCTGCCTCGGCGATGCCATGGCCGGTGTCGCAGATTTCGAACCCGGCGGAGCGCAGTCGCAGGTTATTGACCCCGTGCTCGTGTGGTGGATGGCGTTACGGACCAGATTGTTGAGCACGGTGCGCAGCATAGGACCGGGTATACCTCTTCGTGACTCTCCTCTCCTTGTTTTCCAAAGTCAGAGTGAAGGTGAGTTCCTTGGCAGCCGATTGTTTCCGCCACTCCCCGAGGTTGGCGTGGATAATGTCTGCCAGGGTTGCACACTCCTGGTTGGTTTCCTTGCCACGGGCCAAGGTCAGGAAGGTATCGACAAGTTCCTGAATCTCCCGACACGCTCTGCTGATGATACCGATGCGCTGGTGGGTGTAATCATCTAGCTGGTTTTTCTCGATGAGAAGGTCACAAGAACTGTTAATGATCATCAGAGGAGTCCGTAGTTCATGACTGACGTCGCTGGTGAAGAGGGTCTCCCGCTGCAGGGCCTGCTGCAGCATATTGATGGTCCGGTCGAAGGCTTGCGCCAGATGGCCCATTTCGTCATCGTAACCGGGGGACAGCGGCGGGGCGTCGAGTAGAAGCTTTTCGCGGTTGTGTACCTGGTTGGTCAGTCGCCGCACGGGGGCGACGATCCTCCTGGCCATCATCATACCGAGAATCAGGGACGCGGCGACACTCAAGAAAAAGCCGGCAATGACGATGCCTCCCAATTTACTCTTTTGTCGCTCGGTGTCTGTGCGTTCCTGGACGAGGTAGAATGGCGTCTCCTCCTTTTCCTGCTGAACCATCACATGGAAGGCACTGCGCTCCAGTTCCACCTCGCTGAGTCCTGGTTTCAGATCACGCAGGTAGTATGGGAGGTTCTCTGTGCCGCTGTAGAACTTGGTCCCCAAGTCGAGATGTGGAAGTTCCCCATGCCTGTAGTCGACCAGAATGCTCCGGAATTTCCTGTTGAGTTCGGCTGTGATCAGGTCTTCCTCGACCATGTCGATCGAGGTCATGATGCCGAAGCTGAAGAGGCCACTCACCACGGTCGTCAGCAGCACAAACGAAATGATGATCCTGTTCGACAGCGGGGATTTATATTTCATGATCGGTTGCTTTCAGGCTGTAGCCGATGCCATGCACTGTGTGCAGCAGGGGGGAGTTGAACGGCTTGTCAATCGCGTGACGCAGTATGTGAATGTGGCTGCGCAGACTGTCGCTTCCCGGCAGGTCTTCTCCCCAGAGAAGTTCCTCAAGAACTTCGCGCCTGACCACATGCGGACTTCTCTTCATCAACTTTTCCAGTAACTTGAGACCGATCGGACTGAGTTTTAGAGTCTTCCCTTGACGAGTGACTTCCACACTGTTCATATCATAGATCAGGTCGCCAACCTGCAAGTGGTTCTCCATGTCCGTCTGACTGCGTCGTAGTACCGCCTCCACCCGGGCGTGTAGTTCCGGTAGTGAAAAAGGTTTGACGAGATAGTCATCTGCCCCCGCCTGGAACCCCGTGAGCTTGTCGCTCTCACTGTCTTTGGCCGTGAGCATGATGATTGGTGTGAAAATCTGTGCCTCCTGGCGCAGTTTCCGGCAAAGGGTGATGCCGTCCATTCCCGGCAGCATGAGGTCGAGAATGATCAGATCAAAGGGCTGAGTCACAGCCAGGTGAATGCCGCCCAGGCCATCGTAAGCGCAGTCCACCAGGTAGCCTTTCAGTTCGAGATAATCGGCGATGTTCTGCAGGATTTCAGGTTGGTCTTCGATAATCAGTATGCGCATTCGGAGGCCTTCTCCAGGAGTTGGGTTGCTGAATGGTTCAGTACACGAAAGGCTCCAGACGTACCTTGGGTAGCAGGCTTTGCGAGCCAGTCAGGTACTCGTCGACGCAACGGGCCACTTCACGCCCCTCGCTGATCGCCCAGACCACCAGGCTCTGACCTCGTCGACAGTCACCGGCAGCAAACACGCCATCGACCGAGCTCATACGGGTCTTGGGGTCGGTCTTGATGTTGGAACGCAGGTCTGTTTCGCAACCGCACTGTTTGAGCAACTCCGAGCGTGGTCCGAGATAACCCATGGCGAGAAGAACCAGATCGCACTTCCATATTTTCTCGCTCCCCGCGACCCTTTCCGGACGGCCGTTGACCCACTCCACCTTGACGGTCTCCAGGGCGGTGACAGTTCTGCCCCTGCCGATGAAGCGGGTGGTCATGACCTCGTAAAAGACATCGCCACCCATGACACGCATCTCTTCAACCGAGGTACTGACCCGCATGATGCGTGACCACTGCGGCCAGGGATTGTCAGCGCCGCGTTCTCCCGGTGGTTGCTCGAGAAGTTCGAAGTTGACGACGCTGGTTGCTCCCTGGCGCATCGAAGTGCCGATACAGTCCGAGCCGGTGTCACCGCCACCGATGACGATAACTCTTTTGCCCTTGGCACTGATCGTCTGTTTTTTAGGGTGCAGGGCCGCGATGTTACTATCTCCCCAGTTAGCTGCGATTCTGCTGCGGTAAAAACTCCATCGCAAAGTGAATACCTTCTAGATCACGCCCCTCAACAGGGAGGTCACGCGGTTCTTCGGCGCCCGTGGAAATAACGACCGCGTCGAAGGATGACTTGATCTCGGCAAAGCTCACATCCTTGCCGACTTCGCAGGAGTAACGGAACTCTATCCCTTCCGCTACAAGTTGGTCGATGCGGCGTTGGACCTTCTCCTTGTGCAACTTGTAGTGAGGAATGCCGTACATCACAAGACCACCGGCACGGTCTGCCTTTTCAATGACGGTAACGCTATGCCCGGCGCGGTTGAGTTGCTGGGCACAGGCCAGGCCGGCGGGCCCGCTGCCGATTACGGCAACGGTCTTGTCGCTATGCTGGGTTGGTGGCTGAGGGACAATCCAGCCTTCCTCGAAGCCCTTGTCGATGATTGATACTTCGTGCAGTTTGATCGTCACCGCCGGTTCGTTAATGCCGAGTACGCACGAGGTCTCGCACGGCGCCGGACAGACCCGGCCGGTAAACTCCGGGAAGTTATTGGTAGCATGCAGGGCCTTCAGGGCCTGCTTCCACTGGCCGCGGTGGACCAGATCGTTCCATTCCGGGATCAGGTTGCCCAGCGGACAGCCGGTCATACAGAAAGGGACGCCGCAATCCATGCAGCGCGAGGCCTGGGTTTTGACCTTCTCCTCGCGGGGATAGTTATACTGTTCGTCATGATGTTGCAGGCGCGCGTTGACCAGTTGCAAGGTCTTGTCGCGCCGGCCATGTTTTATAAATCCACGTGGGTCACCCATGGGCAGCCTCCTTCTTCTCCAAAGCCTTGGTCTCGCGTTCGGTCAGTACCCGGCGGTATTCACGGGGGAAGACGCGGACGAAACGCGACAGATAATCTTCCCAGCCTGCAAGAATCTCGGCAGCGCGCGGTGAGCCGGTCAGTTCGTGGTGCCGGTTGATGATCTCCTGTAACCACTGGGCATCATTGTCGTCGGCGTCCATCAGCTCGAGATCGATCATCGCCGGGTTGCAGCGGCGACGGAAGCGATTGTCTTCGTCCAGAACGTAAGCGAAACCTCCTGACATGCCGGCGGCAAAATTGCGCCCGGTGCGCCCCAGACAGACCATGCGCCCGCCGGTCATGTATTCGCAACCGTGATCACCTGTGCCCTCGGCAACCGGGGTGACACCTGAATTACGCACGCAGAAGCGTTCACCGGCCTTACCGGCGAAGTAGACTTCGCCTCCAGTGGCTCCGTAGAGAACAGTGTTGCCGATGATCGAGTTCTCATGCCAGGTGAAGGTGGACGCAGGGTCGGGGCGGATGATAATCCGTCCACCGGCCATCCCCTTGCCAACGTAGTCATTGGCTTCGCCGACCAGCCGCAAGTTAATGCCGGGGGCCAGGAAGGCTCCGAAACTCTGCCCGGCGATACCGGTCAGGTTGATGTTGATGGTATCCTCAGCCAGTCCTTCACTGCCGTGTAGCATAGCAACCTGACCCGAGAGCATGGTGCCGAAGGTGCGGTTGGAGTTGCGAATCGGTAGCTCAATAGTTACTTTCTCTTTGCGTTCCAGAGCCGGTGCGGCGAGTTGGATCAGCTTGTTATCCAGCTGGTTCTCCAGACCATGGTCCTGCCCTTGAACGCGCCGGATAGCGACCTCAGTGCCAACATCGGGCTTGGTCAGAATGCGTGAGAAGTCGAGCCCCTGGTTCTTCCAGTGCTTGATCGCGGTGTCCATTTCCAGGTGCTGGGTCTGGCCGACCAGCTCGTCCAGGGTCCGCACTCCCAGTTCGGCCATTAGCTCACGCACCTCCTCGGCGAGGAAGGTGAAGTAGTTGACCACATGCTCGGGTTTGCCGGCAAACTTGCCACGCAGGGCTTCGTCCTGGGTGGCAACGCCGACCGGGCAGGTGTTGAGGTGGCACTTGCGCATCATGATGCAGCCGACGGTTACCAGGGCCACCGTGGCAAAGGCATATTCTTCGGCGCCGAGCATGGCGGCGATGACCACGTCGCGGCCGGTGCGCAGCTGGCCATCTGTCTGTACGATGATGCGGCCGCGCAGGTCGTTGAGTACGAGAGTCTGCTGCGTCTCCGCCAGGCCGATTTCCCAGGGGATTCCGGCGTGCTTGATCGAAGAAGTTGGCGAGGCACCGGTACCGCCGTCGTGACCGGCGATGATAACGCGTTCCGCGTGCCCCTTGCTGACCCCTGCTGCGACGGTGCCGACGCCGACTTCGCTCACCAGCTTGACGGTGATCTCAGCCTTGGGATTGCAGTTTTTCAGGTCGAAAATCAACTGGGCTAGATCTTCGATTGAGTAGATGTCATGGTGAGGTGGCGGCGAGATCAAGGTGACCCCGGGAACGCTGAAGCGCAGTCCGCCGATGTATTCGCTGACCTTATGACCGGGTAACTGCCCCCCCTCACCGGGCTTGGCTCCCTGGGAGATCTTGATCTGCAGTTCGTCGGCATTGACCAGGTAATGTGGAGTGACCCCGAAACGCCCTGAGGCCACCTGCTTGATGGCGCTGCGGCGCATGTCGCCGTTGGCATCCGGGGTGAAACGACGCGGATCCTCGCCACCTTCGCCGGTGTTCGACTTGCCACCGATCCGGTTCATGGCGATGGCCAGAGTTTCGTGCGCCTCGGTGGAGATCGAGCCGAGGCTCATGGCGCCGGTACAGAAGCGTTTGACTATGGCACTGACTGGTTCGACATCGTCTAAGGGGATCGCCTGTTTCTGGCCCTTGAACTTGAACAGCCCGCGTAGCGTGCAGAGCTGCTCGCTCTGGTTGTCGACCAGATTCGAATAACGCCTGTAGTCGTCGCGATTGCCGGAGCGCACGGCATGCTGCAGCAGGGCGATAACTTCCGGGTTCATAAGGTGCACTTCGCCCTCACGACGCCAGGAATATTCGGAGCCGCGATCCAGGTCACGATTCGGGTCCACCCGCTCGGCGTAGGATGTGTGATGGCGCATCAGACTCTCGGTGGCGATCTCCTGCAGTCCCGCGCCGCCGATGCGACTGGCGGTGCCGGGGAAATATTTTTCGGTAAAGTCCTGATCCAATCCGACTATTTCAAAGATCTGGGCGCTGCAGTAGCTCTGCAGGGTGCTGATCCCCATTTTGGAGAAGACCTTGAGCAGGCCCTTGCCGATCGCCTTGATGTAGTTCTGGGTGTACAGATAGACGATGTCGGTTTCTTCGTCTGCCTGTTTGTTGCCGTCCTGGTCAGGAAGCATTCCCTTATAGAGCATGTCCTGCAATGTCTGGAAGGCCAGATAGGGGTTGATCGCTGTCGCACCGTAGCCGACCAGCAGGGCGAAGTGGTGGACTTCACGCGCTTCACCGGTTTCGACGATGAGCGAACACTGACTGCGTTTGCCGGTCTGGATCAGATGATGATGGAT
>PVMK01119370.1_pt1 | contig 14099 bp, 14 predicted proteins | sample 1853481 | NCBI WGS metagenome assembly PVMK01 (sample SAMN08533507, study PRJNA380276) | Marine sediment metagenome, whole genome shotgun sequencing project. | reverse complement strand
TCGAATTTCATGAAGAGCCCGCCCTGACGACGGCCCAGCATATTCATCAAGTAGCCATCGACAATTACGCGAACCGAGGGAAGACGCAGATCCCGAGCGACACAGAGAAGTTAATCCCCGGTTTATCGCATGAATATATCAACTACATGCTGGGCGGCAGCTACCGGTCTTCTTTCCGACCGCTGAATGACGCCATAATCAGTGGCCGGATCCGGGGTGTGGCGGCCATCGTGGGCTGCAACAATCCCCGCAGCCAGCAGGATTACGCGCATGTTTATATTACTCAGAAGATGTTGGAGCAGGATGTGCTTGTGGTCGAGACCGGCTGCGGCGCCATTGCCAGCGCTAAGTTAGGCTTACTGTTAGGCGAAGCAGGGCTTGACCAGGTCGGGCCGGGTCTGCGGGAGATCTGTGAGACGATAGGTGTCCCGCCGGTGCTACATATGGGCTCTTGCGTGGACAATACCCGGATCCTGACCGTGTTAACCCAAATGGTTGAAGAGGGCGGGCTGGGTGACGATATCGATCAGGTCCCGGCCGTAGGGTTGGCTCCGGAATGGATGAGCGAAAAGGCTCTGGCCATTGGAACTTACTGCGTTGCTTCAGGAGTGTATGTCATCTTCGGTGGATCTTCCCCGGTAAGTGGCATGCCCGACAAAATGGCGGATAGTGATATCGTTTCCGATTACATCAGCAGTGGCTGGGAAGAGAAATATGGTGGCAAACTGGAGTTCATCCCCGACCCAGACGAGATGATTCGCAAGACCCTGGAACATATAGACCAGAAACGAGCCGATCTAGGGTTGCCTGAGTACGATCCAACGCGCTTCGGCCGGAGTGGCGATGCCCGCATGCTCGAGCTGGAAGCGTTGCCGATAGCGACTCGTCGCAAAGCAATTTACGGCGTAGCAGCAGATTAGTGATAAGGAGGTAAGTAAATGTCTCGATATATCGCAACTCGTGCGATTCGTGGAGCGAATAACATCGTCTCTGAAGCAGAGACGATGCTCAACAAGGCCCTGATCGAAAAAGGGCCGGACACACCAGTTGGTTTTCCAAATACAGCTTACTTTTTACCGATGATATTCGGCATGACGGGCGAGAAGGTGGAAACACTAAGCCAGTTAGGACCGATCATGGACCATGCCCGAGGATTATTGCATCCGCTGCCCTCGGCGCAACATTGGACCCCCTACCTGGGAGAAACTTTGGACAGCGGCATGGCCACATTGTTGGCAGCGGAGACAATTGAGGCGGTCCGTTATGTGTATGGCTTGCAGCCAGAACCGATGCCTGGATTTACGCTGGCCGGTGGCACCGCTTTTACCAGCTCTGACAACGGCGGCGACAATGGGCTCTATGGTCACCTCAACGGCCCCATAGATGATATTCAATTGCGTTCATGGGGCATCAAGTTGGTAGACGGCCGGATGCCTGGCTTCGCGGCCATCGTGGGCGCGGCCAAGTCCAACGAAGTGGCGGTGAAGATCGTTCGCGAACTTCAGCGACGGAATATCCTGACTTTTCTATCAGGGAATGTGAATGGCCGCAGTATTATCCATCAGTTGGAAGAAGAGGGGTTCGAGTTGGGGTATGACACCTACACCGTTCCCTTTGGTACGGATACGATCAGTGCCATCTACGCGCTTGGCTTCGCGGTGCGCTCGGCGCTGACCTTTGGCGGTATGAAGGGCGGTCAAGCGCGGGATATCCTGCTTTATAACAAGGAGCGGGTTTTCGCTTTTGTTCTGGCCCTGGGTGAAGTGGATGATCTCAAATTCGCGGCCGCGGCCGGCGCCATCAACTTTGGCTTCCCGGTTATCGCCGATACGGTTATTCCGGAGATTTTACCCACCGGCGTTACGACTTACGAGCATGTGGTCAGCATGCCCTATGACGAGATTGAGGGTGCAAACGACCTGGAGCGGGCCGAGCGCTTGGTGCAGAAATGTATTGAGATCCGGGGCCTGAAGATCCAAATCGCTGATGTGCCGGTACCGGTGCCTTATGGCTCGGCTTTTGAAGGCGAGGTTGTGCGCAAAGCCAATATGCGCGTGGAATTTGGCGGTAAATATTCGCGGGCTTTCGAGTTTCTGCGGATGTTACCTATGGAAGAGGTCGTGGACGGCAAGATCGAAGTTGTAGGTCCGGGATTTGAAGACAAACCAAACCAGGGGTACATGGATCTTGGTATCGTGGTTGACGTAGCCGGCCGGCAAATGCAAAGTGACTTTGAGCCAGTGTTGGAACGCCAGATACATTACTTTGTCAATGGCGCTTCAGGTATTCAACATATCGGCCAGCGGGATATCGCCTGGATAAGGATTTCCAATGGCGCGACCGAAAAAGGCTTTGACCTGGAGCATTTCGGCAAAATATTGCATTCGCGCTTCCACTCCGATTTCGGGGCTATCGTGGACAAGGTGCAGGTTACTATATACACAGACCCAGAGCTGTTGCCGGCTCAATTGGAGGCTGCAAGAGAAGCTTTTGCCTTCCGCAACAAACGCCTGGCCAATCTCACCGACGATGCGGTCGACCTGTTTTTCTCCTGTACGTTATGCCAATCTTTCGCGCCGAATCATGTTTGTGTGGTCAGCCCAGAGAGATTAGGTTTGTGCGGTGCATACAACTGGCTGGACTGCAAAGCTTCATTCAGTATCAACCCCACCGGCCCGAACCAGCCGATTAAGCTGGGAAAACTTGTAGACTTTGACAAGGGTTACTGGGAGGGCACCAATGATTACGCCAAGGTTGGCTCTCACGGCGTGGTCGAAGAAGTGGCCATGTATTCCATCATGGAGAACCCGATGACGGCTTGCGGCTGTTTCGAGTGCATCGTCATGTTGGTGCCAGAAGCGAATGGAGTGATGTTGGTTAGCCGCGAGGATGCCAGTATGACGCCATCGGGCGTGACTTTCAGCGCCCTTGCGGGTGTAGCCGGCGGGGGCCTGCAAACGCCCGGCGTGATGGGCGTGGGCAAGTATTATCTGATCAGCCGCAAGTTCATCTCAGCCGACGGCGGATTCAAGCGGGTAGTCTGGATGAGTAGCTACCTCAAGGAGAGTATGGCCGACGAATTCCAGGCCGTAGCCGAACGAGAAGGCGATCCGGACCTGATCGATCGCATCGCAGACGAACGAAATGCATCAACAGTGGACGAATTACTGGCCTGGTTGGAAGAACACAACCATCCCGCCCTGGTAATGGATCCCATCTTCTAAATCACAATATATGGATTGCGATTAGAGTGGAAAGATCTCCACTCTAATCGCCTGAATCCGCATCATGGCCGAAGATAATAAAAGAACTTCCCCAAAGCTTGTTCGCGATCTGATGTCGGTGGGCGTGCTTACCTGCTCACCGGATACGGCCGTAATTGAGCTAACCCGTGTGTTGCTGGAAAAAGAGCTTGAAGGGGCGGTCGTGCTGGACGATCAAGGGCATGCCGCCGGCGCTGTGACCCGGGATGACCTGGTGCGGGCTTATGCGTCAGGTGAATATGAGGCGCTGACGGCCGAGCAGGTGATGCAGGACGGCATCCAGGAGGTGCCACCAGATATCCCCCTTGCGGCTGCGGCCCAAATTATGCAAGATCGAGGCATCCGGATCGTTTTTCTGATGCATAACGCCGGAGGCATTTCGTATCCGGCGGCGATGTTATCGTTCACGCATCTGTTGCGCCACCTGGCCATGGAAGAGACGGTGGACCTGCACGATCTGGGCATAAAGGCGTCACGAGAAGCGCCGCTGGAGAGCTTTTTTAAACGGCGCGACGAGGCCCTGCGCCAGTTGGAATCTAATGGCGGAGTGAGTGAATGAAAGTAAACCACTTCTTTTCCCATTGGACCCAGATTCGGGCCGACTTGCTGGTGACTATCGATAAGTTCAGCGATGATGAATTGTCTTATGTGCCTGTGAGGGGCGGCTGGCCACTTGGGATAATCATGTTGCATATCGGCGAGGCCGAGGAAGGCTGGTTCCGATATGTGATCAAAAGGAAGATTGATCGTTGGCCTGTCTTTGAGTTGGAAGATTATCCAACTAAGGAAGCGATAAAAACATTATTAACGGAGATTCATGATCGAACTGAAGCGTACTTAGCGACGTTGTCGTTGGCAGATTTGGAACAAGAAATCAAACCACGAAGGGGCGAGCAAACGTTCAAACTGGGTTGGATAATCTGGCATGTGCTGGAACATGAAATCCATCATCGTGGCGAATTGTCGCTTATTCTAGGTTTACTCGGTCGGAAAGGATTAGACAATTAAATATCGCATTCGTTCTAATAAACCGTATTTTTGGGCACTAAGCCTGGCAAAGGCGTTTTCGCCTTTCATCAAAGAATAGAGCATTGGAGTAAAAAATTATGCCGATTGAACTAGTAAAAGATAGCTGGCCCGGCGGCGTGCTGGAGGTCACCATCGGGGCTACGGCCGCCGAGGCGGAACCCGAACCAGCGTCGTGACGGTGGGGGGTGAGAAGGCCTTGCCCTTCATGCATTTCGAGGCGGAAATGCCCCACAAGCCGGTGGTGGCGATAGAGATCAAAGACCGGCGGCGGGATGATTGGTCGTCGCTGTTGCTGGAAACGTGGCAGACGGTGGTTGATGATCCGGTGGCCTGGGCCAAGGCGGGCGAGCAGGCCGGCGCGGAGTTAATCCAACTGACGTTGAGCGCGACAGATGGGGAAGGCAACGAGGCGACCCCAGAAGCGGCCGTGGCCACGGTGAAGGCTGTGCTGGAAGCGACCGGCGTGCCTTTAATTGTATTTGGTCCTGGCCAGGCCGAAGTGGACAATGCTTTGATGGTGCCGGTTGCCGATGCCACCAAGGGCGAGCGCCTGTTGTTAGGACTTTGCGAAGATAAAAATTATCGCACCATTGTGGCTTCGGCCATGGCCAATGATCACCTGGTTACGGCTCGAACGCCGATGGATGTTAACCTGGCCAAGCAACTTAATATTCTGATCAACGACATGAACATGCCCATGGACCGGATTATCATGGACCCGACAACCGGCGCATTGGGTTATGGGATCGAGTATGGTTATTCGGCCATGGAACGCCTGCGGTTGGCTGCCCTCCAGGGTGACGCCATGACCCAACTGCCCATGTTGGTTACGCCGGGCTTTGAGGCCTGGAAGACGAAGGAATCTAAGGTTGGCCAGGACGTGCCCGAGGAATGGGGCGATTGGTTGGCCCGGGCCATTAACTGGGAAACGTTGACGGCGATCACCTTGCTCGAATCTGGCGCTGACATATTGGTTCTGCGCCATCCTGAGAGCGTGCAGCGGGTTAAGGCGGCTATCGATGAATTGATGGCTGTTCCTGAGCTTGCCTGAAATTTTTAAGCGATTAATACGGTATATGGAGAAAAAAACATGGCACTATCTGGCATAGTCATTTACAAGATGTTGCCCAAGACCAATTGCAAAGATTGCGGCTTTCCGACCTGCCTGGCTTTCGCTATGAAATTGGCGGCCAAGCAGGTTGAGTTGTCGCTGTGCCCTCACATCAGCGAGGAGTCTGCGGCGAAGTTGTCGGAATCGGCCGCGCCGCCTATCCGCCTGGTAACGTTGTCGGCCAATGGCCACGAGGTGAAGGCCGGCAACGAGGTGGTCTTGTTCCGGCATGAGAAGACTTTTTATAACAAACCGGGCCTGTTCGTGCGGGTGCGGGACAGCGAGCCGGCCGAGGAAATCAAGGCGAAACTGGTCCCGGCCGAAGCTTACAGTGTCAACTACGTGGGTATCGATCTGAACCTGGATGGTTTTGTCGTGGAGTCGGTCTCCGGCGACCCGACCAGCTTTGCCCAGGCGGTTGAGGTTGTACGCGAGGTCAGCCAGCGGCCGTTGATCTTAATGAGTCAAAATCCAGAGGTTATCACGGCTGGATTGGATAAAGCGGGCGGCAAAGGGACGATGATTTACGGGGCCAACAGCGATAATTGGCAGGAAATGGCAACTCTGGCCAAGTCAACAGGCGCTTCATTGGCCGTGGTGGCCGATTCGATGAACGACCTGGCTGACTTGACCGAGAAGATCAAAGGGCAAGGCGTGGAAGATATGATTATCGATCCAGGCGCCCGAGATCTTAGCGCTTCTCTGGCCTACGCGACCCAGATCCGCCGGCTGGCGCTGAAGAAGAATTACCGGCCGTTGGGTTTTCCAATGATCGTCTTTCCCGGGGACGCCGGGGATCCGGCCAAGGAATCGATGCAGGCGGCGCAGGCTATCGCCAAGTACGCAGGCTTTATCGTTCTCGATCACTTCACGCCAGAATCAATTTATCCGTTGTTGGTTTTGCGGGAGAATATCTATACGGACCCGCAGAAGCCAATCCAGGTTCAACCAGGACTCTATGAGCTGAACGAACCATCGCCGAGTGATTCCTTGCTGGTGACAACTAATTTCAGCATTACTTACTTTAGTGTGGCAAACGAGGTCGAAGGGGCCGGTTTGCCGGCCTGGCTACTGGTAACCGATGCCGAGGGGATGAGTGTTCTCACGGCCTGGGCGGCCGGTAAGTTTGATGCGGAGCGCATCGCCAAAGATGTCAAGCGCTTTGAGGTGATGGATAAGGTTGACCATCGGCGCATGATCATCCCCGGCCATGTGGCGGTGATATCCGGAGAGTTGGAAGAAGAGTTGCCCGATTGGGAGATTCGCGTCGGCCCGCGAGAGGCTGTCGACTTGCCGGCGTTTATAAAGCAGGCGCTATAACAGGTTATGCCTGGATAAAGATATGGCTAAACATACTGTTACCTTCGACGTATCGGCGAACCCGGTAACGGTTCAGACTGGCACGCTGCTGACTGAGGCGGCGTTTATGGCCGGTGTAGAGGTTACCCAACCATGTGGCGGCCAGGGGCGCTGTGGTCGTTGCATGGTCCGGGTCACCGAGGGCAATGTCCGGCGGCGGAGTACGCTGCGCCTCTCTTCCGCGGATGTGGCCCAGGGCTATGCTCTGGCCTGCCAGGCGGTGGTCGAGGGCGATGTTTCTGTTATTGTGCCGCCCCAGGAAAAGGTGGAACGCCGGCTGAGTACCGACCTCACCGTTGCCCAGATCACTGTGCCGGCGGGCTATAACTATCTGAAGGACCAGAGTGTTCGCCGGGTGACCCTTGATGTTTCCGCCCCGAGCATGGATAACCAGAGTGATGATTGGAGCCGGCTGCAGAACGCCCTGGGCCGGTCCCTTTCTCCAAATGGCGGGTCAAAAGGCACGGGGCTGGCGCCGGGGAGCACTCTATTAGCACTCCAGGTTTCGTTGCCCCTGTTACGGCGAATCGGGCCAATTTTGCGGGAAGGAGAATGGCAGGTGACGGCTACCCTGGACCTGGCCTCCCGGAGGGATGGCAGACCGAGCGCCAGGTTGATCGACCTATACCCGGGACACTTAAACAAGGAGACGCCGCTTTGGGGGGTGGCCATCGATATCGGGACGACAACGGTGACGGTCTGGCTGGTAGATTTGATCAGTGGGGACGTGCGAGCCCAGGCGGCCGAATATAACGGCCAGATCAGCCGCGGAGAAGATGTGATCTCGCGCATTATCTACGCCAGCAAGGACCGGGGTGATGAGGAGATGCGGGGCCTGGTGGTGGACAGTATCAATAAACTTCTACTCCGGGCCAGCACGCGGGCAAAAATAAATCAGGCGGATATCGTGAAGGCGACCGTCGCCGGGAATAGCACGATGATGCACCTGCTTCTGGGGATTCCGGCCGAGAGCATTCGCTTGATGCCTTTTGTCACCGCGGTGAACAGCATACCCGCCTTTCGGGCCGAAGACCTCGGCCTGGATTTGCACCCGGAAGCGACCGTGGACTGTTTGCCAGGTGTGGCCAGTTATGTTGGCGCTGATATCAGCGCCGGGGTCCTCTCAGCGGGCGTGGACGATAGCGATCGGATCAGCCTCTTCCTGGATATTGGGACGAATGGCGAGACGGTTTTGGGCTCGCGAGAGTGGCTGGTGACCTGCGCTTGCTCGGCCGGACCGGCCTTCGAAGGCGCCGGCGTATTGCACGGTATGCGGGCTACCCGCGGGGCGATTGAAGAGGTGTGGATCAATAGCAAGAGCTATGAACCCAATTACCGGGTCATTGGCGAGACGAAACCAAAGGGCTTCTGTGGCAGCGGCCTGATTTCACTGCTGGCGGAGTTGTTCCTCAATGGGCTTCTGGACAAAGGCGGTAACTTCAATAGTTCATTGCCCACAGACCGCGTTCGCCTGGGCGAGCATGGCCTGGAATATGTTGTGGCCTGGGCCGACGAGAGCGACCGGGGCCGGGACCTGGTCATTACCCATGTGGATGTCGATAATTTATTACGGGCCAAGGCGGCCATCTATGCTGGTTTTACGGTGATGGCTGATGGCGTCGGCTTCCCCTTAGAGGAGGTAGAACAGGTATTGATTGGCGGCGCGTTCGGCAAATATATCAATGTCGAAAAGGCAGTGGAGATAGGATTGTTACCGGATATGCCCTGGGACCGATTCCACTTCTTAGGTAATACCGCGGTCTTGGGCGCGTACCAGGCGCTGTTGACACAAGAGGCCCGGACCGGATCCAGGATATCGCCGGCCGAATGACTTATATCGAGCTTTCGGCCGATAACTCTTTCTATGACTCGTTTACCTCGGCCTTGTTTTTACCCCATACTGATTTGTCAAAATTTCCCTCGGTAGTGAAGGAGTTAGAACAGATCGAGATGCAGCGAAAATCGGCGGCCGGTAACCAGGGCCAGGGAGGGTCCCAATGATGGCGCTCAAAGGGTTGCACATTTTATTGACGTATATTTGCAATTATGAGTGCGACCACTGTTTTGTGTGGGGAAGCCCATGGCAAAGTGGTACTTTTACACTGGCGCAACTGGATGATGTCCTGGAGCAAGCAGTTGAAGCCGGCGGCATCAAGCAGATTTACTTCGAAGGCGGAGAGGCTTTCCTTTATTATCCGATCCTGGTTGAAGCGGTCGGCCGGGCTAAAAAGCTGGGCTTCTGGACCGGGATTGTTACCAATGGCTATTGGGCCACGGACATGGAGGATGCCTGGATGTGGCTCAAACCATTGGCCGAGGTCGGGTTGGATGCGCTGGAAGTGTCCGCCGATATTTTTCATGGGCAGGATGGAGAAGAAGTAGAAGAGTTGGCATCGCTTGTGGCGGCCGGGGAGCTATTTTTGGATGCCAGCACCATCGTTATCGAACCACCAGGCGAAGCGCGAGATCCAGATCAAGCAATTCCGGGCCAGCCGCTGGTTGGGGGCGATGTGATGTATCGCGGGCGGGCAGCCGAGAAGTTGGCCGGCGACCTGCCAGGGCAGAGATGGACACTCTTTGACAGTTGTCCTTATGAGAACCTGGCCGATCCCGGCCGGATCCACCTGGACCCGCTGGGCAACCTGCATGTGTGCCAGGGAATCGTCATCGGCAATTTGTTCGAACAACCGCTGAAACAGATCCTGGCGGAATATGATCATGCGACACATCCGGTTATAGGGCCGCTATTAGCCGGCGGCCCGGCAAATCTCGTTAATTATCATTCTTTGACCGTTGAATCTGAGTATGTGGACGCCTGCCATCTGTGCTATTCGGCGCGCGTATTATTGCGGCCGACATTGACGGCCGGGCTTGGCCCTGATCAGATGTACGGGGTATTCGGAGAGTAGGATTTAGAACATAAACATGGGAGAGCGACGGCCGGGTATTTGGATTAACGGCCGGCGCATCTTCAGTTAAAAGGAGCAATCGATGTACATTATTGGCGAAAATATACACATAATTTCTCAAGGCGTGAAGGATGCCCTGCGAGAAAAGGACGCAAAATTCTTTCAGGATTTGGCCGTCAGACAGGTTGAGGCAGGCGCCCAGGCCCTGGATTTAAACCTGGGTCCGCGAAAGAAAGATTGGGAAGAAGTTTTCCCCTGGATGGTGAAGGCGGTTGAGGCGGTGGTGGACGTACCCCTAAGCTTTGACAGCACCAACCTGTTGGGCATAGAGGCGGGACTCAAGACAGTCACCAAGAATAGACCGATCATCAATTCAACTTCGGCCGAGGCGGAACGACTGGAGAAGGTGCCCCTGGTAGCGAAGAAATACAATGCCCGGTTGGTCGCGCTAACGATGGGTAAAAGCGGCATCCCCGTCAGCGCGGATGAACGAGTCACGATTGCATGGAGTCTTTGATCCCGCGGATGCTGGAAATTGATTACGCTGTGGAAGATTTGATCATCGATCCCCTGGCGCTAACGGTTTCCGGGTGCCAGGAATTTTGCCCAGAACTAATCGAAGCGGTACGCACCTTGCAGTACGCCTGGGATCCGCCCCCTTCGATTTCAATAGGCTTATCGAATGTGTCCAACGCCGTGCCCAAAGAAAACCGAGCGCTCATCAATCGCGTTTATTGCGCCATGCTGATGGGGGCGGGATTATCGATGATGATTGCCGACCCCTTCGACGAACCGCTTAAAGAGACAGTGCGGGTCATTGAAGAGCGAGACGATAGCACACCTCTTGGCGGGCTGTACATCAAGATCAATGATCGTATCGCCGCCATGGAGGAGCCGGTTGCCGGCGATGTGGACATGGACGATCCGGAGCAGGTCGCCGTTTGGAAGACCGTGCAGGTTCTATTAAATAAAGTGATCTATGCCGACTCATATTTACAGCAGCATACGATGTCGGCTTAAGTGATAAATACATCCCTCTCACGAGGGCGCCAAGAAAATCTGGCGAAAAGACACGTAATAAAAATAGGAGTCTAATAATGTTAGCAGAGAAAGAAGCAGTCAATGTTGACGAGCTTCTAGCCAAGGCCAATAAACCCGCGGCCGATGCCATGAAGCTACACCCTTTTTATCGGGGGAAGACCGAGACGGCGCTTAAGTGCACCGTGCGAGATTTCAACGACTTTGCCATCTGGTACACGCCAGGAGTCGCGGATCCATGCAAGGCGATTTATGAAGATCCCGAGTTAGTGTATGAATACACTAACAAATGGAATACGGTGGCTGTAGTCAGCGATGGCACCCGGGTGTTAGGCCTGGGTGATATTGGACCAAAGGCTGGCCTGCCGGTTATGGAGGGCAAAGCATTGCTTTATAAGTACCTGGGTGGGGTGGATGGCGTGCCGATCATGCTGGATACCAAGGACCCGGACAAGATCATCGATACGGTGCTCATGTTGCAGCCGTCCTTCGGTGGGATCAACCTGGAAGATCTCTCACAGCCCAAATGTTTCCGTATCCTGGATACGCTGCGGGAGAAGGCGGAGATCCCCATCTGGCATGACGATCAGCAAGGGACGGCCACGGTGACGCTGTCTGGCCTGATGAACGCGCTCAAGATCGTGGGCAAGAATAAGGAAGATGTCAGTATCGCCTTTGTGGGTAGCGGCGCTTCTAATGTGGCTTGCTCGCGCCTGATCTTTGGCTGGGGCATCGACCCGACTAAATGTTATATGGTGGATAGCAAAGGTATCCTGGGTCCGGACCGCGGCGATTTAGAAATGCGCCGGGCGGAATATGTGGATAAGTGGCGGCTGTGCCAGATCACGAATAAGGATAATCGTCAAGGCGGCATCGCCGAAGCGATGGAAGGCGTGGATGTGGTCATTGCCCTGTCCCGGCCGGGTCCGGGGATTATTAAGCCGGAATGGGTCGAGGCTATGAATAAAGACGCCATTGTCTTTGCCGCCGCCAACCCGGTGCCCGAAATCTGGCCTTGGGAAGCCGCCGAAGCCGGGGCGAAAGTTATTGCGAGCGGCCGTTCCGATTTCCCGAACCAGGTCAATACCTCGCTGGGCTTCCCGGGCATTTTCCGGGGCGCGCTGGACGTAAGGGCACGGACGATCACCGACGAGATGTGCTATGCTGCAGCCCAGGCCCTGGCCGACCACATTGGCGACAGGCTGGATGAGAGGCACCTGTTACCCAATATGGATGACTGGGAAGTATTCTCCCGCGAGGCCGCTGCGGTGGGCATGAAGGCCCAAGAGCAAGGTGTGGCCCGGCTTAGCATGAGCTACGACGAACTGTTCGATCATGCCAACAAGATCATCGGCCGTTCACGCAGGCTGACGCAGATGATGATGGATGAAGGTTTCATCCCCGAGGCGCCCGAAGATTAAATGAAGATAGATCGAATCATGAGCGGTGCGCATGAAATGCGCTTTGCATAAGAAAGAGTTACGCATCAGAAAGCTACACATAAGAAAGCGACACATAAGAATGCTACACATATGAATGTGTTTAGAAATTTGAGGTGAAAAATGTACGACTTGATTGTCATAGGCGGTGGTCCGGCCGGGTTAACGGCCACAATGTATGGTATCCGTAAACGATTGAAGGTGCTGCTTATCTCTAAGGATTTAGGCGGCAAGACCAACTACCACCTGGAATTGCCCAACCAGGAAAATTACCTGGTTATTCGCGGGGTGGATGTGGTTAAAAAGTTTAAATCCGAGCTTGAGTATCTGAATTTTGCCCGCCGTATGGACGAGGTGAGCATGGTGACCCAGGAGAATGGGCACTTCGTGGTGGAGATGAAAGAGGGCGATAAGCTGGAGGCCAAGGCCGTTATCGTGGCTACCGGGGCCAAGCAGCAATGGCTGGATGTGCCGGGGGAGCGGGAATATCTGTCGAAAGGCCTGTGTTACTCGGCCATGAGTTATGCCCCACTGTTCATCGATAAGAAGACGGTGGTTATCGGTAACGGGCAACTGGCTTTGCGTTCGGCCGCGGAGCTGGCGACGGTGGCCGAACATGTGCATGTCGTGGGTCCGTCCGGCGCTGCCCTTGAAACGCCATTGGGAAAGAAAATGGTATCATCGCCTAATGTGACTGTGCTGGAAGGCTATGAGGTGACCCGGGTTTTGGGCAATGGCTATGCCGAGCGGGTGGTCGTCAAGGATTCGGAAGGGGTTGAGACGGATATTCCGGCCGATGGCACTTTTGTGGAGATGGCGCTGTTACCAAATTCGGCGATGGTGGCCGATCTGGTTGATACGGATGAGGCTGGCTTTATCCTGGTTGATTGTTACAGCTGCACCAATGTGCCGGGCCTATTCGCGGCCGGCGATGTGACCCATATCATGGCCGAACAAGTCCTGGTGGCGGTGGGCGAAGGCGTCAAAGCAGCGTTAAGTGCTTACGACTATTTGCTGCCGACATTGTAGTCACAATCAGGCAAATTTGAGATTTGGACCTGTTAATGGCCTGACCGGTTACTGAATTGCGGCCGGTTAGTCAATTATTTGAGTAAAGATGGGGCTGGATGTTGTTCAACCGGCCCCTGTTTCTTTCAAGGATGCCGGTCCGAGTGTGATATGATAGCTAAACATTTGGACGGGCGTAATGGCCTGTTCTTCTGGTAGTCCTGGAGAGAAATTTGGATATAAACGTGTATCGAAATGTGAGATGGCAAACGCTGCTGTTCCTGATCCTGGCCGGTTTGATGCTGGTTGCTTGTGGCAGCCGGGAACAGGAATCGGCTGTACCCGAAGGTTGTGAGGGCGTGACCTGGGGAAGCGCTGTGGAGGTGGAGGAACGGGATGGCGAATATTACGCCATCGTCCGGGGTGATTTCCCTGATTCTTGCTCGACAATCTGTGGCATCGAACAAGAAGTTAAGCGAGACACCATCAACATCAACCTCTACTCCGAGAGGCCTGAAAAGCTGGTGTGCTCGTCGATGTTGACCCCGTTTGTGGAAGAGGTTTTGCTGGATACCGAGGGATTGGACCCGGGTGTGTACACTGTCACCATCAACAGGGATCATGCCAGCACGACGTTTACATTGGAGTAAATGTAAAAGACGAGGAGATGGCCGCTTTCCTAACAATACAGGGGTAGTGGACTTTTCTTCTGAATCTGAGTGGGAGAATTGGATGGCGTTTTGCCTGGGTTCAGATGATAGGGCCGGCCGAGCTATGATACTTGCAGAGATTGCTGGGGGCGGGCAAGGATCTTTTTAGTAATATAGGCGGCATCCTTTCCCACGCCGCCGATAAGTGTGGAAAGGCCGTTGCTCTGAAACACCAGCCCCACGAAGTAGAGTCCTGGCGCGGCCGGGACGACGCCGGTTACTACTCACACATA
>PVMK01139338.1_pt1 | contig 14101 bp, 14 predicted proteins | sample 1853481 | NCBI WGS metagenome assembly PVMK01 (sample SAMN08533507, study PRJNA380276) | Marine sediment metagenome, whole genome shotgun sequencing project. | reverse complement strand
GACAGCACCGATAAGAAGGTAGCCGCATTGAAAGCCCACCTGGCACAATACACACCCCAGTGGGCTGCCAAAATCAGCGGTGTTTCCGCGGCCAAGATCAAATCTTTGGCCATGGAATTTGCCAAAACCAAACCGGCCTGCGTGATCAGCTACCGGGGAGCGGTGGCTCATTACAACGGTAATGATACCGAGCGCGCCATCCAGATGCTGGCGGCCATTACCGGAAACATCGACAACCCCGGCGGCCGCTGTCGGGCGGTATTTGCCAAATGGAAGTATCCCAAGGGCCCCAAGAAGAAGCCCAAGGCCAAAAAGCTGAATATCACAGCCGGGTTCCCGGGTGCTTCCGCCTATCCGAGCCATGGAGCCAATCACCAGGTTCTTAAGATGATCAAAGACGGCAAAGCCGGACGACCCGATGTCTACATGTGGTACTGCTATACCCCGGTTTACGCCAATGGGGAGTGCCAGGAAAACATCGACATCCTCAAAGATGAAAGCCTGATTCCCTTCACGGTCTGCGTCAACGCCTATTATGATGAATCTGCAGCATTGGCGGATATCATCCTGCCGAATCCGTCTTATCTTGAGTGGTGGGATTATGAGGATCATGCATCGGCGACACAGGTTCCAGAGTATTATATCCGGCAACCCTTTGTGAAACCTCTGGGCGAATCCCGTGACTTCAAGGACGTGGTCTGTGATCTGGCCAACCGAATGGGCTTTCCGTTAGGGTTCAACTCGGCCGAGGAATTCGTCCAAAAATCATGTGAAATGACCCCGGGCGTAAAAGAAGCCGGTGGATTTGAGTACATGAAAAAACACGGCGTCTGGCACGATCCCAAGGCTAAACCCAAGTATTACATGTACAAAAAAGAAGTCAAAGCCGACGACCTAAAGAAAGAAGGCGTCATTATGGACGAGGCCACCGGCGTCTACTGGAACTGGAAAATCGCCAAGGTCAAAAATGAAGCTGAGGCCAAAGAAAAAGGCTACACCAAAACCAAGGGCGCCGTTAAAGCTTATGTGGGACAGGAAATCGGCGGCAAGGTGTACGCAGGGTTCAAACCGGATGCCCTCAATAAGTCCGGCTATTTTGAGCTGTACTCCGAGTTGTTGAAGATCAAAAAGTTTCCGTCCCTGCCGACCTACATGGCCATCCCCGAGCACGAAAAGATGGGCTCCGGTGACCTGATTTTGACCACCTATAAGGTCCCGGTCCAGATTCACTCGCGCTCGGCCAACTGCAAGTGGCTGACCGAGATCTACCACGACAATCCGGCTATGATTAACCCGCTATCGGCCAAATCACTGGGAATCAAAACCGGCGATAAAATCAGAGTCAAATCAAGCGTGGGTGCCATTACCACCGCCGCCAACGTGACCGAGGCGGTCGTGCCCGGCGTCGTGGCCATTTCACATCATTTGGGCCACTGGGAGTATGGACGATATGCTTCCGGCAAAAAAGTACCCATCGGCGCGGGCGACGATCCGGATCTGAAACTGAAACACTGGAAGACCTATGGGGTGCATCCGAACTGGATCATCCCCAACAAACCGGATCCGATCAACGGTCAGCAGGCCTGGATGGATACGGTTGTCAAGGTGACCAAAGCCTAACGTTACGGAGGAGGTACTGATGAGCCAGACCAAAAAGCACAGCTCGGCCCCTTTAGCCAATTTCCGCAGTACGATCTACGGATTTTTGGCCGCGATATATCGTCAGGAGGTCTCATCAGACCTCCTCTAACAGATTAAAGACCCCCAGTTCCTGGGGGTCTTAACCAAACTTGGAATTGAACTGAACAACGGATTATTCAAGAAGCCCGAAAAAGAGCTGCTTGAAGCTCTGGCAGTCGAATACGCTTACCTGTTCCTGGGGCCCGGCAAACACATCTCCCCCCATGAATCCGTCCATCACCAAAGAGAGAACGCCCAATGGGGCCAGCTCTGGGGAGAATCTACCGCCGAGGTAAAAAAAATCATCGAATCTTCAGGACTCGAGTATAAAACAGAGTACACAGGGCTGCCGGATCATATCAGCGTGGAACTGGAGTTCATGCAACAGGTTATTCTGCGCGAAGAACAAGCATGGCAAGCAGACGACAAAGACATGGTCCTTTTATGCCTGGAAAATGAAAAGAAATTTATCAAAGAACACCTGGTGCGCTGGGTTCCCATATTTTGTGAGAAAGTGATCCAGGAGGCTGCATTGCCCTTTTATCGCGAAATGGCTGGATTGACCAAAAAGTTTATTGAATTTGAAAGGGATGAGACAAATAGATTGGATGAAAATTCAAGATGAATATTCCAAAGATACCATTGATTATCGGTGCCATCTTCGTTCTCGCTTTAGGGGTTGTCATTGTGACAACAATTACGCTGAAAAAAACGGAATTAAGCTTCAGAGTAACTCAACTCGAAGGCAAATATAAGGATAGAACCGGCGCTACCTTCGTGGGCTCTGAAACCTGTAAAAAGTGCCACGAAAGAACCTATCTGGAATGGAGAACGTCGCTTCATTCCAGAATGATGCGGGATGTCAAGCTCGAACCGCTGGCAAACATCGGCGATTTCAGCGCCCCCAGCGAAATCCGAACGTTTGCTAAATCCGAAATTGCTTATACGCTTGGCAGCCAGTGGAAGCAGCAGTATCTCAAAAAACAAGAGAAAGATCTGATCGTGTTACCCGCACAGTATAATGTCTTTACCGGGGAGTGGCAGGCCTATTTTCCCGACGAGCCGGCCAAGAGAAATTGGTTTAAGGAGTGCGCCGGATGCCATGCAACCGGTGTCGATCCAGAGCGTAAGATCTTTGTTGAAATGGGCGTTGCCTGTGAGGCCTGCCATGGACCGGGGAGAAATCACGTTGAGGCCATTCCCGGTTTTGAGATTCCCACCATTATCCAGGCATCTCGGCTCACCCCGGCATTGGCCGCTCAGATATGCGGCTCCTGTCACACCGGAGGCCGGAATAAGAAAGGAAAGTATGCCTATCCGGCCGAATACCAGATACAAAAGGGAGTGGGTAATATAAGGCTCTATTTTAATGAATTCAATAAGCAGGATAACCCCGAGTTATTTTGGCCGAGCGGAGAATCCAGACACAGCAACCAGCAGTATCTCGACTGGAAGCAAAGCGAACATGCCAAAGTGGGGGTGACCTGCATCACCTGTCACGACGTCCACAGAAGCAAGAGCGCCTTGCAAGCCGTCGGTGAGGTGCCCAACCCGCTGGTCGTCATCCGCTCCAAGACACGCCTGTTTGAGGATCAGCTTTGCAAGAGCTGCCACACGACACCCCAATACCGCTTGTCCCACCGCCTTCACACCTTCGGCAGTTGTGTGCGCTGTCACATGCCCCGGGTGGCAAGCATTGGCGAAGCCGGTGACGCCCATAGCCACACCTTCAGATTCATGTTCCCCCAGTTCACTTTGAAAACCGGCGGCCTGGATAAGCAACCCAATGCCTGTAACAGCTGTCATCATCACAAAGACACGCCCACCGAGGATCTGGTCGGTTTTCTGGAAGCAGCCAAAAAAAATGACATGCCCAAGCCCTTAGCCGTCCATCAAAGGTCGCAGGTACCTCAGGAATGATCTATATTATTTTGGATTTTAGATTTTGGATTGCGGATTTAGATGATGGATAAGGCGGCTAAAAAAATAGACAGAAGACGCTTTTTGAAGCTTTTGGCCGGCGCTCCGGTTTATGCCGCATTGGGATCTGCAGGCACCGCCCACGCGAAACACCCAGGGTTACGGAAAACTGGTGGATACGGTAAGATGCATCGGCTGCAAGCGGTGCATGTCGGCCTGCAAGCGCTGGAACGAGTTAAAAGTGGAGCGTGATGAACTGATCACCGACCGTGAGACGGATCTCACGGCCAACAATTGGGTTGTGGTCAATTTGCTCATCGACTCCAAAAACCGCACCCGGAAAACCTATAGCCACTTGGCTTGCCAGCACTGTATCCAGCCGGCCTGTGCCGGGGTTTGTCCGGTCAAGGCCATCACCAAGCTGCCCGAGGGGCCAGTGGTCATCAATGAGAAAAAGTGCATCGGCTGCCGTTACTGCTTTCAAGCCTGCCCCTACAAGGTGCCGCGGTTTGATTTTGAAAAACGGGTCACCCGCAAATGTCACCTGTGCTACGACCGAACACCGTTGCTCAACTATATGAAACCGGCCTGTGTGGCTGCCTGTCCGGTCGGGGCGCTCCACTTTGACTATAAGGAAGATATCATATTGGAGGCTAAACGGCGGGTCCAAAACAGGGGCGGGTCAAATTACATAATGGGGCTCACAGAAGCAGGGCGGACCGGACAGGCTGACGATTCTGCCCACCCGACCCCGGAATTTGGGCCTGGTAGTGGCGCCTGAAAAGATAGTCAATCAAAACCTGGACAAAATCAGGATCACCGCATCAGGGATTATGGGTGCCTCGGGACTGGCCGGGTTGATGTACCTCTACGCTACACTGACGCAAGAAAAAAACAAAGACGATGAACATAAGCCGGATTAAAAAACACCTGGACCCACTTTTAGCAGAGGTAGAGGGCTCACCGGGCTTCTACCTCTGGATAAGCTTCCTGGTCGCACTGATCTTTCTGGGCGGCTACGCTTTGCTGATGTCTTTGATTCACAGCATGGAGATATTGGAATTCTACACCAATATCCCCTGGGGAATGATGGTCTCCAATTACGTTTTTCTGGTCGGTTCCAGTATCGGACTGTGCATTGTGACCTCCCTGGGTTGGGTGTTCGGTCTGCAACGTTTTGAGATAGTCGCTAAACGAAGCTTATTTTTGGCCCTGATAACCATCGTATTCGGGTTGTCTTCAATCGGTCTGCACCTGGGGCATCCTGAAAGGGGGGCCATTTATAACGTCCTGACGCCTAACCTGCGTTCAGCCATGTGGTGGATGGGAACACTCTATCCACCCTACATCGCTTTGGTTGCAGTATGGTATTGGCTGATGGCCAGAGCGGAACTGGCTAATACCGCCAGCGAGTCCGAGGGGTTGAAGGCCAGGATTTACCGCCTGATGGCGCTGGCGGGATTGAAAGACTTTTTATACCGGCATCTGCCTCTGGAAAAATTGGAAGCCCGGATCTATCGGCTGCTGCCCCTGGAAAGGATGGGCCTGTCCCTGAATTCTGAGGGCGCTGATTTGAAATGGGCGCGCATCATCGGTTCCCTGGCCCTCATATCCGGACTTTTGGCCTACTCGGTCGAAGGCGCTTTGTTCGCGCATGCCGAGGCGCGTCCTTACTGGTACGGGGCTCTTTACCCGATCGATTTTTTCCTGGGCGCCTCTTTTTGCGGCTTCGCCTGGATCATGGCGATGGGAATAATTACGTACAAGGTCAAAGGGCGAAGATATCCCTTCAAAGTTAAAGGATCTATTTCTATGAAATGGCCCAAATACTGGCCTTGCTTTTAAGCATAGGGATTTCTCTTCACCGCTTACAAGATGGGGCATGGGCTTTTTGAGCCGGCCAAAGCCAAGACGATCATGCTGTTCTTAACCGGACCATTTAGTCCGGCCTTCTGGTTGTTCGAAATCGTCATCGGGATAGTCCTGCCCATAGTTATTTTGCTTTATGCGGCCAGGCAGAAAAAAATAACCGCTGTGATGGTGGCCTCAATTATGGTGCTGGTGGGCTACTTCGTGAAGAGATATGACTTTGTCGTTGGCAGCCAGGTGTACCCGCTCATAAAAAAACAAGGCCCCCTTTCTTCCTATCTGCCGACCTTCATGGAAGTGCTGTTGATCGGCGGGCTTTTGGGGACTCTTTTTCTAATCTACACGCTGGGGGTAAAATTCCTGCCCTTAAAAGAACAGGGAAGCGATTCTGCGGATTAAGTTCAATAAGCATCAGGGTATATTTTTGGCATTTAACAGGAGGAAATATGAAAACCAGTGGATGGATTAAACTTGTATTAACAGTGCTTTTGGTCGTTTGGCTGATCGGCTGCGGCTCCGATGAGGTTAAGGTTGAAACGATGTTGGCCGGCCCCAAGACTTACATCGGCTCCGAACAGTGTAAAGTCTGTCACCTGGAGCACTACGACTCCTGGAAGATGACCCTGCACAGCCGTACGCTGCAGGATGTGACCGAAAACCGGGACGCCCTGATTACGGGAATTGATCCCGCGGTCATCCGGGCTGATCTGAAAAAGCGGCAAAATGAGCTGAAGGTGCCGGTGGATGAAATCTATATCCCCAAAGTCGAGGAAATTAAATATACTCAGGGCATCCAGTGGAAAGCAGCGATATGTGGTTGAAAAAAACGGCAAGCTCTATATTGCGCCCATCGAGTATAACGCCTGGAGCCACGAATGGACCAATTACCGCGAGGCGGACTGGGATCAACGTCCCTGGATAGAGAAATGCGGCGGTTGTCACGCAACAGGCGTCGATCTTGAAAAAGGTACGTTTACTGAGGCCGCCGTCGGCTGCGAAGCCTGCCACGGCCCGGCCTCTCTCCACGTGGCCCTGCCCAAAACGGCCGTCTTTGATAAACGCTTGACGATTGTCAATCCATCCAAGCTGTCGGCGGGCATCCGGACCCAGATCTGCGGCTCCTGTCACGGCAGCGGTGAGACCATCCAAGCCAAAGGCGTCGACTGGCCGGTGGGTTTTCGGCCGGGCCGGGCCCTGGGGCCCTACCAGAAGACCACCCATCAAGTCGGGGAAGACGAAGCACAGTTTTACGCCGACAAGTCCAGGGACCGTCATCATCGGCAATACAATGACTGGCGGCAGTCCATCCACGCCCAAAAAGGGGTCTCATGCACGTCGTGTCATTACGTCCATCAATTGGGCTTACCCCCGACTCAATTCCAGACCGTGGGGGCCGGATCCGGGCAGTGCCTGAGCTGCCATACCGGAAACACCAACAAATACGCCCATGCCATCCACTCGTTTTCCAACTGTATTGGCTGTCACATGCCCAGAATTACCATGAGCGCCGAATCCGGTGCCGCGCTGCGCCACAACTTCAAGCTCATGTCCCCGGAGGACAGCTTGAAGGCGGGCGGCATCGAAAAGGTACCCAATGCCTGCAGCAGCTGCCACCATCATAAAAAGACACCCCTGGTGGATCTGGTCGGTTTTCTGGAGGCATCCAAAATGAGGGATACCCCCTTACCGTTTACCGTACACCGCCGACCTGAGCAGCCGGCAAAGTGAAAGGTACTTGATTTAAAAATGAAGGTTCGTTTGGCATATTTTGGAGCAGTAGTGCTCCTGATTGGGCTCTTTAGCCTATTTATCGTTCCATCAGGGCCGCCTTTAGCCCAACAAGAAGTCACCTCCAAAATCTATCGCTATCGCGAGCGGGTGGCAACCGGATACTATGAAGGCTATGAAGTCAGTCCCCGGCGCCAGCGTGCTCTGGTGCCGGTGCCCGGAACCCAGGCGCGGCCTTTTCCCTTACGGTTCCGCCTCGGCCATGGTGCGTATTCGCGCCCGGCTGCCGGACTCCCACCAAGGGCTCAAGTTCTACTACCGGACCACCTGTATCGAGTGCCATCCGCAAGAGGCCCGCAACATCCACTCGGTTCGGGCCGGGATTACCTGTCGCCAGTGTCACGGGCCGGAGCCAATTGCGGCCATCAACCACTACTACTCGGCGATGAGCCCCATTCGGCGGCATGCCTATGTCTGCGCCAAGTGTCACGAGGGCGCCAATGCCGCTTTTGCCGACTTTTATGTGCACGAGCCGGCGGGCACGGCGCTGTCAACCAGAGAGAGCTTTCCGGTCTTGTTTTACACCAGCTGGGGGATGCTCTTACTCTTGCTGGGCACCCTGGCCTTTTTTGTACCCCACAGTTTTATGGTGGGGCCTGCGGGAGTTATTTGAAAATAAAAGCCTTCAAAATTTGATAAAGGAACGGATCTCCCCCAGACTTAAACGCATGAAGGATGGGGCCTTCTCTATAATTCAGCGTGTGATGGCGGGCTTGCGAAAATTATTTGAGAAAAAGAAAGCTGCGGAAAATGAGGCCGAGGATGCTCCTTAAACGATTTAATAGAACCCAGCGTCTCTATCACCTTTTTCTGGTGGTCACCTTTCTGATTCAGGCGGGGACCGGCTTTAGTCGTCTGTTTATCACCACGGACTTCGGCAGGACACTCAGCGGCCTTTTCGGCGGGTATGAGACTGCAATTGTGATCCATTTCTGGGTGGGTGTTTTGATGATGGTAGGATTCGTGGTGCATAGCATTTATCTGATTTCAAAGATTAATTGGCAGCATCCAATCAAAAGTATTCTGGGCCCGGACTCTCTAATGCTCAACCTTGACGATGCCCAACATCTTTATCAACGAATCCTTTGGACGATCGGCATGGGTTCACCGCCTAAATTGGACCGCTGGGCCTATTGGGAAAAATTTGATTACTGGGCGGTCTACTGGGGCCTGCCGCTGCTGGCGATTACCGGAATAATGCTAAAATTTCCCCTGCTGACAACCCTGGTACTGCCCGGCTGGGTGTTGAATATCCTCGCCCTTCTGCATAGGGCCGAAGCAATTTTGGCGGCATCTTACATCTTCATCGTTCACTTTTTTATCGGGCATCTACGACCTTCCAGTTTTCCAATGAACGAAGCCATGTTTTCAGGCAGCGTCCACCTGGAAGAGGCGTTGAAGGAGAAGCCCGCCTGGGTAGAGCGCCTGAAGAAAGAAGGAAAATTCGAATATGCGATGGCCAAAGCCCCGGCCCGCTGGTACAAGGTGCTTTATTTTATTTTCGGTTACAGCGCCCTGGGCTTTGGCCTCTATATCTTAATAAACGGAATTGTTTACGGTCGTTACATACAGTTGCACTAATTATCTTTCTATCCTTGATTCTAATCTTTCCTGAGCCCGAGATTTTATACCGCTTTTCATTATAATGTTCCGAATTGCGGAATTGCGGCATAAGTGGTTGTAGAAAAAAACGTTTGAATACCGGAACGTTTTTTTGACAACCACTATGAATAGTTTTTGATCAAAAACGGCGGTCTGCCTTCATATGGACCGATAGTGATTGAGCTTTTTATTGTCTGTGGTGTTATCGCCGCCTTTTGGCTGGTTTATACCCTGGGGGAAAAGTTCTGTATTTAAAGAATGAGATGCCTCGCTGGGTGCCATGAAAAAGTCTAAAGTACTGTTTCTGACATGGAGAAAGGAGGATAGATGAAAACAGGTCAAGCGCGCATCTTAGTTTTGATGGCATTGTTAGCTGCCGGGCTGGCTAACTGCGGCCCCGGTTCCGGCGATGTTAAAGTCGATATCGAAGAAATATTATCCAAATCGAAGATCTATGTCGGCTCCGAACAATGTCAATTCTGCCACCTGGAGCATTACGACTCCTGGAAAACAACCCTTCACAGCCGCACCATTCAAGACGTGACCCAAAATCAGGACGCTCTGATTGCGGAGATCGATCCCGAGGTCATCCTGACTGATCTTAAAAAACGGCAAAAAGATCTGAAGCTGCCGGCGGATCAGATTTATATCCCCAAACCCGAGGAAATAAAATACACCATCGGCATGCAGTGGAAGCAGGGCTTTCTGGTTGAAAAAAACGGAAAACTCTATGTCGCCCCTGTGCAGTATGAGGCCAGGACCAACCAGTGGATTAATTATAATGAAGCCGACTGGGACAAGCGGCCCTGGGACAAATATTGCGGCGGGTGTCACGCCACGGGCGTCGATCTGGAAAAAAACACCTTCGTTGAACCGCGTGTCGGCTGCGAGGCCTGTCACGGCCCCGGTTCCCACCATGTGGCCTTGCCCGAAAAAGCAGTCTTCGACAAACGCTTGACCATCGTCAACCCCTCCCAGCTACCGGCGGCCTTCCGAACCCAAATCTGCGGTTCCTGCCATAGCCGCGGCAAGTCGACCAAAGCTGAGGGCGCCAAATGGCCGGTGGGTTACCGGCCCGGCCGTGCCCTGGGACGGTATTTTGATACCAACAACTACGACGCCAAAGACATTAAAAGCACTTATGCCGAAGAGTTTGCCAAAGGGCACGGCCAGCAATATATCGAATGGCTGTACTCCACGCATTCCCAGGAAGGCGTTACCTGCACCTCCTGCCACTACGTCCATCAACTGGGCGTGGCCCCGACTCAATTCCAAACCAAAGGAGCCGGCTCCCAGCAATGTATGATATGCCACAAATTAATCAACAACAACTTGTCTCATTCCATACATTCGTTCCCCAACTGCATCGGCTGCCACATGCCCCGCATTGCCAGAAGCGAAGAATCCGGTGACACGCATTCCCATGTGTTTGTGACCTTGTTGCCCAAAGACACGATGCAAAATCCACAGGTTCCCAACTCGTGCCAAACCTGTCACAAACACAAAGACACGGATCTGAAAACACTGCAAGAGCTTTACGATGGTATCGTTAAAAAGAGTCTGTTGCGGGTTCACCAAAATCCCCAGAGGTGGTAGATGGAAATGACTTCTTTGGGAAAGAAATGGTTTTTTAGAGATCATGCCATTGGTGCCTTGTTTTGCTGCAGACAGGATCATTGTCATAAAAATCCGGATCGGTTGTGGTGCGGCATCCGGCTTATGATTGGCCTTGTTTGGCTCGCACTGTTTTTGCCGGGTCCGGCCTGGTCCCAGACGCAGGCCACCTCGAAGATTATTCGATACCGTGAGCGTGAGGTAAGCTCCCGCTACTATGAAACTTACGAAGCCAAACCCCGCCCCTATCCCGTTTTTGTGAGAGGGGGTATTCCCCAAAGAAAAGCAATTACACTGTCACCGATTGCCGAGAAAGTTCGCCGCAGAAAATACCTGGCTGACTCGCACTGGGGTCTGAAGTTTTATGAACGCTTGACCTGCATTAAGTGTCATCCTCAACAGGCCCGAAACCTGCATAAGATAAGAGCCAAGATTACCTGCCGCCAGTGCCACGGACCGGAACCCATTGCCGGACTCAGCCACTACTACTCAAAGATGAGCCATAGAAGGCGGCATGCCTTTGTCTGTGCCAAATGTCACGAAGGAGCCAACCGCTCATTTGCTTCCTATGTCAACCACGAACCCAACCCGGCCGCCCTCAGTACCCGCCAAAGTTTCCCGTTGCTCTTTTACGTATTTTGGATGATGGCTGCGATTGCCGTGGGAACGTTTGCCGCTTTTTTGCCGCATGCGTTCATGTGGGGCCTGAGGGAGTTTTTACCGGATAACTTTGCGTTAGGTTTAAGAGAGCGTTTTGGTAAATGGAGGAAACCGGATGGCCAGGATTAAGCGCTTCACTCCGGCCCAGCGGATGTTTCACCTGCTGCTGATGCTATCCTTTCTCGCGCAGGCATTTACCGGCCTGGCACGATTGTATATTGAAACCAACTGGGGACGTTTTTTGGCATCTCTTTTCGGAGGCTATGATCAGACCCTTACCATTCATTGGTGGGTGGGTCTTTTCATGCTTGCCTTGCTGACTGTTCACATGCTATACGTCCTTATCCATGTCGACTGGCGGCGTTTCCCAAAAAGTATTTACGGCCCGGATTCGCTCCTCCCTCGAAGAGAAGATCTCGGTCAGGCCCTTCAGCATGCAGGCTGGATTCTGGGATTAAGACAACTACCACGATTTGATCGCTGGGGTTATTGGGAAAAGTTCGATTACCTGGCTGTCTTTTGGGGCATAACCCTTCTCGGCATCACAGGGGTAATTTTGTACAACCCTGTTTTCTTCAGCAACTATATGCCAGGATGGGTATTAAATGTGTTACTATGGGTCCATCGCATCGAGGCTGTCCTGGCGATTGTCCATGTGGCCACCATCCACTTTTTTATCGGACATCTGAGACGACACAACTTTCCCATGGACCTGGTTATGTTCGAGGGCAGCGTCGATCTGGATAAGGTCCGCCATGAACGACCGGCCTGGGTGGAGCGGTTGGAACAAAATGGAAACTTGCACGGCACTCTGGCAGGTAGCACACCCATCGCTTTGCGTGTCGTTTACTATGTTTTCGGCTTTTCGGTGATCGCCGGCTTTATCTACCTTCTTGTCAACGGCCTTGCGAATATCACAAGACTATTTGGATAAAATTGTATGAAAAAATCTCTTAAAATCTTTAATATTACTGAAAAAATGTAACTGTCGGAGGAGCTATGTATTTACCCAAAATTTACGAAAAATTTACCAGCCAGTATCCGGATGTTTTTAAAGATTTACAGCAGTTAGGAAAAACCTGCCGGGAGTCAGGCCCGCTGCAAAAGAAATACCAAGACCTCATTAATCTCGGCATTGCCATCGGCGCCAATTCCCGGGGAGCGGTGATGTCGCAAACCCGCAAAGCACTGGAATCCGGTGCCGGCAAAGAAGAAATTGCCCAGGTTGTTTTACTATCACTGACAACCATCGGTTTTCCGAAAATGATCGCGGCCATGGGCTGGGTTGATGAAGTACTTAACGAAGTTTTATCCTAAAACCATTTGGAAAGTTTACCGCAGTTATTTTTTTGTTGACTTCGATCAAAGACTCCGGTAACCGTTTTGGGTGTAAAAGTATGCATTGATTAAAAGTGCATATTTTTTTATCAACCGTTATGTTAATTTTAACATATGCCACTATGTGGGTTACAGCGTTCAGATGTCAGGTGTCAGTTCTCTTCCAGGTGTCAGGTTTCAGTGTTCAGGTTTCAGCGGATAGAGGTCAGACGACAGCCTGCGATGAGCTACATTCTGCCTGAGCCTATGTCGAAGGCAGTCGAGTCGAAGACAGAAGGTAAAAACTGCAAGATTAAACACGCTTTCTGACTTCTGTTTTCTGTCCTCTGTCATCTGTTTACTGACACCTGGATAAGAAAGGACAACACTGACCATGGATGCTTTTGAAGTACTGTTGGAAAATTCAGCGGAGGCCCACGGGCATCTTTGCCCGGGACAGGTGGTGGGCGTGCGCATGGCCATGTTGGGATGCCGCCTGATTGGACTCGAGGAGCCCACACGTCACGATCAGATCAAAAAGCTGATCATCTATGTGGAGATGGATCGCTGTACTGCCGATGCGGTGGCCCATGTGACCGGTGTCAAACTGGGGCGGCGTTCATTGAAATTTATGGATTACGGCATTATGGCAGCCACCTTTGTAAACATGGAAACCGGCAAGGCCTTTCGGGTGATCTCCACCGAAGAGGCCCGCAGCCTGGCAAGCGCCTATGCGCCGGAAATTGCCGATAAATACCCGCAGCAGCTGGAAGCTTACAAACGCATGCCGGACAGTGTGCTTTTTCGGGTACAGCAGGTCAGAGTGAAGATAGACGAATGCGACCTGCCCGGACCCACCCGCTACAAGACACCCTGCAGCCGCTGCGGTCAGGTGGTGCGCGATCAAAGGGAAGTCATTAAAAACGGGCAGGTTCTCTGCAAGCCCTGTGCACAGGACAGCTATTTTTCCGACGCCAGGGAGGTGACCTGGCCGGATATGAACCGGGTTCCCGGTAAAGATGATAATCAATCGATGTCGGATGGGCATTCTGAAACGATTGCGGGCGGGGATGAACCCCGCCCCTACCAATGTCAATAATTCACAAGCGTAGGGGCGGGATTTACTCCCGCCTGCGCAATCACTGATTGAGGAAAGTTAATGAGACCCAAACCAAGGGAGTTCAACAATGCTGAAAAAGATCAAATTGCAAGAAGCGGTGGGAACCAAGCTGGCCCATGATCTAACCGAAATTCGTCCCGGTGAATTCAAAGGCGCGGCCTTTCACAAAGGACATACCGTCTGCAACGAAGATCTCTGCCGACTTCAGAAAATGGGGAAAAACCACCTCTATGTCCTTGACCTCGATGAAGACGAAATCCATGAAGACCAGGCGGCCGCCATTTTAGCCGATGCTTTGGCCGGTGACGGCATTGTCTGGAAAGACGAACCGCGGGAGGGAAAGATCAAGCTGCTCGCTGGAGAAAACGGGCTGTTTGCCGTTAACTCCGCTGCACTGGCTGCCTTTAACATGGTCGATGAGGTTATGTGCGCCACCCTTCACAATCACACCATTGTCAAAAAAGGGGAACTGGTCGCCGCCACCCGCGCCATTCCGCTGATAATGAAACGCGCACCCATCGAACGGGCCGC
>PVMK01125630.1_pt1 | contig 14103 bp, 9 predicted proteins | sample 1853481 | NCBI WGS metagenome assembly PVMK01 (sample SAMN08533507, study PRJNA380276) | Marine sediment metagenome, whole genome shotgun sequencing project. | reverse complement strand
GCAAGAGGCATACTAACACTTCTTCAATTACTTAAAGATGATATAATTGATATTGATTACTACACTGTATATTTTACTCCCAATTTTGTAAATCTAATCTGGCGCTTTGGTAATTATTACAATGGTGATATAAAAAGAACTGCTAAAAACAGTAAATATATTTTGGACACAGATGATTTTGAGACTCTATTAAAATACCGCATAGTTCATACTAAATTTGCAGACAAGTTTAACAAGCCCGATTCTCAACTTGGCAATGTGTTGACCTCAGCAGAGCGACATTTTGCCAACTACCATTCCAAGGAAATCGTAACAGAGCAGCTTCTAGAGTTAATTATTAGCCTAGAGTTTTTATATTCTCCAGATGATAGACAAGAACTAACTCACCGAATTCGTCAATATGCTGGAATATTTATTGGAAATCAGATGGACAGCAGAGAAGTGTATAAATTCCTAAATGAGATGTTAAGAAAGCGAGGGGCATTAGTGCACGGCGGATATGACATCAGGGAAGTTGATGAAGGTCGTTTTATAAGCGATGACGAAATAAACAAACTGGCTTCTATCGTAAGAAAATCACTCTTAAATTTCATAGTCCTTTATTTAAGAGGTGAAAACTCTCGTGAGAAAGTACATCAGATAATACAAGATGCAGCATTTTATGCTGATAAGGCTGTTGAACTTAAAGATGCTGTCAATATAGACAAGTTTCTCGAAGAGAACATTCAAAAGACCTAGCAAGCCAAAGAAGGGATAACACCATTAATTGTGGTGCCGAAGGCGGGAGTCGAACACGCTTATTGTCAGAATGAAGAGATTTACCCGCGTGATAGCAGTGCAGGTTCTTTTCTTTACAATCTCTTGTGCTATATTTTAAGTATGCGTGTTTTGATTTTGATAATATGTTTGTTTCTCTTCTCAGCTACCGGCTTTGATGATTTTACTTTCTCTACCACGCCTGGTTCAATGCGTTTGCATCACACGCGTGGGGTAGATAATGCAGTTCAAGGCTATGAGGACAATCATACACAAAATCAAGAAAATCAACATGAGATTCAGGATTGTTGTCATATGCATAACTATGTCTTAACAGGTGTATTGGCTGCTTCAACTGACATAGTAAAAAAGTGCATGGCTTTAGGACCAAGCGATGCTTTATATTCAAGCGATTTATCCCTTCTTTACAGACCCCCAATAGTCTAAAAATACAGGCGTAGTATGCCTGTATTTTCACAGCGCTCTTATCTGAGCGCACTGCCTTTATTATCTAAAAATCTAAAGGAACACAAAAGGAATAAAACATGTACAAAGGAAGATTAATTCTTCCTGTGCTCATGATAATGGTGTTTTTTTCACCACAAGCACAGGCGGAAAACACCCTAAAACTGGAACAGGCATATATGCTTGTATTAAGTCAAAACCCGAAAGTGCGCAGCTATAAAGCGCGCTATATGGCAGCGGAAGGCAACCGTTTGCAACAATCCCTCAGACTTAACCCAGAAGCTTTTTTTGAAGTCGAAGACTTTGCCGTGAAGGGCCCGCGCGATGGCTTTGAGGCTACGCAATATACACTGGGGATTGAGCAGCAATTTGAAATCGCGGGCAAGCGCTCTAAGCGCGAAAAGGTTGCTGATTTTGAAAAAGAGCTCGCACGGCAGGAAGCCCTGGCCGCTATTCAGGCTATACTGGCGCAAACCGAAGCCGCTTATATGCGCGTGGCGATAGCGCAGGAACGCTTTAATCTTGCCGAAAAGCGCGTGACGCTGGCGGATAAAACCCATGAAACAGTCAAGAAGCGGGTTAGCGCAGCGAAATCTGCTGATATTCAACACACTAAGACTGATATTGAAGTGGCGGCTGCGGACGTGGAAAAGCGCAAAGCCGAAAAGGAATTGCTGATTGCCAAAATAACACTGGCCAATCTGATGAACGTGCCCGTTTTGGAGCAAAGCATTACAGCGGATTTATCCATGCTGCCGGACGTGCCGGAACTCGCGGTCATTATGCAGGCACTTGAGAAAACGCCAATGAGTATCATGAGCCGGTTATCTGTCACCAGGCAAGAGGCGGCGATTGATCTGGCCCGTGCAAACGGCGTTCCCGATCCGACCTTTGGTTTGGGTGTGCGTCGTTTCGCCCAAGATGATACTACGGCTTTACTTGCCATCTTATCTATTCCCATTCCAGTTTCAAACCGTAATCAGGGAAGGATTGCCGAAGCTAAGGCCAATTTGATGGCCGCACAATCTGATCAGGAAGTCCAGCGCTTGGGTTTAACAAAACGGGCCATGGAAATGTGGCATACGCTCGTTAACGCAAGGGAAGAAGCCCTCGAGTATCAGAACAATATTTTACCCGCTGCGCAACGGGCTTATGTACAGGCAGAGGATGGATTTACCCGGGGCGCTTTTTCATTCCTCGATCTGCTGGATTCGCAGCGCACACTTTTTAACGTGCAGGACAAGCATCTGAAATCTCTTGACGATTTCTATGAAACCAAGGCACAAGTCGATCTACTGACCGGCGCATATGCACCGGCTGCCGTTTCGGCTTTTGACCATAACACAAATGAAAAAGGACAAACCAATGAATAGAAAAATACTCTCTATATTAATTTTAGGTGCAGTCTTCTTTGCATGGCAGATTACGCTGGGAACAATTGCTTCAACGCAAGCTGAGCAAGCCGGCTTTGATGAGCGTGGCGAGGAAGAAGAGGAAGTACACGGCCCCAATGGTGGCAAGCTGTTTCGTGATGGTGATTTTGCCGTAGAGCTAACCATTTTTGAAGAGGGCGTGCCGTCGCAATTCAGGGTTTACGCATATGATAATGACGAACCCGTAAACCCTGCTGAAGTGAAGCTTACGATTGAATTGCATCGTCTGGATGGTGAGGTAAATCGTTTCGCTTTTACTGCGCAGGATGATGTGCTGGTCTGCAATGGCGTGGTGACCGAACCTCATTCTTTTGATGTGAAAATGACAGCTATCCATAAGGGTGAGACTCATCACTGGGAATTTGATTCCTATGAAGGGCGCACCAAAATCAGCGATACGGCTGCTCAGAAAGCCAATGTAAAAACTGAGATAGCTGGCGCTGGTACAATATCACAATATGCTCATCTGACTGGAAAAATCACTCTCAATCGCAACACCACATCGGATGTACGAGCGCGTTTCCCCGGTATCGTCAAAGCGGTGAAAACGACATGGAGCGAACAGGTGAAAAAAGGACAAGTACTGGCTATGATCGAAAGCAATGAAAGCCTAAAAACATATCCGGTAACTGCCCCAACCGATGGTGTGATTCTGGCGCGTAATACCAATGTCGGTGATGTGACTGGTGATGATGTGCTTTTTACCATCGCCGATTTATCGGAAGTCTGGGCAGAGTTTCATGTGTTCCCGCGTGACTTGGCCACTGTGAAACAAGATCAGATTGTCCATGTAAAGACGCTGGGTAGCGTCAAAAAAGAGCAAAGCCAATCGACTAAAGCATCAATTAGTATTCTGCTCCCAACTGCCGACCAATTAAGTCAAACTGTACTGGCTATTGTGCCATTGGATAATACAGATGGAACGTGGCGTCCCGGTATGACGGTGGAAGGTGATGTGCTGATAGTTGAAAAAAAGGTGCCTCTCATGGTCAAGACTTCTGCCTTGCAGCGATTCCGTGATTTCACAGTGGTGTTTGCAAAAATTGGAGACACTTATGAAGTCCGCATGCTTGAGCTAGGTGCAAATGACGGCGAGTTCGTGGAAGTATTGGAAGGACTAAAGCCGGGCACAGAATATGTAACGGAAAATAGCTTCCTTATCAAAGCAGATATCGAAAAATCAGGAGCCAGGCATGACCACTAATACAGAAAATAATACCTCGATGCTGGAACGCATCATTCATCTATCAATCCGGCATCGCTGGCTTGTACTGTTTGCAGTCTTCGGGATTTGCATTTTAGGCATTTATAATTTTAAGCACCTGTCCATTGATGCCGTGCCGGATATTACGAATGTTCAAGTTCAGGTCAACACGGAAGCTGCTGGTTATACGCCCTTAGAGGTCGAGCAACGTATTACGTTTCCGATTGAAACGGCAATTGCCGGGATTCCAAAGCTGGATTATACGCGCTCGATTTCGCGCTATGGGCTGTCACAGGTCACGGTTGTTTTTGAAGAAGGCACCGATATTTATTTTGCGCGGCAATTGTTGGCCGAGCGTTTACAGGGAATTAAAAGTGAGATTCCCGCAGGCATAGAACCGATGATGGGGCCAATAGCCACCGGCCTTGGTGAAATTTATATGTACACTGTAGAGATCGAAGACGGCGCTGTTAAAGAAGACGGCACCGCTTATACCCCTATGGATTTACGGACCATTCAGGAATGGGTGATTAGGCCTCAGCTTCGTAATCTAAAGGGCGTAATCGAGATCAATACAGTCGGCGGGTATGAACAGCAATATCATGTGTTGCCTTACCCGGAACGCTTGCTGGCCTATGATTTGACCATTGCCGATTTGATTGAGGCGCTAGAGCGTAATAACGATAATGTTGGCGCGGGTTATATTGAAAAGTACGGCGAACAGTACCTCATCCGCATACCCGGACAGGTTAAAGGGATTGAGGATATTCAGCGCATTATTGTGACCAAGCGCGACGAGGTCACAATCCGCATCGGTGAAGTGGCTGATGTGGCGCTTGGTTCACCTTTGCGAACAGGCGCAGCCACACAAGACGGAGCGGAAGTCGTTATAGGTACGGTGATGATGCTGACAGGCGAGAACAGCCGAGATGTCGCACAGCGGGTGGCGGAAAAGCTAGAAATTGTGAATGAATCTCTACCCGAAGGGATTCATGCCAATCCTGTCTATGACCGCACTTCTTTGGTTGAACGTACAATCAAGACCGTAGAGAAGAACCTTGTTGAAGGTGCTTTGCTGGTGGTCGTCATTTTATTCCTGCTTTTGGGAAATCTGCGAGCGGCGCTCATTACCGCGCTTGTTATTCCCATTACAATGCTCATGACCATTACAGGTATGGTCGAAAACAGGGTTTCAGGAAACCTTATGAGTCTTGGTGCGCTGGATTTTGGTCTGATTGTGGACGGCGCGGTGATTATCATTGAAAACTGCATACGGCGTTTTGGTATGGAGCAGCACAGACTGGGCCGGTTGCTCACCCAAGACGAACGATTTTCGCTTGCAGCCAATGCCACAACTGAAGTTATTAAGCCCAGCATCTTCGGGATTTTGATTATTACGATTGTGTATATCCCGATTTTCTCTCTCACAGGCGTTGAGGGCAAAATGTTTCACCCTATGGCCTTTACCGTAGTGACGGCCTTGCTTTGCGCGATGGCTTTATCACTGACCTTTGTTCCGGCAGCGGTGGCCACGTTCATTAGCGGCAAGGTTAACGAAAAGGAAAACATGGTAATACGCGGAGCCAAGCGCGGCTATGAGCCTTTATTGAAATGGAGCATCCGCCACCCGGCCACAGTCCTTATCTTCACCCTGGTTCTAGTGGTTATCAGTTTATTTGGGGCCTCGCGTATGGGTGCGGAATTTATACCGAGTCTTGATGAAGGGGATATAGCCCTTCACGCTATGCGTATTCCAGGCACCAGCCTGACCCAATCAACGGAAATGCAGCACGCGCTTGAAAAGGAGATTATTAAATTTGCCGAGGTTCAAACTGTATTCAGCAAAATCGGTACGCCGGAAGTGGCAACCGATCCGATGCCGCCGAATGTGGCCGATACTTTTCTGATCTTAAAACCGCGCGAAGAATGGCCCGATCCAGATTTGCCAAAGTCCGAATTGATCACACGTATGGAAGAGACGTTAGAACAGATTCCTGGTAATAAATATGAGTTCACCCAGCCGATCCAGATGCGTTTTAACGAGCTTATATCTGGTGTACGGAGCGATCTGGCTGTGAAACTCTATGGCTATGATCTGGAACAACTTCTGAAAACTGCGCAGGAAATTGAAGCCGTCGTAAAAAAAGTTGAAGGTTCGGCAGACGTTAGCATGGAGCAAGCCTCTGGCCTTCCGACCTTGAGCATTATCCCAGACAGAAAGAGGCTTGATCTTTACGGCCTGAATATTTCGGACGTGCAGGATGTCGTGCAGGTTGCAATGGCCGGGCGCTTGGCCGGGCATATTTTTGAAGGCGATCGCCGCTTTGATCTGGTTGTGCGACTGCCAGAGCATTTACGTACAGACATTAAGAGCCTTGAAATGCTACCCATTCCTTTGCGGAGCGCAAAACAGGACGGCGTGGATAAAACGCCGGATTATGTACCTTTAAAGGAAGTGGCTGATTTGAATATCGCATACGGACATGCCCAAATCAGCCGTGAAAACGGCAAACGGCGTATCTTTGTAACCGCCAATGTGCGAGGTCGTGATTTGGATAGCTTTGTTAAAGATGTTCAGCAGGCCGTGCGGGAGAAGGTCGATGTTCCGCCCGGATATTGGGTGGATTATGGTGGTACATTTGAACAACTAATTTCGGCGCGGCAACGCCTGATGATAGTTGTGCCTGCGGCCTTGCTCTTGATTTTTGGACTGCTGTTCATGGCGTTCAATTCGGCGCGGGCTGCATTACTGGTCTTTTCCGGCGTGCCGCTGGCACTCACAGGCGGCATTGCCGCCCTGATACTACACGATATTCCTTTGTCGATTTCTGCGGGAGTTGGCTTTATCGCCCTGTCCGGCGTTGCAGTGTTGAACGGCGTTGTGATGCTCTCTTTTATACGGGACTTGGAAGCTAAAGGCAAAACGTTGGACGAGGCTATCATAGAAGGCGCATTAACACGTTTGCGTCCAGTTCTCATGACCGCCCTTGTAGCCAGCCTTGGTTTTGTACCAATGGCGTTTAATGTCGGTGCAGGCTCGGAAGTCCAAAGGCCGCTGGCCACGGTTGTGATCGGCGGAATTATATCCTCAACAATCCTCACATTGCTGGTACTTCCGGCTCTGTATAAATGGTTTCCCAGAGGGCCGTTTCTTAAGAAAACGAAATATATTAAGGAAGATATATGATTTTTGCCGTTGTTAAATAGTGCTCTCAGCCTTCGACATACTTTTATATCAAACTTGATCGTAGGTGAAAAAGAGGACTTCGCAACAGTTATGTCTCTATCATGTCAAGCCCCCAAAAACCGGTCCACCTTTTAAGTTACAAATTTTCATATAATTCACTAGTGAGTTGAAGGAAATCTGTCTTCAAACTCCTTCGTTTTCGTAACTGATACAATTGCCTTTGGAGCAGGTGGTTTGTATCCAAGAGCGCTGTGTGGTCTTACTTCATTGTAGTGTCTTCTCTATAAACCTATTATAGGGGGGCAGGTCATAATTATGCTCAATAATTATTCATCACCGGCATAAATCGAGGCGTTTCATTAAGCTTATCTATCGGATAAGCAGGATCTGTTGGAGGATTACCATTATTGTTGCGGGCTTCTCCCTGCCATGGCATTGAGGGCTGCTCCAGGGAAAAGATACCCAGGTTATGATCAATAGGGCATACACTTGAGAAATTTTTATTCATAAATTGGAACACAACACTTCCCTGGTACTTTGGATTGGCGCTAATTAGATCATTCGACTTGGCAAGTACTTCATCAAGCCACATAGCCTGCAAAGACTCATCACCCCCTGCATTGGGCTCAATATTCGCCGGGGAGCACATTCCGTTGGTCAACGCAGGCCCTCCTACTAGGAATACACCAAGCTCTGAAAGCAAGAGGGGGATTGAGTTATCGGTGAGTAATGTTCCTTGTGCAAGCATTCCATCAACAAATTCTTCCAGCTGTTGGGATGGGTTCTCTGAAGAGCCGGGAAGCCCGATTCCATAGAAATTTACACATGCGATAAAACGGCCCTCCATATTGTTACTTTTGTAAACATTAAATACATTTGTCGTATCGGTGAGTGCGTTCGCCACCACCGCTTCCTTGCCTGAGCCGTTAGTCTTGATGGGAGTGCAGATAGGCACATTTGAAAGTGTTCCAGAGGCTCCTTTTATAGCATTTAATGTTTGTGGAATAAAATCTAGAAAACCGTTCAGTTCATTACCAACAATGAATAGGGCAATAGCACTTTTCGCCTTGTCTGAGTAGTTGTTAATATCGTCAATTATTTTTTCAGCTGTTTCTGTGGCCATGCATCCATTGCAAAAAGGTATAGTCACCTTAATGCCCATGTCTGCAGCGTATTCGAGAAATCCCTGATGGTCGCGCTGCCAATTCCAGTCGTACATTCGAATGAAATTAACACCAATATTTTTCATAGTCATTAGGTCATCACGAAATTTATCCGGTTTTTGAGAGCAACCTACAGATGTTTTATTACCCCAGAGCTGGCAAAAATCTTGGTTGTAAAAGTCGTCGTCAAAGTACATATTATCTGGATTCTGTTCGAAGTTAGACGGTCTTGGGTCGTATGCCATTCCTTTGATTTGCTGGGATAGGGTTAAAGGAACGCATATGTCTATTGATGCGCAACCTATACATGTATCAAATGAGTTGTCATCACACATACACTGGCCGTCACACCACGTTGCGCCACTAAAATCTGTGGAAGAGAGAGTCACTCCAGTCAGATCCGCGCTACTCAGAACCGCATTATCAAGTTTCGCTCCACTCAGATTCGCATTACTCAGATTTGCGTTGCTTAGATTTGCATTGCTCAGATTCGCTCCACTCAGATTGCAACTAGGGCAGCTATTTGTTGAGATAAGTGTAGATATATTATCTGATACCGACTGTGCTCTTGCATCTTTGGATACAGTATTTTGTATATTCTTTAGTATATTCGCTATTACTACTTTAAATCCGTTAATTAATCCGTCCCTTTGTATCGCTTGCTGTGTATCATCCGGATTTGGTCTTATAAAAACAGAATGCGTAGTCTCAATCCTTCCGTCATGGTGAATAGTCATAACATAATCCCCTGCCTCTATTATTTCTGTAATACACTCTCCATTTACGTCCAGCCTGAAAATCAGGTTTCCATCGGCATCATCAAGCTCCATAAAATGCCCTGCTCCGGGGTCGTCGTCTTCCCAGCAGAAGGTGTGTTCCAGTGTTCGTGTGTATCTAAATGGAATTATGTCATGCCCCACTCCTCCTGTATCGTTTTCATGTCCCTCGGAGTCTGGATGCTCTAGAAACTCTACTATAAGATGTTTTTCCGGGTCAGCAACCAAACCTGGATTCGCCCCAAGGTCATGTTCCGTAAGAGCTCGCGCGTCTTGAGATGATCCGCCTCCCCCATTATTATTGCACCCTCCGATTGCGCCTAATGATATAACCCCGAATAGTAATACAAATCCCAAACACTTCATTAAATAATCTCGTGACTTTAGTAATCTGCTCATAACTATTCCCCCTGATTTATTAATATATGGCTTAAAATGAAATTCATTAGATTCTGATAATACTATAGCCGAGATTTTTAATACAAGTTGTAATTAAGCTCGGTTTAAGTTGGAATCATGAGGAATGCAACTAAACAAAAAAGGGAGCCGAAGCTCCCCTTAAGTTTAAATTGAAGTGTATTTAGACTCTAAGTGTTTACTTTCCTTCTTCTTAGAATCATAAATCCTACTATTCCCAAAATACCTACCATAGCTATTAATCCCCATTCATTGAGGGCTGGGATTGGTGTTGTTATAATGGGTGAAGGACAGTCGACATCCCCACATTCGTACGGGGGTCCTCCAGAAACCGATATGCCATCTACCTCATTGAGTGATGTGACGTATGCGAGTAGCTCGCATTGACATGCCTTCAATTCCTCCGGACCGTAGAGTACTGTCTCCTCCTCGTCCACCCCGCGTGGGCAGCCGGGGGGCAAGGGAATTATTGTTGATGCCACGCACACATGGACGTGCATTGAAGGGATATCGTCCTCGGTGATGCCGATATATGTTTGTGTGGCCGGGGGCCCATTTTGGGTTATGCAGTTTCCCGGTGGGAAGTCTGGGTTGGGTCTTTTTACGTATTCAGGGTTAGTTTTGTATGGGGTTGTCCAGCATTCCTTGGTCTTTGGTATCAGGTCGTTGAAATCGCAGGGACAAGTCGTGGCCGGTTGTGCGACCGCTGGGGTCCCATGGGGGCTTGTGAGGGCCAGTGCTCCTAGGAAGGCTACAAAAACCAGCAATGAAACACACAAACCTATGAATCTTAATGATTTATTCATTATCTTCTTCCTTAGCCTCATGTATGTGTTCTTTCAAACGTTAGTTAAAATCACTGATAAGAAACTTTTAATATTTAACATGCCATACCTCCCCAACTTTCCCTTACTACTTTAAGTAGTGCATATACCATGCCGTTTCAAGAGTAGGCGTAACCTGTACAATTTATTGCTATTTTTATTGTTTGAGTTCTTATGTGAAGAAAGAGGGTGTCAAATTCTCTTACATAAGACATATAGTCTTACCGCTTAATAAGTTGCTCGAAAATTATTTCGCTCATGTTTGTCCTCCACCCCTTTTGTCAAGGAGGATTTAAGGTGGATTCATGAAGAATGCAAGGCTTCCTATCTATTCTGATTATCTCTTGTAGATAGGGTTTTCTGTCGAAAATCTAACTTATCTATGTACCTATTATAGGGGGCAGGTCACATTTACATTTATATTTAGACTTGTTACAATAACAAAAATCAAAAACATTATAATGGGATGGGAAAAATGAAAAATAAAATCCTTCTAACTGTTTTAATCTTACTTATAGCTTTTCCATTAACCGCGTTTTCTGAAAATAACGAAAAGAAATCATACTCGCCTTATGTTGGTGAATCGTATCCAAAAAACGTATACTGGGGCGATACTCATTTACATACAAGCTTTTCCATGGATGCCGGTGCATTTGGTGCGCGCCTCGACCCTGAGGATGCATACCGTTTTGCAAGGGGAGAAGAATCAATATCTTCAGTTGCGAGAATGAAAGTAAAGCTCTCAAGACCACTGGATTTTCTTGTTGTAGCAGACCACTCCGATAATATGGGGTTTTTCCCTCAACTTTATGCTGGGGATCCCGAATATCTCAAAGATGAGACAGGAAAAATTTGGTATGATAAAATTCAGCAGGGGGGTGATCAAGCAGTAGAGGTAGCAATTGAAATTATTGACCGATTTTCAAAAGGTACTTTTCCTCCGGCACTAGAATCAAGACCCGGAACTTCAGCTTACCGTGATGCGTGGGAACACACAATAAATGCAGCTGATAAATACAATGACCCGGGCAAGTTTACAGCTTTTATCGGTTATGAATGGACATCTAATACTGGTGGAAACAACCTGCACCGCGTTCTTATATATAAAGACGACGGCAAAAAGGCAATCCAGATGGTGCCTTATACCACAATCCGTCCTGAAGGGAGTGACAATCCACGTGACTTATGGAAATGGTTGGACACATATGAAACTAAGACCGGCGGCAATATCCTTGCCATTGCACATAACGGTAATCTGAGCAACGGAATTATGTTTCCCATAGTAGATTCTTTTTCAGGCAAAAAAATTGATAGAAAATATTCCGAAACACGTATAAGATGGGAACCTCTATACGAGGTAACTCAGATTAAAGGTGACGGTGAAGCACACCCGTTTTTATCTCCCGATGACGAATTTGCAAACTATGAAACGTGGGACAAGGCAAACCTAAATTTAAGCGTGCCCAAGGAACCGGAAATGCTTCAATATGAGTATGCCCGTGCAGCTTTAAAAACCGGGCTTAAATTAGATAAGGAATTAGGTGTAAACCCTTATAAGTTTGGCATGATAGGATCAACAGATAGCCATACAGGACTTGCCACTGCTGATGAAGACAACTTTTTTGGCAAACATTCAGGAACAGAGCCAAATCCCGAGCGAATTACACATGTGGCTGCACAATTTGGAGATGAAATAATTGTGGGCTGGGAAATGGTGGCATCTGGTTATGCCGGTGTCTGGGCAACTGAAAACACTAGGGAAGCTCTTTTCGATGCTATGCAGAAAAAAGAGACCTATGCTACTACCGGACCGAGAATCCCGGTAAGGTTCTTTGGGGGCTGGGATTACACCTCAGACGATATTCATAGTCCTAATTATGTTCGTATAGGTTACAACAAAGGTGTACCGATGGGAGGTGACCTGACAAAGGCGCCAAAGGGGAAGTCGCCTGTGTTTTTAATACATGCTGCAAAAGACCCTGAAGGAGCAAACCTGGACAGGGTGCAGGTTATTAAGGGCTGGCTTGATAAGGACGGAACTTTAAAGGAAAAAATATACAATGTTGCATTATCCGATAACAGAAAGACTGGTAAAGATGGCAAAGCTCCTCCCGTCGGTAATACGGTTGATGTAAAAAATGCAACTTATACAAACAGCATTGGCGATTATAAACTTGCTGCTATCTGGACTGATCCTGATTTCAATCCTAAAGAAAGGTCATTTTATTATGTCAGGGTTCTTGAAATACCCACTCCAAGGTGGACAACGTATGATGCAGCGTTCTATGGCGCTGAGATACCAGAAGGTGTACCAACATCCCAGCAGGAACGTGCATACACATCACCTATCTGGTATACACCATAATAATAAATTGTGTGATTCATATAGATCGTTGTAATGTTCTTAGAAGCAATGCCTACATGTTCTTTTATTCATCGTACATTTCAATAACCTCATCCGAGAATGGAGTTTAGTGTATTAATTCGGAGTGCCTATCCATGGCTGTTTTGCAGTTCAAAGAACCCTGTGGACGGTGCAGTTGTAGAAAACCACTGCTTAATAGGTCTTCTAACTTAGCATCATTGAGTGTACTGCTCTCTTTTTGTCAGGAAAGGTTTAAGTTGGGATTATGAAGAATGTAGTGCTTACTTGCGATTCAGCATATTTTTGTGCTACAGTCTAATTAAATAACAAATCACGGAGGCAAATATGGCGAGCGTATCACCTTTTCATAGCAAGAAGAATCCGGGTGTATACCATACGTGTTCTAATTGTACCGTAGGTAACAATATTAAACGTAAAAACAAGGCACCAGGCAGAGGCGGAGGAACCCTATGCCAAAGATGTGCCCAACTTAGACGTAATCGCAAGTGCTAGTTAGACCCATACGCATGGTTCACTGACCTGCCCCCCTATAATAAGTCCATAGTATAAGTTAGATTTTTGAGAGAAAACCCTTATATACAGAAGGTCATGAAGGCTAGTTGGCTTTGTACATATTTCCAACCTAAACCGAGCTTGACAAAATGGGTGCAGTACATCCGCAATACACATCTGCTAACATTCTTTATGTAAAAAAATGCGGATTAACTTGAGAAATGGGTAGTCCTATAAAACTAACAGAGATTGCAATTTGTAAAATCCGCTTCAACCAATGAAACTTGGAAGAATTTTGTATTTTTACAAATTCGTATTAGGATAGTCATAATTAGAATTTTTCATGGGAGCAGGACCTATTGAAATCTATAACTTTTCAAGCCAGCGAAAAAATATTCAGTTTATTGGTTTTAGAATTAATATTACTTTTATTAATTATAGCAATGTGTCATGAGATAAAAGCACAAGAGTTGGTTTGTTCTGATACTACATTTACCCAGATAACTGATACAAATAATTTCAGCGGTATGCCTTCGATTAACTCAGACGGCAGTCTTATAACTTTTGTTTCCCCAGTTGACGTTACCGCTGGCAACGTGCTAGCTAACCCGGAAATATACCTCTACAATACAAACACAATGATTTTTACTAAGATTACCGAGACCAACGGCAAAGAAAACGAGCTCCCGTCAATCGATGCAGACGGCTCACATATTGTGTTTCAATCCGATGCAGACTTTACTGGGCAAAATGCCGATGGTGGTAAAGAAGTGTTTTTATTTACATGTATAATACCGGTCACGGCTCACAATGTACCAACCCTATCCGAATGGGGTCTTATTACAATGGCGGGTGTTCTGGGAATAGTAGGATTTATGGTTATTAGAAGAAGGAAAGTAACTGCTTAAAGTCTAAAAATACTACAATTAAAAAACAACAAGGGGAGCTTCGGCTCCTTTTTCTATTCGATTGCCACAGATCATTCGGCATCCGGTCTTGT
>PVMK01187280.1_pt1 | contig 14107 bp, 12 predicted proteins | sample 1853481 | NCBI WGS metagenome assembly PVMK01 (sample SAMN08533507, study PRJNA380276) | Marine sediment metagenome, whole genome shotgun sequencing project. | reverse complement strand
TATCGAAGGACTTGCTGATTGCCCAGGGGCGTGATAATTCCTGCGCCACGTGCTGCAGGTCTTCTCGTGTCATGTCCAGCCCGATTCCGTAGGCGTAGACATGGCTGAGTGCATCGTCCTCGCTTATATCATTACCTCCACTCTTTAACGCGACGACCATCTCGCCCTCGTAGCGCAATTCCCTGGTGACCTGGGGGTAGGGGTGACCATTTCGGCTTTCCACAACGGCATCCCTGGGCTTTATAAAGAAAAATGGAGGATTTTCATCCGGATTATCTCCCGACTCGATTGCATGGGCCCGGTAGTTGCGGCCAAGACAGAATACTCGCCTGACCGGGAATCGATCATCGGAGCCATTGATTTCCATCGATATAACCGGAGGCACATCTATGGCATACCCGGTTTCCTGTGCGGCGGCCGGATTAATGGTGGCCCCGAGGGCAGTACCCGCGACGGCGGCGCCACCGGCCAGAAACCGTCGGCGGCTCTCTGTACTTTTTTCGTTCATTATGTAATCTCCAATTGATCAAGTTAGTAACACTACAAGTTTGTAATACTAAAAATTATTTTGCCAGCGGGTCTGGACGCACCTGAAAGTGCACCACGAGCGGCTTACTTCCCACACCGTCTTCCTTTAGCCAGGGTGTACGGTCACCGCTCGGTACCCATAACCCGCGTCCTTTCCAGCCGGCATCCGGGTCGTCGATGCGTCCTTCAAAACCCTTGGTGAAGAACCCCAGCGGGTAGGGCACACGGAGCGTGATGAACTCCCCGTCCACGAGGGCATGGACACCATCAAACAGGTTTCCCGTTGCGATGGGGACATTCGCGCCAAGCCCCAGTGTATTGTGCTGGTCAACCCAGGTGTAATAACTCGATTCGACACTATAGTCGGGATAGTTGGCAAAACCGGGACCTGGCAGATCGTGGAAGGTCCAGCCTTCCGGGCAATGGTCGCCGGTGGCCTCCGGACCGTTCAGCGGGGCCGTACACTTGCGTCGGTCAAACTCTCCCATATGCCCGCTGCCAAGCGATACCCAGACAACCCCGTTTCGATCGATATCTGCTCCGCGGACACCGAAGCCGGGAAGCGGCACGTTATATTTCTCGACCAGTGCGGTTTCCGGAGGATTGTCACCCGGATCCAGTCGTATCACTGCACCGGGCAAACCGGTGTTGGACCCCCATACCGAGTTGTCGACGGGGCTCGGCATGACGGCATAATATCCATAGTTGTTAATCTGTCCGCCGCCGTTCAGCCGCATATCGAGTTCGGGGTCCATGGGTTCTCCGGGCTCGGTATAGGCATCGCGTTTACCGTTACCGTTGGTATCGAGGACCATCGCGGTCCATCCCACTGCTGCCTCGGCATCACCCGTCTCAAAGAGTTGACGGGTATTCAGCCAGCCAATCACGTCACCACCGCCACTGGTCCACAGCGTGTTGTCCTCGTCCTCTGCAAACTGCAGATGGTGTGTACCAAAGCAGGTGTCAACAAATTCATATTCGCCGGTAGCCGGGGTGTAGTAGGCCAGTTGCCTGCTCGCAAACTCGGTGGGGAAGAGCTTCGCCGACGGATGATCGGAACCCTCACGGCAAAAGTCCGGGTTCCCGGGCCGGCGGATGGCGACCGTGTACCAGACACGGCCGTCCTGGTCGAGCATCGGGTTGTGGGCGTTTGCCCGTGAATCCCAGATCGGATCGGGACCCCAGTATGGGGAGGGCTGCACGACCGGCGCATCCCGCGCACTCGGCGTATCATCGTCGCGAACCGGTGCAAAAAAGGTTGTCGCGGTATTGTTAACCGGGTCCAGGATCGGAAAATCGTCGGTGCTGTTTTCCGGAGCCCCGTATAGAGGGCCGTAACCGTTAACCGTCGGCTTACGCCGGTCGGTGCCTGACAGGTCATGCATATAGCCCGTCGGTTTGGACCAATCGCGCACGGTGACAACAATATTCCGCTCAAGCCCCTCCGGTCGCGCCGGTTGGGATGAAGGTATCTCACCGGCAGCAATTCTCTCCGTCCATGCGCCGAGATACTTGAAAGGGATCCCGCCCAATTGTGCAACGGCCTGGCGCGTCATGATATTCGCGGCCTGGCCGGACTGGATACGCCTTGCCCAGGCGTCATGATCTGAGTCGAAATCGCCGAGGCTGGGTTGAAAGGTACGAGTCGCAAGGTTGCCGAGTTGATGGCAGCTCGAGCAGCCGAGGTTCTTCATCCATGCAAGATACTCGTTTAATCCACCTGCCACGTGGGTAATTTCTGACTCGTCCGGGACTTCCATCATGGCGTACCAGTAGGCAGCAGGATACACCTGCGCCGCGGTGGTCGCATCGGGAGCGATAACCGCCTCGAGGTCAACGATATTGCCGGGTGTCGCCGGGGTTTTGTTTGAATCCGCGAGGCCGTAACCCCTTACCCACAGCGTATAGGATGCGTCCGGGAGATCCGGAGCAAATAGCGTCCTTCATCATCGGTAACGACGATTCGTGAGAACCGGGTGCCGAGATCATCGGTTTCGGCAATAACCCACACGCCTGCTTCGGGCCCCGTTGCACTGGTCACTATGCCGGCAATATCGTCGCTATCAATATCGATCGTTGCGGTAGTCGCTGACGCTTCCGTTGCGGCATCCAGGGCTTGCACTATTGCCTCGCCAGCCGCATCATCAGGCACGTTCCCCGTCGGCCCGCTGTCGCAACCGGCAGCCAGGCCCGCCAGGACCAGTGCAGCAATCATCTTGATCAGTGTATTCTCAAACGTCATTTTTAGTTTTCCCTCAAGGTAATGATGATGTCCCGGCCCTCGACCGTACCCGGGGCGGCAGCAAAATCCGCAGCACTTTCCTGCTGGGCAAGCGATGCCATGGAAAAGATGAGCGCGGCAAAGAGGGGCGGGGTTCGTCTCACTATGTTGCTATTTGCGTGCCCGCTTCGCATCTAATGAATAGTGATTGTATTCAATATTGTGCAGCAGGAGGTAGAAGGACAATGCGTAGATGATGTGACGGCTGACGATCGCCCAGTCTTCGAGCACGATCATCCCGACCAGCAGCGTCGACATGAGGGCGAAGGCGCCGACGAGCGCCCATCGGGTCTGGTAGCCAAGCAGCAGCAATAATCCAACAATAATCTCGACGCCCGGAATGAGCATTGCCTCGATGGTAACGAGCCAGCCGGGGATCCAGGTCTCTGCATACAGGTTTTGCGCCCATGCGATGAATTTTTCATATTTTGGCCCCAGTCTTACGGCCCCATGCATAAACATAAGCAGGCCCATGAAGAGCCGGAACATAGTATAAGAAAGTACTTTATTATTCATAAATAACCCTTTGTTTATTATAATATATATTGCTTGAATTCGGTCTTTCAGCAGGCCTGCTTCCCATCGGCGTGATACAAAAATATCTTACTCTGTGACGACTTCCGAGATCTCGAAGTGTATCCCTTCAGGGCCAACAAAGAACATCAGATCGGAACCCGGTGGATTCGGTCTCTCCAGGTAGGGCTCAAACCCGGATTCCATCAATCTGGTACGGAAGTCGTCGAGTGAGTCTACCCTGAAGCCCATGTGGTCGATCGCCCGCCCCTTGCTGGGCGCGCGTTGCCCGTCCTGTGAGCGGGTCACGTGCACCCAGGTATCGCCATATAGTATGGTATGAAACATACCTTTTCCACGCGGAACCGAGAGTTCTCCGCCAAAGACCTCGAGGAACCAATCCTTCACGAAGTCGGGGTCGGTCGAGAACAGGTGGATATGATTGATGCCGGGGTACTCGGCATCCTCGACCAGTTCCATCCTTATACCCCAGGGGTCTTCGATAAACGCGATCACCGGCGCCGTAATCCCCTCCCGGGGTTCTGTCTTTATCTCGGCGCCCATTTCCCGCGCCCTGGCAACGGTCGCCGGCAGGTCAGCTACGGCAATGCCAAAATGATCGATCACGCCTTCATCACTGGGAGGCGCGACTTCGCCCTCGTTGGGCATGGTGCCAATGAAGCGTTAACATAGTTGATAAATGGCCCGGGCCGCCAGGTCCTACGTTTCCACCGAGGAGTTCTTCGTGCCAGGCAGCGGCCTCGGCCGTATCTGGCACTCGCATATGAACGTGGGTAAAGGTGACTCTGCGGATGCAGTCACGGGAGGAAGGAGGCGCCGAGGTACAGACCTCCAAGGAAGCCCAGGACTGCTGGTTTTGCGGCAAACGACATAGGTGCTCCTCCCATTGATATTTTTTACGATGGTCCGTCAGAGATTGACAGCCCTGATCCGGATTATACAAATAAAACCGATCCAGGTCAGATTTACGATATTATGGCAATCATAATGGATTTTGCGAAATAAGTGCATTATCCTACCGGTCAACAGCCCAAGTGACCCACAATAACCTTTTGTAGCGGAGTAAAAATGACGACACGTCGCGATGTCCTTAAGTATTCAGCCCTGTCGGCTTCTGCCCTGTACCTGAACCCTCGTCTTCTAGCCGCGATTGAAAGTGGAGACTTGCTGAAGCGGGCGATTCCCTCATCCGGTGAGGAACTCTCTGCGATCGGACTCGGTAGTTCGGCGACTTTTTCCCGTATGGCCCGTAGCGATGATGCCAGTGCCCTCAGGGAAGTGCTGGGCACATTAATGAATAACGGCGGAACGGTATTCGATACCGCCCCATCGTACGGAGCCTCTGAAGAGGTGGCCGGCCAGTTTGTCAGGGATCTAGGCATGCAGGACAAGATTTTCTGGGCGACCAAGATGAACGTCGCAGGTCGAGGTGGGGGCGCGGCCGACCCCGAACGGGCGCGTGCCCAGCTTGCCGATTCCTTCGCATATATAGGCAAGGATCCGATCGACCTGATCCAGGTGCATAACCTGGGCGATTTGGCGACACAGTTGCCTATCCTTGGTGAACTTAAGGAAGAGGGCCGTGTACGTTATATCGGTACGACAAATACGCGACCGCAACGTCGTGGTGAATTGGCCGACTATATGCGTAACGAGGAACTCGATTTTGTTGGCCTCGACTACGCGGTAGACAATCGGGGTGCGGCAGAGGATCTCCTGCCACTGGCACAGGATCGTGGAATTGCCGTTATGGTTTATGCACCATTCGGCCGCACTCGTCTATGGAGCAGGGTTTCCGGTGTGGATCTTCCCGAGTGGGCCGCTGAATTTGGCGCCAATTCGTGGGGGCAATTTTTCCTCAAATATGTGCTTGCACACCCAGCCGTAACCGTTGTTACGCCGGCAACCAGCAAGCCCAAAAATATGCTGGATAACCTGGGTGGTGCAGTGGGCCCGCTCCCGGATGAAGCGATGCGTACCCGCATGGCGGAATTCGTGGACGCTTTACCGTCGGCCTGATCGCGCATAGCGGGGCCGCAGAATGATTGATTTCAGGCTACTTCTGTCTCACATCTATCCGAGCGTCATGCCGGGCTTTGACCCTACTACTGTCCGGAATAAAATGAGATTGCGGTAGAATACAAGCGAAAGGGTATTAGCCATTCTATCTGGCTCGAGATTAAAAAAATGCTTCCTCGTCATACCGGCGAAGGCCGGTATGACGAATGTATTTTTCCAGGCAACGATTTAGACCGACTTCATGCCTCTGCAAATGTTGTGCATGAAGACAGCACGAACGGCCCCCGCACATCGACTACATCATTTTTCCTTAATTTTTTGTAAAAGACTCGTAATAAGGGCGGGAAGCTGATGTAATTCAACCGTCTTGACAGTCACCCTGTACTGGTCGCCCAAAGCGGACTCTAACTGATTGAAAAAGTTTGCGTTTTCAAGCTGGTACTGCATAAGCCTGCTTGCAGGTATGGCCCTTCTGGCCCCTGCTGCAAGCCAGTCTGCCCCCACCCCGGTAAGGAATTTACGAATCTGGCATGCGCCGGATCATACCCGGATCGTGTTTGACCTTGGCGGTCCGGTCGACAGCAAGGTCTTTACGCTCGATAACCCGGAGCGCCTGGTGGTGGATATCAACGCCGCCAGCCTGTCCGGGGGAACGCCTGCCGTTGAGCAGGGCAATGCCTATATCAGCGCCATCCGGACCGGCACTCCGTCAGAGGGGGTGCTGCGTTTTGTCTTCGATCTGAAACAGGATATCAGGCCCAACGACTTCCAGCTTGAGCCAAACTCGGAATACGGATATCGGCTGGTTGTTGACCTGTACGCACGCGATCCCGTGCAGCAGGAACGAACTGCTGTACCTTTTATACCCACAACAACCGACCGGACGCCGCCACCCCCTGATTCGGACAAGCGTTTCATCGTCGCGCTGGATGCGGGGCATGGGGGGGAGGACCCGGGCGCCAAGGGCCGGCGCGGTACGCGGGAGAAGACGCTGACGCTCCAAATTGCCAGGGAACTGCAAAAGATCATCGATCGTGACCCGAACATGGAGGCCTTCCTCGTTCGCACCGGGGATTACTTTATCAAGCTGCGTGGTCGTACCGATATCGCCCGCAGGAAGAATGCCGATATCTTTATCTCCATTCATGCCGATGCCTTCAAGAGTAGTTCTGTTAGCGGGTTTGGTGTCTTTGCCCTGTCCGAGCGAGGGGCGTCCAGTGAGACCGCGAGCTGGCTGGCGAACAAGGAAAATGCGGCCGACCTGATCGGCGGTGTGAGCATTAAGGACAAGGATGACCTGCTGGCAGAGGTATTGCTGGACCTGTCGATGACCAAGACGATTAACGACAGCCTGACACTGGGAAATTCAGTCCTGCAGGAGTTGAAAAGAATTGGCAAGCCTCACCGCAAGCGGGTCGAACAGGCGCAGTTTGTCGTACTCAAATCGCCCGACATCCCTTCTATCCTGCTCGAGGCGGGTTTTATTACCAATTCGGACGATGAGAACAACCTGCGCAGTAGCAGCTATCAACGCAAACTGGCCGATTCTGTTTACAAGGGTATCAGCCGGTATTTCCGCACCACACCGTATAGTGGTTCGGTTGTCGCAAGTAATGCCCCCAGGTACAAGGTACACAAGGTGGCCCGTGGTGATACCCTGTCCGAAATTGCGGCCCGGTACGGGGTATCCATGAGCTCGATCAGCGCCGAAAATCGACTGAAAAACAATGTCGTTAAACGTGGGCAGAGCCTGAGGATTCCGGTTAGATGAGCACAGCCGGCGCACTGGGCAAGGACGAACCGCAGCGATCGCGTCATCGTATCAAGGCGCTGTCTCCGCAACTGGTAAACCAGATTGCGGCAGGTGAGATTATTGAGCGGCCGGCATCGATTTTAAAGGAGCTGTTGGAAAACTCGCTTGATGCCGGGGCGACGCGAATTCGGGTTGAAGCCGAAAATGGCGGCGTAAAACGGCTGCGTGTTTCAGACAATGGGCAGGGGATACTCAAGGAGGATCTGACACTCGCCATGTCCCGGCATGCTACCAGTAAGCTTGAGGTCATTGAAGATCTGGACAAGGTCGCCACGCTGGGTTTCCGGGGTGAGGCGCTGCCCAGTATCGCGTCGGTAACACGCATGACATTGCAATCACGGACCGATGATTCAGACCAGGGCTGGGAAATAACCAGTGAGGGCGATAATCGAACCTCGGAGCCCCGACCGGTAGCCCTGCCACAGGGTACCAGTATCGAGGTGCGTGACCTGTTCTATAACCTGCCTGCCAGACGCAAGTTTCTGCGTACCGATCAAACAGAGCAAGGCCACCTGGTGCAGGTCATTCGACGAATGGCCCTGGCGCGTTTCGATGTGGCCTTCGAGTTTCACTATAACGGACGGGCGGTGATGCACTTGCTGCCGGTCGCGTCACAGGATGATGCCCGTATTGCAGCGGTGTGTGGGCAGCAGATGGCTGACAACAGCCTGAAGTTCGATGAATCCGGTGGTGGGATGAATGTTCGTGGCTGGGTCAGCTTGCCGGGTTTTTCGCGAAGCCAGCGTGATATGCAGTACTTCTTTGTGAATGGGCGATTGATTACAGACAAGACGGTTTCCCATGCCCTGAGACAGGCATACCAGGACGTGCTCTTCCATGGGCGCCACCCTGCCTATGTTATTTATCTTGAAATGGATCCTGCGGGTGTCGATGTCAATGTCCACCCCTCCAAGCGCGAGGTCCGGTTTCGTGATAGTCGTGCGGTCCACAATTTTGTCTATCATGCAATACATAAGCAGTTGAGCGGCAGCGCCGGTGAGCATGGGAGCATTACGGTCATGCACGACGCCGTGTCCGGTGATTCCCGGAGTGGCGCAGCCACCTATCGTCCGGGTGCGCAGCAAGGTATTCCGCTTTCGTCACCCGTCAGGCAGCAACTGCAGTCCTACCGGGCGTTGCACGGCTCCATCGCGGATTCGGCGCAGCAAGGGGTGGCGGTTGGTGATGAGGAGGTTCCTCCGCTCGGTTATGCAGTGGCACAGCTACACGGGATTTATATCCTCGCAGAAAACAAGACGGGGCTGGTGATGGTGGATATGCACGCCGCTCACGAACGGATTACGTACGAGGCGATGAAAGAGAGCCTTTCTTCAAAGACCGGAAATGGCATACCGACCCAGAGCCTGCTGGTGCCGGTCACCTTGCGTGTCAGCGACGCGGAACAGGATGCCTGGGAGAGAAACCAGGGTGTGTTCGAGGGAGTTGGGCTCATCATGGACAGGATGGACGAAAAGGTCCTGGTCGTGCGTGAAGTGCCGGAGATGCTGCGTAACTCGGATGTCCCGCAGTTGGTAAGGGACGTGCTGTCTGACCTGTTGGAGCACGGTGTCAGCGACAGGGTGGATGAGACCATTAACGAGGTCCTTTCGACCATGGCGTGCCATGGCTCCGTGCGAGCGAACCGCAGCCTGACCCTCGAAGAAATGAATGCCCTGTTGCGGGATATGGAGCGTACAGAGCGTAGTGGCCAGTGTAATCACGGCAGGCCGACGTGGATACAGTTCGGTATTGGAGAAATGGATTCCTGGTTTAAACGAGGGCAGTGAATCAAAAAGTATTTTGCCTCATGGGCCCAACAGCGACCGGTAAGACCGATGTCGCCGCGGCCCTGGTCGATGAGTACCCGTTTGAGATCATCAGCGTCGACTCGTCATTGGTGTATCGCGATATGGATATTGGTACCGCGAAGCCGGATGAGGAATTTTTGGCACGCTATCCACATCACCTGGTTAATATTCGGGACCCGGACCAGGTGTATTCGGTAGCGGAATTTTGCGCGGATGCAGAAGGGCTGATCGAAGAGATCCTGGGGAGAGACCGGATACCGCTACTGGTTGGCGGGACGATGTTTTATTTCCATAGCCTGGAGCATGGGCTTACGGAACTCCCCGGGGCGGATGAGAAAGTCAGGCAGGATATTGAAAAGCGCGCTACTGAGACGGGGTGGCCGGCTATGCATGCCGAATTGCGGGTGGTGGACCCCGATAGCGCGGCACGCATTGACCCGAATGATGCCCAACGGATTCAGCGTGCACTGGAGGTATACCGGATTAGCGGACAGACGGTGGGTCAACATTCTGTCCCGGCAACCGGGAAGTCCCGTCCACCGGGATATCCCATGGTAAAGATGGCACTCGCGTTCTCTGATCGCAGATTACTTCATAAGCGAATCCAGGCCCGTTTTGATTCGATGCTTGAGGCGGGATTGGTCGACGAGGCGAGGAACCTGCTTGGGCACGGATTTGATCCCAAATTGCCTGCATTGCGTATAATCGGGTACCGGCAGGCAATAGAATACCTGCAAGGGTCGGTCTCCTGGGATGAAATGCGCAACATGGGTGTCGCCGCAACCCGGCAATTGGCAAAACGACAACTGACCTGGCTGCGAAATCAGTCCAATATCACCTGGTTTGTGGATAGTGGCTTAAAAGATGGTAATTTTAAGGATATTTCACAATATATACGGGAAACACTGCCAGATTTAAGTCTATAATTAATATGAGTTGTTGTTTTTCGGGCAAATGCCCCTATTTACAGGCTTTGACAAGAACCAGCCGGAATAATTCGGCGAACATGTAAGACAGGAGAATAATATGGCGCAACAGAAAGGTGCAGCGCTTCAGGATCCATTCCTGAACGTGCTGCGTAAAGAACGCATCCCTGTAGCTATTTACCTGGTGAATGGAATTAAATTACAAGGCCAGGTTGAGTCCTTCGATCAATTCGTCGTTGTGCTCAGAAATACGGTCAACCAGATGATATACAAGCATGCCATCTCGACCGTTGTCCCTTCGCGGGCGGTAAAGATCCCCTACGAGGGTGATGGCGGTGACCACGACAGTGACAGTGACAGCGACAGCGACGACGAGGGCGGAAATTCCCAACCCGCCGAAATGCCGGAATAAGTCGGGACTCGAGGCGGTGCGGAAAACTGTAAACTGTGCAACATAAAAGAATTAATCGGGAAGAATCTTCCGGTTTGATACCGGTCTCAGTTGTGTTGTCTTGCAGGATTACGACGAACTAGTCACGCCGTCGCGTACCATCATCGTATATCAGCGCGATAATGTCGCGGCTGATGTCGAGGCGCTGCGCGAAATCAAGTTATTGACCACCTCTGCGGGTGCCGAGGTGGTCTGCACGCTTACGTCCTCTCGAAAGCGGCCATTCGCTGCAACATTTATAGGCACCGGTAAGGTCGAAGAGCTTCGCAAACTCGTTAAGGAACTCGGCGCTGACCTGGTGGTCATGAATCATTCCATCACCCCCATCCAGGAGCGAAATCTTGAGCGGGCCGTTTCGTGCCGTGTGCTTGGCCGAACCGGGCTGATACTGGATATTTTTGCCCAGCGCGCACAAACTCATGAAGGCAAGCTGCAGGTGGAGCTGGCGCAATTAAACCATCTCTCCACACGCCTGGTCAGGGGCTGGACGCACCTTGAGCGGCAGAAGGGCGGAATTGGATTGAGGGGGCCTGGCGAAACCCAGTTGGAAACGGACCGACGGCTTATCGGGCAGCGTATCAAGTCTTTGAATTCCAGGCTTAAGAAAGTCTCGGTGCAGCGGGGTCTGCGCCGAAAATCGCGAGCCAAGGTGCCGGTACCCACCGTCTCCCTGGTGGGGTACACCAATGCCGGTAAGTCTTCATTGTTCAACCGCCTGACAGAAGGCGAGGTATACGTGGAGGATCAGTTGTTTGCAACCCTGGACACCACCATGCGTAGGCTGGAATTACCCGGCTTTGGCCCGGCCATCCTGTCGGATACGGTTGGATTTATCCGTGACCTGCCGCATACCCTGGTAGAGGCGTTTCATTCCACGCTGGAAGAGGTTAGCGCCGCGCAGGTCCTGCTCCACGTGGTAGATGCATCGGACGAGGACAAGTCTGAACGAATGAAGGATGTTGACCTTGTGTTGAGAGAGATAGGCGCAGATACCATTCCGGTTATCACCGTGTACAACAAGATTGACCTCGCGAACCTGCCGCCGCACGCCATGCAAAACGAAGCCGGTATGATTGATCGTGTCTGGATTTCAGCGACAAACGAGGAAGGTATCCCCGACTTGCTGGGAGCCATTGCCGGTCATCTGGGGTCGCGACGGACGACTTATCATGTCGATTTGCCGGTCAGTGCGGCAAGGCTGAGGGCACGCATTTACCAGAAAGCGACGGTGTTGGGCGAAGTCAATGGAGCAGATGGAGGATGGCGGATGGAACTTGAACTCTCGGATGCCGTCCACGGGTGGCTGAGAAAGCAGCCGGATGTCCTTACCATCGCCCCGGTGTTATCGGCTACGGATGGCCGGTCAGAGGATTCTTTTCAGGAAATTGCCGGTTAAAACGGGGCCGGTTGAAACAGGGCTGGTTGAAATAAGGGATTATCGCAACCATTTAACTCATGCACCGCAAGGGTCGCGTCATGATACAATTCTGGCGCTTGTCTGGAGGGGATGCCTTTTAAGCAAGGCCTCCCTGGTGGTCCTAATATTTGGAGATACTGATGTCGTGGAATGAGCCCGGTTCGGGAAACAAGAATCCCTGGGGAAACGGTTCTGGCGAAAAGCGCCAGGATACCCCGGATCTTGAAGATGTAATTCGTAATGTCCGCAAGAAGTTTAGCGGCGGTTTTGGCGGTAAGGGGGGTGACAGCCTGTTTGCCAGTTGGCCGTTGTTGGTCATCGTGGCCGTCGGCTGGTGGCTGTACCAGTCTGTTTACGCCGTCCAGGAAGGTTATGAGAGCGTTGAGCTGCGGTTCGGAGAGCATACCAGCACACTGGGGGCGGGTCTGCACATGATCTTCTGGCCCATCGAGCAGAAGCGCCTCGTCAATACCCAGCAGATAAATACTATCGAGGTCGGGTTTCGTGACGCCACGGGTACCCGTAAGGGGACGGTTCCAACCGAGGCGTTGATGTTGACCAACGACGAGAACATCGTCGATGTCAACCTGATCGTCCAGTATGACATCAAGAGTGCGGAAGATCTGTTATTCAACGTTGGGCATATTGATCGTCCCGGTGTAATAGAATCCGTTGTAAGAGGCGCCACCGAGAGTGCGCTGCGTGAAGTGGTCGGAAACACCACGATGGATGGCGTTCTGACGGAGGAGCGTGGCCAGGTGAATGTAGGGACGCTGGTATTGGTACAGGATATCCTCGATCGCTATGACACCGGCATCAATGTCATTGCCGTGGAGATGCAGCAGGCACAGGCCCCGGAAGAGGTGCGTGATGCCTTTGACGATGTCGTCAAGGCTGACCAGGACAAGGAGCGCTTTGTTAACGAGGCCCAGGCTTACGCAAATGACATTATCCCGCGTGCCCGGGGACAGTCAGCCCGTATTTTACAGGAGGCCGATGCCTACAAGGAGACCATTATTGCGAAAGCAACGGGTGAGGCCTCGCGCTTTGATCAGATCCTCACGGAGTATAAACTGGCTCCTGCGGTGACCCGGAAGCGCCTCTATCTCGAGTCGATGGAAAGCGTATTTTCAAGTACAAACAAGGTGCTGCTTGACCAGTCGGGCGGTAATAGCCTGATGTATTTGCCAATCGATAAACTCGTTGGCGAGCGACGGAACAACCCGGCGACGAGTGTGACCGTCCAACCCGTGACGACAACAGGCGGTTCTTCGACGGTGACAACAACCGACAGGGACCGCATTGAGCGCGGTCGGGAGGTTCGATGATGAACAACAAATTACTGGCGACCTTTATCGTGGTGGCGGCAGTCCTGGTCGCCCTGTTTAACACGGCTTATTTCGTCTATCAGTGGGAGACGGCGATAAAGTTTCGTTTCGGCGAATTTGTCGGTGAACCGATCGAGCCCGGCCTGCGGTTCAAGATTCCGGTCGTCAATACCGTGAGCAAGTTCGACATGAGAATCCAGACCCTGGATGCTCAGCCGGCGGCGTACTATACCGTGAACAAGGAGCAACTTCTGGTTGACAGTTTTGTGAAGTGGCGTATCAGCGATATCAAGCAGTACCAGGTTGCCGTTCGCGGTGACGAGGCGCGTGCCGAGAATCGCTTATCACAAAAGGTCAATAACAGCCTTCGCGACGAGGTTGCCAAGCGAACTATTTCCCAGGTCGTTGCCGGTGAACACCGTGGTCAGATAATGAGCGTGGTTCAGCAGGCCGTCAATGAGGAAGCGAAATCGATTGGCGTGGAGGTCGTCGATGTCCGGCTGAAACGTGTTGACCTGGTAGACTCTATTCGCAGTAATGTCTACCGCCGTATGGAGACGGAGCGGATAAGAATCGCCAATGAAAAACGCGCAGAGGGTGTGGAAGCATCTGAAAAGATTCGCGCCGATGCGGAACGGCAGACCCAGATCCTGGTCGCCGAGGCGATGCGCGAGAGTGAAGAAACCCGCGGTAGCGGAGACGCGGTCGCGACCAGGGTATATGCGGAAGCCTATGGGAAGGATGAGGAGTTTTATGCCCTCTACCGCAGCTTGAATGCCTACAAGAATACATTCGGCTCCACCGGTGATCTTATGGTCCTGGAACCGGACTCGGAATTCTTCAAGTATTTCAAGTCGGACAAATAAGCTGAACTCGCAATTATCACTTTGATAGAGCACTAATGAACTGGGAGCTGTTCGGGTCAGCGATTGCGCTGGTGCTCGTTATCGAGGGTATGACCCCGCTGCTCCTTCCCCAGAGGTTCCGTCGCCTCGTGGCGTT
>PVMK01120192.1_pt1 | contig 14112 bp, 15 predicted proteins | sample 1853481 | NCBI WGS metagenome assembly PVMK01 (sample SAMN08533507, study PRJNA380276) | Marine sediment metagenome, whole genome shotgun sequencing project. | reverse complement strand
TGCGGCGATTGACGATCAGGCACGCGATCAGCGACGGCAGCGCAAGCGTATGCATGCCTGATCGTCAATCGCCGCAGGCGAATAGCGATGGGAAAATTGAGGGAGATGGTCAGAACGGTCTACCCGTATCTATGCAGCGAGCTGTACATCGCCGCACCGGAATCGATCGACCAGACGTTGGAGGCGTGGCTGGTCCGCATGGAAGACCAGGGGCTGCTCAAGCGTTCGGCTGACAGCATCGCAACGCCAGCATCGGATTCGGTGGAGAGTTTTCGCCTCCGGTTGCTCGCCGGCATCCTCATGCAAACGCTTGAACGCTTCTTTATCGTCATCGCGCTGGTAAAGCACGCTGGGCAGAACCAGCTCGACCAGACAACCCTCGAGGACCGCTGCCAACACGTTGCCGAGCAGATGTCACGTTTCCACGGGCTGAACTCACCGGAATTCTTCGATCCGCAGCTGTTCCACGGATTTGTAGGCAGCCTGCTCGATCAGGGCGCAGTTGCTCGAGACGCAAACGGCAAGATCAGCTACACGCCGCTGGTGAGCGAAGTCGTACGAGCCGCAAGCACCGTCCTCAGCCCCGAGTTCCGGCACGCTGTATTGCGTACCCATCTCAAGATGGATGCTCTTCAGGACGTCGCCTGATACACGTCGAACCGGATCGCCCGACCGTGTAGCGCAAAGGTCGGCGATTCGAGTTCGGGATCCAGACGACGCCGCTTGACCACAACCCGGCGGAGCGCCCGCCGCCGTGCCTGAACGACCAGTTCGCTGACCGATTCCTGCTCACGGCCAACCAGGTCGGCAAGGTAACGGGCCCGCTTGTTTGGCAGCGCCGACTTGCCCCGCGGTGGGAATATCGGATCGAGGTAGACGACGTCGTAGCAGTCCGGGCCACGCAGCACGTCACGTGCATCCGCCTGGAGCAGTTTGATATCGCCCCTGGCCAGCGCACCCGAACCCAGCCGTAAGGCACCGTCCTCCAGCAGCGCATAAACCATTGGATGTCGCTCGCACAGGGTCACAGAACATCCCAGGGCCGAGAGTGTCAGCCCATCCAAACCAAACCCTGCGGTTGCATCAAGCACCGTTACGCCAGGTCCCGCCGCACATGCACGCGCCAACAGCAGGCGCTTGCCCTGCCGAAGCCGACGCCGCAGATCATCGTCAGAAAGCCTCACCCCGCCTCGCTCTCCAGAACTGTGAAGTTGCAATCCTGAGGTCTCTCGCTCGAGATGGAAATCGCCCGTCTGGTGTTCAGTCATTGCTCTTGCGCCACGGCAGTTCCGGCTGCAGGTAGACTGGCAGCGCCTGGTCTGCGGGCTCGCTCGCTCCCGCCAGCCACCTGGGCAATGCCACTTCGAGCAGCGCACTGGCACGTGGATAAGCGCCCACAATATCTTCGAAGCCGGTGCTGAAAATATCCGGCAGATTGCTCAGAACATCGGCGGTTCCGACCAGCACCCAGTCCTCGCCCGCGGCTTCAGGAACTCGCAGGTCTCGTTCGTGCACCAAAGCATCGGATTGAATTTCCTGGAGCCCGGAGGGTATGGCGGCATAACAACCAAGGTACACCTCACCCGCGCGGGCACGCAGTATGCAGGCGTAGCCGCCCGCCCGCGGCCGCAAAGGGGCCGCGCTGGCGGCGAGCGTCTGTAGCGTCGAAACGGGTATCACCGGTAAGCCTCGCGCCAGGGCGAGGCCCTGAACCACGCCAGCCGCTATCCTCAGGCCCGTAAAAGAGCCTGGTCCCTGGCCAAAGGCCAGGGCGTCGAGGTCTGCCAGTTCGACGTTCTGCCGAAGCAATAGCCCGTCGATGCATTCCAGAAGCAACGCATTGTGCTGTCGCGGTACGATACGATGATCCTCCTCCACGTGACCGTCGACGCTGATCGCGACAGAGCATGCGTCGGTGGAGGTTTCGATGCCCAACAGAACAGCCATGAGCCAATGATACCGTGCAACAACTACTCGATCTCGACGACGCACTGAGCTTGCTGCTGGATCGCCTCGAGCGACCACGCGGCGATAGCGAAACCGTCGCATTACAGGAGACCCGCAACCGGGTGACCGCGGCGGATCTGTTAGCACCCGTGAGCTTGCCTCCGTTCACCTCATCGGCCATGGATGGCTACGCCGTGCGCACCGCGGATCTCGCGGCTGAACCGCCCCACGCGCTCAACGTTCGCGGCGTAAGCCTGGCCGGCGCACCAGCCGAGGATCCTTTGCCACAGAACGGTGCCGTGCGCATATTCACCGGCGCAGCGGTACCCGAGGGGGCTGACGCCGTCATCCTCCAGGAGGATACCTACACAGAAGAAGACCAACTGTATGCGACCGAGACACCGGCACCGGGCCAGCATGTCCGCGAGATAGGTACGACGTACACCAGGGCGAATTGTTAGTAGCACGCGGCGAGCGGTTGGGCCCATTTCAGCAAGCCTGGCTGAGCGCCTGCGGGATCCAGGAACTCGCGGTGACGCCAAGACTGCGAGTGAGTATTTTCGCAACGGGTGACGAACTCGTTGAGCCAGGCAAGCCGCTCGCGCCCGGCCAGATCTACGAGTCCAATCGACAGGTGCTTGCCGAACTGATGTCGGACCTGCCTGTTGCGATTCAGGATCTTGGCATCCTCCCCGACGACCCGGATATTCTGCGGGCTGACCTCAGTAACGCTGCACAGTGCAGCGACGTGATTCTGACGTCCGGTGGCGTGTCGGTGGGCGATGCGGACCATATCAGACCGGTCGTGGAGTCAATCGGCCGGCTCGAATTCTGGAAGCTTGCCTTGAAGCCTGGCAAACCCCTGGCCTACGGCAGTATCGGCGACGCCGCATTCTTCGGCCTACCCGGCAACCCGGTTTCAACGATCGTCACTTTCCTTCTGGTCGTAAAACCCGCGCTGCAATCGCTGTCGGGCATGCGGCCACAGCCAGCGCTGCGTCTAGCCGCGCAGCTGCAATCGCCCGTCCGTCATACCGTTGGGCGCGCCGAGTATCAACGTGGAACGTTGTCGCATGGGGCGAACGGCGCAACGGTGGCCAGCACCGGCGACCAGGGCTCGAATCGAATTGGCAGCTTCCGAAACGCAAACTGCCTGATCGAGATCCCCAAGACCGAAGGTAACCTGGAACCCGGAGCAACGGTTCAGGTACTACCATTTTTCGGGCTGCTGGACTAACCCAGACTCCGGCGGCACGCTGCGCTTAGCGCACCCCCGGACTGTTCAGTCAGGAGTCCGTCGGCGGCGTCCTCAGCTTTTGCGGGCCACCTTGCGGCGACGCCGCTTCGGTTTGGCCTCGGCTTTGCGCGCTGCCGCTCGTTCCGTGACCGCTTTCGCAGTCGCGTGTGCCTTCTGAGCGGATTTGATCTTCGCTAAAGCAACCCGCGTCCGTTTCTTCGCGCGCGTTGCTTCCGCGCGCATGTGCGCAACACGCTTCGATGCGTTCAGGCGCTCCAACGCAGCCTCGACTTTACCTTCGATGGCCGCCACTCCTGCCGTATTCTGCGCGTCCAACGCTGACTTGATCGACGCGATACGCACCTTCAACCGTTCATTCGCTTGTGAGGATGCTAATCGGGACTTGGTCGAACGTGCCTGCGTTCGAAGTTTGGCGAGCCGTGCATTGGCACGCTTGACCGCCGCCCGGCCTCGTTTCGCGGCATTCTTATCCATCGCTTTCTTGGTCCGCAGCGCCTTGTTACGAGCGACGCGCGCAACACGCCGTGCGGATTTAAGCGTTTTTCGTTCAGCTTTCAAGCGTGCCCCAACCCTTGCCGCCGCCTCTTCAACACGATGCAAGGCGGAAATCGTGGCCTGTTTGGCCGCGGCCTTGCGCGCGGGAGCTTTTCTCTTCGCAGCGACTTTCCTCTTCGCAGGAGCCTTCCTTTTCGCAGCGGCTTTCCTCTTCGCAGGAGCTTTCTTTTTCGCAGCGACTTTCCTCTTCGCAGGAGCTTTCTTAGCTGCGGCTTTCCGTACGGATTTCTTTGCCGGTCGTTTTTTTGCCGCTCGCTTTTTTGCGACAGCTTTTGCAGGTCTTCGTTTCGCCGCCGCTTTCCTGGACGGAGTTCTTTTAGCCGCCGCTCGTTTCGCCGGGGCTTTTCTCGCAGCCTTCTTCACGGCCTTCTTCGCAGTCTTCCTTACCGCAGCTTTCTTCGCTCTGGCCATGCTGGTCTCCTCGGCAATCGCTTCTGAATGAATTGAGCTCGGTACCGATGATATTTGATCCGCACACAAATACCAGCCCAATTCGCATCACCAAACCAATGGCTTTTCGGGCGATTACTCGACCGAGCTGTCAATATCGGCTGGACGCAGCCACTCAGTCAAACAGTTAGGAATGAGAAGCCAGCGCTCCAATCACCGCGGCACGAATCACTTCGACATCGCCCAGACCATCAACTTCGTAGTACCTGACAGGGTTGCTGTGCGAACCCTGCTGATAAAACTCGATCAGCGGATAGGTCTGCGAGTGATATACGACAAGCCGTTGCCTGACGGTCTCTTCCTTGTCGTCCTCGCGCTGCACCAAGGGGTCACCTGACTCATCATCGAGCTCCCCCTTTCGCGGTGGGTTGAACACCAGGTGGTAGATGCGACCGGATGCTTCATGAACTCTGCGTCCACTCAAGCGTCGCACGATCTCCTCATCCGGCACCGCTATTTCCAGTATGCAATCGAGTTCGATTTCGGCTTCCGCAAGCGCCTGCGCTTGCACAATGGTCCGAGGAAAACCATCAAACAGAAACCCGTTCGCACAATCCTGTTGCTGGATTCGATTCTTGACCAGCTCGATGATGATGTCATCCGATACCAGCTCGCCACTATCCATGACCTCTTTGACGCGAGCACCTACAGGTGACTCGGCTCGCACGGCGGCGCGCAGCATGTCTCCCGTAGAGATCTGCGGTATCTGATACTCATCGCAGACGAACTGCGCCTGGGTCCCTTTTCCTGCACCGGGGGGGGCCCAGCAGTATTACTCGCATTCGTCGACTCCTGATGGACGCATAAGTTTAGAGGTTACCCATTGAACGCGAATCTGAAAGCACATCGTTGCACCAGGCTAGCCGATGCGTCTTACATCAATGATACCTGCCACCTGTCGCACCCGGTCGACGATTCGTGCGAGCCCTCCCAACCCTTCGGTTTGCAGATCAAAGGCAATACGCGCGGTGTTGTCGCCTGAATCCGAAGCCGCCTCCATCGAGCCCATCGACACGCGATCGGCCAGCAGCACGGCGGTGATGTCGTGCAGCAGCCCGGCGCGATCGTAGCCTCGTATCTCCAGCCGGAATTTTCGCCTGGTGCGCGCTCCGCTCCAGCGGGCGGGAATCGCCGCCACCGCGTGTTCGCAGCCAACCCGATGCACGACAATGCTCTGCTCGTTCGTCGCCGCGACAATCTCGCACCCCACGATCGGGCGGCAGCAGACACCCAGCGCAACGGTCCGAAGACCCGCATCTTCGATTATCGACGGGCCGCCCGGCAACAGATCGAGTTGCTCCTCGGGAAGATCATCGACCGCCGCGACGACATCAAACACGCTCAGCTCGCCCACGCCCAGACCGTACCAGAGTTCGCTGGTATCACCGTATCCCAGGCGTTCGCTGACCAGCTGAAGATCGGCGCGAATGGCAAGGCGTTCGAGTTCACCTTCCAACAAAGCTCTACCCGCGGCAACGTTCTGGCTGGCATCGAGCGCTCTGAACCATCCCTGTACCTTCGCTCTGGCCCGGGCAGATTTCAGGAAACCGAGATTGGGATCCAGCCAGTCACGGTTGGGCTGTTGGTTCGCGGAGGTGATGATCTCCACGTTCTGCCCGGTGCAGAGCGGCGTTGCCAGCGGCACCAGAGTCCCGTTCACCCGCGCACCCATACAATGATGGCCAATCTCGGTGTGCACGCGATAAGCGAAGTCCAACGGTGTTGCGCCGGCTGCTAGATCGACGACATGGCCGCCGGGGGTAAACACGTAAATCCGATCCTGCTCGACGTTGGCGCGCAACTCCTCACCCAACGCGGTGAAGCCCCCGACCTCCTCATGCCAATCGAGCACCTGGCGCAGCCAGTCCAGCTTCTCGCTGTACGCATTGTCGGCGGTTCGGGAATGAATCGCATCCTTGTACGACCAATGCGCGCACACGCCAAGTTCCGCTTCCCGGTGCATTTCCTGAGTGCGAATCTGGACTTCCAGGGTCTTACCATCGGGGCCTATTACCGCTGTGTGAATCGAGCGGTAGCCGTTGTCTTTGGGGTTGGCAATGTAATCGTCAAACTCGCTGGGAATATGTCGCCAGTTGGTGTGAATGACGCCTAATGCCGAATAGCACGCCCGGGTACTGTCCACCAGCACACGGACTGCTCGTACATCGTAGATCTCCGCAAAGTCCACGTGTTTGGTGTGCATCTTGCGCCAGATGCTGTAGATATGCTTCGCACGCCCCAACACCTCGGCATCAATCCCCTCGGCACGCAACGCACGCTCTAACGACTGTTCAATCGCGTCGATCTGCCGTTCTCTCTCGGCCCTGCGACCATCGAACTTGAGCGCGACCTCCTTGTAGGCGCCCGGTTCGAGATAGCGAAAGGCCAGATCCTCGAGCTCCCACTTCAATCGCCAGATGCCCAAACGGTTGGCCAGCGGCGCAAACACCTCCAACACCTCCCGGGCCAGCCGCTGCTGACGCAGTGGCGCCATACGCTTGGCCCGGCGCAGTGCAATGATGCGCTCGGCGAGCTTGACGATTGCGACGCGCACGTCGTCGATCAGTGCCACCAGCATCTTGCGGACGTTGTCGACCTGATCCCGGGATTCGGTGCTCAACAGCGGCGTGTTGGAAAGCTCGAGCAAACTGACCGACGCCATTCCCTCGACATCTGCAACCAGCGCTGCCGATTCGTCGCCAACGGCCTGCGCGATTTCTTCCAGCGTCGCGTGTCTGCCGCGGTAACAGCGATACGTAATACCTGCGCATACCGCATCCGTATCCAGATCGAGTTCCACCAGCAGATCCGCAAACTCCAGCCCGATTGCCAACAGCTCCTGGCCTTTCCGCGACCGTCCTTCGACGAATCGGCACGCCGCATTCATTCGGTCTGGATCGAGCCTCGGATCGCGGTCCGCGAGCCCGCGAACGCACGCCGCCACATCCAAGCGTCCGTCCGCTGCCTTGGCAAGGTCTTCGCTGATTTTAACCATGTACTACCGTTGCGACGGGTGCGCGCTCATCAACGCCGTTCGAACACCGCGAGCGTCTCCACGTGCGCGGTGTGCGGGAACATATCAAAAAGACCGAGTCGTTTCAGATCGAATCCCCGAGCCAGCAATCGTGCGGCGTCCGCCGCGAAACTACCCGGGTGGCACGACACGTACATCACCCGGCCCACCCGCGGCGCGGTGAGCAGAGACAGTGCCGTGCCGCAGCCACTGCGAGGCGGGTCCACGAGCACCTTGTCGAAGTCTCCGCCGGTAGGCTCGTCGGAAGGCTCGCCAGATTCTGCCTCGCCGTAAAGATCCACGTTGAAGAACCGCAACCGGTGGTCGAGGTGATTGCGCCCGGCGTTGGCCGCGGCCCGGGCGACCATCGACGCCGAACCTTCGATACCCACCACATGCGCACCGGATCGCGCAATCGGCAGGGTGAAATTGCCAAGACCGCAGAACAGGTCCAGCACGCGCTCATTGGGCGCCGGATTAAGCAGCGCCATTGCCGCGGCGACCAGCCGCTGGTTGACGAATTCGTTAGCCTGGATGAAGTCGCCGATCCGGAACGAAATACAGACCCCGAATTCGTCCAGGCGGTAGCTCAGTGCCTGCTCAGGCGTGCCATCAAGTCGCACCAGAGTATCGTAGCCACCGCTCTGCAGAAGCACCTGGATGCCGCTGGATCGCTCGAACGCCTCCAGCAACTGCAGATCCGGTTGCGACAGCACGGTGAGGTGGCGTAACGCCAGACTGGCCCCCGCGTCACCCGCTGCAATTTCAATCTGGGGCACATCCGCACGCGCCGACATTGTTCCCAGAAGGTTCTTCAGCTCGGCAAATCGCCTGCTGAATGGCTCAGCAAGCACAGGACAGCTATCCAGCCGAGCGACCCGGCTGCCAAAGCTCTCCCGAAAGCCGAGCAGGAACTCCTGCTTGTTCGCAAGGTATCGACCGCCAAGCCTGGCTTTTCGCCGATAGTGAAGCTGCGGGCCACGAACCGGAGTCGCAATCCGCTCCGGCTCAACACCACGTGATTGCAGGGCCTTCAACACCAGATCCTGTTTGTGTCGCAATTGCGTCGCAGCATCCAGTTGCTGCATCACACAGCCGCCGCAGTGATAAAATGCCGGACAGCTGGTCTTCGACCGACCCTTAGTCGATTCGGGAATTCCCCACCAGGTGCCCTTGCGCCGCTTGATGATCCTGGCGGCGACACGTTCGCCAGGGAAGGCCCCTTTGACACGCACCACGCGGCCTTCGGCGGTACCTTCTGCTGTTCCTTCGGCGTACCCGTCTTCCGCAATATCGACGATCTCCACATCGACGATCTTCGGTGCCTTCTTAGGCACTTTCCCTTGCGAGTTCCCGGGTGAGTTCCCTGGCGAGTTGAGATTCTCTTGAACCGGCAGATTCATCGCGTGGTACGAAATAGCGCTCGGCTCTGCAGCGGGCGGTCGCCCAGATGCGGCGTCAGCGCCTCGCGCATGATTCGCTTGGCGGCCCGCCTGACTTCTGTCTCGTCGAATTGGTCTGCCGCGATCGCAAGCAGCGCGGCGCCACTAAAGCCCGCGATCGCATCGTTGCCGGCCGCGACTCGTCGAAACCCGAAATCGGGTTCCAGGAAGTACTGAGCCTGCGCGTTCAGCCGCTCACCCGTGTCCGCATCCCGATCGAATACCAGTTCATAGCCGCACTCCTTCAACAACAGCTTCTCGAAACGCCGCAACTGCTTCTCGATCCGAGCCTCAACAGGAGCATCGATCGGGGTTTCGACTGAAGCCTCCCCGGCCAACGCGCCGACCGTGAGCGCATAGCCGTGGAACAACTCTGGATGCGCGTCGTCAGAGCGCAGCAAGCGTAGCATCAGTTCGTTCAAGTACAGCCCGGCGTACAGCGACTTTCCGACCAGCCAGTGGTGTTCGATCGACTCAAAGGTCGTCAACGTGCGTAGCTGACCGCGTCCCGACCAGCCAACCAGCAACCGCACGAACGGGATCAGCGTTTCTGTGCCTTTGCGTTTCCGACCTCGCACGCCACGCGCGACCACGCTCACCCGACCGTGCTCCAAGGTCATCAGTTCCGCAATGGCGCTGGTTTCGCGATAAGGGCGGACGTGCAGGACGAATGCCTGCTGGCTCATCGCGCGAAGGTTGGTCACTCAAATCCCAGGCGACGTAGCGAACGCTCGTCATTGGTCCAACCCGCCTTCACCTTCACCCAGAGACGGAGCATGACCTTGGTGCCCACCAACGCTTCGATTTCATGTCGCGCCTCCTGACCAATCGACTTCAGCAGCGCGCCTTTGCGACCAATGATGATCGTCTTCTGGCCATCCCGCTCTACAAAAATGTTAGCGTCGATCTCTACCAACCGATCCGACGATTGGTAGTTCTCGATGACGACGCTGACGCGGTGCGGTATCTCATCGCCAAGGCGCCGCATCAACTTCTCGCGAATGATTTCGGACACGATGAATCGCTCGGACCGGTCGGTGACCTGATCAGCCGGAAACAGATGCGGTCCTTCGGGAAGTCGACGAACCACTTCCTGCCAGACGAGATCGAGGCCGTCATTGCGCAGCGCTGAGATCGGAATGATCTCATCGAATATCTGTCGCGCGCCGAGCGCCTCCATCTGCGGCAGCAATTCGGTACGGCCTTTGAGCTGGTCGATCTTGTTGATCACGCAGATCTTTGGTGCTTGCGCGCGTTCCACATGACTGAGCACCAGGTCGTCTTCGGACGTCCAACGGGTACGTTCAACGACCATGACAACAATGTCTACGTCCGACAGCACCGACGTTGCCGAGCGAACCATGTAGCGATTCATCACCCGCTTATTGGTTGGATGGATGCCCGGCGTGTCGACGAAAATCACCTGGTTGTGTTGTTCTGTAATCACCCCCAGCAGGTTGTACCGGGTGGTTTGGGGTTTGCGCGAGGTGATGCTCAACTTCCGCCCGAGCAGGTGATTCAACAGCGTCGATTTGCCGACGTTGGGGCGCCCAACCAACGCGACGTAGCCACAGCGAAGCGCCTCACTCACAGCTGTTCACCCAGTACATCGAGCGCGCGCTGGGCGGCCAGTTTCTCGGCATCGCGGCGGCTACCAGCACGTGCTTCAACCCTCACGTCCAATTCCTCGAGTAGACATTCAACCAGGAATACAGGCTCGTGAGCCTGGCCGTCCTGGGCCTTAATGCGGTAGACGGGCAGCGACATGCGGCGCGCCTGCATCAACTCCTGCAGCCGGGTTTTCGGATCTTTCCGAGTCACTGCATCATCGTCCAGCCGGCCTGCAAGCAGCCGACCAACAAGATCACGAACAGCGTCCACGCCTCCATCAATGAGCGCCGCCCCAAGGATCGCCTCGAGCGTGTTCGACAGGATGGAAGCTCTTCGAAAACCACCGCTGCGCAGTTCGCCCTGACCGAGCCGCAGATGGTCACCCAGATCAATCTCGCGCGCCACGGTTGCCAGCGCATCACGATTTACGACGTTGGCGCGCATCAACGACAGACGATGTTCCTGTACGTCCGGGTAGCGTTCATACAGCAACTCGGCAACCGCCATACCCAGCGCAGCATCGCCGAGAAACTCGAGGCGTTCATTGTTGGCACCTGACACTCCCCGGTGGGTCAAGGCGAGCAGCAACAATGCCTTGTCGGCAAATTTGTAGCCAAGCCTGAGTTCGAGTTTGTCGAGGTTTACGTCAGACAACTGCGGACGCATTGCAGCAGGATTTGCGCCGGTTGCTATGATCGGCGCAGCCTAGCACGTTACCCGTCAGGTGTAATCGAAGCGCTTGTTGAACGACAACACGACGTCGACGTTGTAGAACAGGTGCTCGCGAATCTCATACTCGAGGGTCAAGGCTGTGGCGCCGCGCTTACGTTCGATCGCAACGATCTTGGTGAGGTCGAATTCCCGGATGTTGTTGATCTTGAAGCGTTTCTTCAATGATTCGCGAATCTTCTGCTTGCTCATCACGTGCACCTCGTTCTTGGGCAGGGCTTCAACCACCGAAACCATCGTGTAGAAGTCGATATAGTGCGGCACGGTGCGGACCGCCATCGTCGCCATACCACCGACGATCAGGATCAGGATCAGCCATTGGATCATGGCCATGCCACGTTGTCGGCGCGGCCGGGACGTCATGTCTCGATGCGTGCTCATGATGCGCTCCAGTTATTCGATCAGGCCGTTACGCCGAAACGTCGGCCAGTTTAGACCCGGGTCCTTGTGTACCCAGATCGCAAACGCCTTGCCAACCACCTTGGCATCTTCGACGAAACCCCAGCGCCTGCTGTCAAGACTCTTGCCACGATTGTCACCCATCATGAAATAGCTGCCTTCCGGGACAGTCCATTCGCCTGGGCGCTCACGCAGCGTTGGGTAACGATATATCCGGTGGCCGTCTTCACCTAACTGCTCGTCGTAAATTCGATACTGGGGTCGCGCTCCAAATGAGACCTGTTCCACGAATTCCTGCTCCACGCGTTCACCATTGATGGTCAACACCTTGTTCTGATAGCGGATGTGATCTCCGGGCAGGCCCACCACGCGCTTGATGAAGTAGCGTGGCTCGTGCGGTGGGATGAACACCATGATGTCGCCGCGCTGGGGCTCACCCACTGCAAAGATCTTGGTACCCAGTACTGGCAATCGGATGCCATAGGCAAACTTGTTCACCAGAATGAAGTCGCCAACCTTCAGCGTCGGCACCATCGACTCGGAGGGGATCTGATACGGTTCAATCAGAAAGCTCCGCAGCAACAACACCAGCAACAGCACCGGAAAGAACGAGCGCGCGTATTCCGCAATCACCGGCTCTTTCAGCACGCCCTCCAACGCATCCTGATCGACGGTCTCGGAGCTGCTCGCGCGGAACGCATCGGCAGCACGACGCCGGCGCGGCTTGAGCAACACCACGTCGCCTAACCAGAGCGCGCCGCTGATAATCACCGCCCAACTGAGCACCAACGGAAAATCGACGTCCATCAGCGTTCCACCTTCAACACGGCAAGAAATGCCTCCTGCGGTATTTCCACGCGTCCCAACTGCTTCATTCGTTTTTTGCCTTTCTTCTGCTTTTCCAGGAGCTTCTTCTTGCGCGTGATATCACCGCCGTAGCATTTGGCAGTGACGTTCTTGCGTAATGCCTTGACAGTCTGCCGGGCGATGATCTGCCCACCGATTGCGGCCTGGATCGCCACGTCGAACATCTGTCGAGGAATCAACTCCTTCATTTTCTTGGCAAGCTGTTGGCCCCGGAACTGTGCCTGATCGCGATGCACGATCATGGCCAGTGCATCGACACGCTCACCATTTATCATAATGTCGAGTTTGACCACGTTGCTCGGTTCGAATCGGGCGAACCCGTAGTCGAGTGAGGCATACCCACGGCTCACCGATTTGAGTCGATCGAAGAAGTCCATCACCACCTCGCTCAGCGGCAGTTCGTAGGTCAGCGATACCTGGCCAGCGCCGAACACCATGTCCTTCTGCACCCCGCGTCGTTCCACGCACAAGCCAATGACGTTGCCGAGGTAATCCTGGGGTACCAGGATGTTGACCGCGGCAATGGGCTCGCGCATTTCCTCCACTTCACCCGCATCAGGCAAGCGGGATGGATTGTCGACCCGTTCCGTCGTGCCATCGCGCCTGAGAAGCTCATACACCACGGTGGGCGCAGAGGTTATGAGATCCAGGTCGTACTCGCGCTCGAGGCGCTCCTGAATGATCTCCATGTGCAACAGGCCGAGGAACCCGCAGCGGAACCCGAAGCCAAGCGCATCCGAGGTTTCCGGTTCGTAAAACAACGAGGCATCATTAAGCGTGAGCTTCTCCAGCGCGTCACGGAAATTCTCGAAATCCTCCGAGTTCACCGGGAACATCCCTGCGTAAACCTGAGGTTTGATTTTTTCGAATCCCGGCAGCTGGCCAACGTCGTCCTGGCCCGTGATGACGATAGTGTCGCCGACCGGCGCACCGCTGATTTCCTTGATGCCTGCGACCAGGTAGCCGACTTCCCCGGCCCCTAGTGAGTCTCCGGCATTGCGTTTCGGGGTAAAACGGCCAACTTCGTCCACGACGTGAGTGCGCCCTACCGACATGACTTCGATCCGATCACCACGCGCCACACGCCCCTGCATTACCCGCACCAGCGAAACGACGCCGAGGTAGTTGTCGAACCAGGAGTCGATGATCAGCGCCTGCAACGGCGCATGCTCGTCGCCAACGGGCGCCGGCACGCGCTCGACGATCGCCTCCAGCAATTCCGCCACGCCGGCGCCGGTCTTGGCGCTTACCACCAGCGCCTGACTGGCATCCAGACCAATGATGTCTTCGATCTCAGCCGCAACCCGGTCCGGTTCGGCTTGTGGCAGATCGATCTTGTTGAGTACCGGGATAACTTCCAGGCCCTGATCGATCGCGGTGTAGCAATTGGCCACCGATTGCGCCTCGACGCCCTGGGCGGCATCCACCACCAGCAGCGCGCCTTCGCAGGCTGCCAGCGAACGCGACACCTCGTAGCTGAAGTCCACGTGCCCCGGTGTGTCGATGAAATTCAGTTGATACCGCTGACCGTTCGCCGCCTGATAGCCGAGCGTCACGCTCTGCGCCTTGATAGTGATTCCCCGCTCCCGCTCCAGATCCATGGAATCGAGCACCTGCTCCGACATCTCACGAGCGCTCAACCCACCGCACAGTTGAATCAGCCGGTCGGCCAGGGTGGATTTGCCATGATCGATGTGAGCAATGATGGAGAAGTTTCTAATCTGCGCTACGGCAGCCACGGATACCTGGGGGGTCTGGGAAAATGCGGCGCGAGTTTAGCGCATTTGCCGCGCGATTATCATGATCGGTTACGGTGTTTGAAGCACTGGTCATGCGCCCGC
>PVMK01136747.1_pt1 | contig 14114 bp, 15 predicted proteins | sample 1853481 | NCBI WGS metagenome assembly PVMK01 (sample SAMN08533507, study PRJNA380276) | Marine sediment metagenome, whole genome shotgun sequencing project. | reverse complement strand
GTGGCCCGGCGGCTGGAAGTAGTGCGTCCGGCGCGAGCTCATGTGAGACAACTGCTCGTGGATACCGAGGAGGAGGCGTTGGCAGCGCGTCAACGGCTGGCGGCGGGCGAGGATTTTGTCGAGCTTTCGCGCGAGGTGAGCCGTGCGCCCAATGCCGCAGACGGAGGTGAGCTCGGGTTTTTCGATCAAGGGAGCTTGACGCCGGAGATCGATGAGGTGATCTTTTCCCTCGAAGCAGGTTCGTTCTCGGATCCTGTTCAGGGTCCGTCCGGGTACCATGTCTTTCAGGTCTTGGAGGTCGTGCCGTCGGGTCCTCCCGATCGCAGCAATGTTGAGGTCGCGGTACGTACTGAGTTTGCCCAGCGACAGACGCGAGAGTATTTCCGCAGTTGTATTCTCGGGTTGGCGGAGGAGATCGGGGTCGAGGTTCATGAAGAGTCCCTGTGGTTTTCATACAGTGGAAAATATGCGGAGGGTCATGGTGATTCGTAACGGGATTGTCAATTGCGTCATCGCGTTGATGGCGATAGCGGTGGTTGCGGGAGCCGGCGAGCGAATCCTGTTGGAAGGACCCCTCATCAGGGTCAACGATCGGATCGTCACGGTTACCGAGTTTACCGACAGGGTCCGGCAAGAGCTCATCCAGGTTCCCCAGCAGCCGACCAGCGAGGAATTGCACCAGTTCGTCGAGATGCTTCTCAAGGAGGTCGTCAACGAACTCGTTCTGATGGAGCGCGCCGTTGAAAAACGTCTCGTTGTCGATGACCAGATGGTTGATCAAGCGATCGCGAACCTGCGGGAGGAAAACAACCTTCAGGACGACGAGGCCTGGGAACAGGCTCTCGAGAGCTCGGGCCTGTCTGTCGAAGGGCTTCGCGAACGATACCGGCGGACGATAATGCTTCAGCGTGCGGTGCAGGGCGAGGTGCGGCCGATCGAGATCACCGAAGAGGAATTGCGGCAGGAGTATGAGGAGAAAAAGGAAGACTATCTGGTGCCGGCGAAGGTCGAGCTCGAACAGGTGTTTATTCCGGTAGACGACGATGCCAGTCTTGCCCAGGCTGAACGAATGGCTCAGGGGATGGTGAGCCGAGTCCGCGATGGTGCGGACCTCAAGGCCGAGGCGACATTGGCCGGAGCGGAGCTCCAGGATCTGGGAGAGATTCCGGTAGATGATTGCCGTGCGGATCTCGTACAGGCGCTGGACGGGCTCGACGACGGCGCGATCACCAATCCGATTCCGGTGCCCGGGGGAATCCAGGTCATTCGTCTTGTGCGGCGGATTCCCGCGGGATACCAACCCTTCGAGGACGTGAGCCAGGGTCTCCGCCGCCAGAGATCCGCAGAATCATATGAGAGCCAAACCAGAGGCCTTGTAGAGAAGCTCCGCGCGGAGTACCTCATCGAAGTTCATGAGGAGTATCTCGACCTGGTCTACGCGCAACTCGGCGCGATCTGAGCCCAAGATGAGTGATTCTCACCGGCGATCTGTACCAAGCTCTTGCGCTCTGGCTGCTTGCGAAAATGCTCCACATACCAACGGGTATGCGTCCGCTTTTCGCAAGTGCCAGAGCATCAAGAGCTTGGTACATCTCATCCGGCAGAATCGCTCAACTTGGACTGGCTGGAGCCGACCATGACCGACGAGCAGAGGGTGTGGATCAAGGATCTCCGCGCGGGATCGGATCTCGAGGAGATCTACGCGGTTCGCGCCGCCGATATCCGTCAACGCCGTGGAGGGGGTCCCTATCTGGCGGCTGTTCTCGGCGACCGCACGGGCGAGGTGACGGCGCTGGTTTGGCAGAACGTGGATCGCGTTCGCGGCGTTCTCGAGCGCGGGAACGTCGTCAGGGTCAAGGGCCAGGTGCAACGGTACAACCAGCAGCTTCAGATCATCGTGCGACAGGCGGAGATGGTGCCGGAGGCTTCAGTCGACGAGGAGCTGTTTCTGCGTTCGTCATCCGTCGATCCGACGCTGCTGTGGCAACGGCTGATGGATGCGATCGAGGATGTCGCCAATCCCGATCTGCGGCGGCTGCTGTCCCTGGTTTTCTCCGACCCTGAGGTGGAGGAGCGCTTTCGAGTGGCGCCGGCCGCACGGTCGATGCACCATGCATTTCGATCTGGTCTTTTGGAGCACACGGTGTCGGTGACGGGGATTGCCCGCCTGCTGTGCGAGCATTACGATCTCGACGTCGATCTCGTCATCGCGGGGGCCCTGCTGCACGATCTGGGGAAGATCTGGGAGCTCGAAATCGCGGCCTCGATCGAGTACACCGATGACGGGCGGCTGATCGGGCACCTGCCGATGGAAACCCTTTTCGTCGACAAGAAGATCGGCGAATTGGAGGACTTTCCTTTGGAAACCCGAAGGCAGTTGCTCCATATTCTGCTCTCACACCACGGTGAGTACGGTTTTGGTTCTCCGAGGCGGCCGAAGACTCCTGAAGCCCTGCTGGTGCACATGGCCGACAACCTGGACTCGAAGATGGCCGGAATGCTCGAAGCGATTAACGCAGAAGCCTCTGACGACGAGGCGTGGACGCCATACTCGAAAATCCTGGAACGGCACATATATCGGCGGAGGCTACCCACCGATGTTGATGAGTCGTAGCGCCGCGGAGCTGTTAGGTATTAGCAATTAGGTATTAGCTCGGACGATCGCAACGACAACTCCGCGGTTCTCAGAATGCCGGGCAAGCGGGACGAGCCGAGATATCAATACCGGGGCCGAGAATGAGGACTGCCGCCGAAGCTGTGATGAGCTAATACCTAATACCTAATCGCTAACTGCTTCGCGCACGATCTGCGCGACTTCCCCTTCTTCCGGGAATCTGTCGAGAGCACGCTTGGAAAACAGGAGATCTCCATCCACCGTGACCTCGAAGACCCCGTCCTTGCCCTTGATCAGCTCAACCGTGGATGAAAACTCACGCTCCAGTTCGGCCGCCAGCCCGGCGGCCCGAGGCTGGTAATTTCAAACAACGCAGTACTCGATCGAAATCTCCATACACTCCTCCACGTCCGGAAACCATAGTCGATATTTTCTGATTTTCCTCTCGCGCCCGCCGGGCGCGGGAGGAAAATCAGCAGAGAAGGCCCGACGTGGTGCTACGATCGTCAACGATGGCACCAACGACTGTGGGCGGTGTTCCGTAAACCTCATGGGGAACGATGGTGAGGGAGAACCTGTGCACTCTGCCGGCAGGCGTCGCAAACGACGACGAGGTGGTCATGACTGACCGCGATTGGGTTCGTTCTGCGCAGGACGGCGATGAAGAAGCATTCGCTCAGTTGGTCCGCCGCCATTCCGGCGGCCTCCATCGGGCGGTAGCCCGGATTCTGGCCGACGACACCGAGGCCTGGGACGTGGTTCAGATGGCATATCTCAAAGCCTGGCAACGCCTCGACCGATATAATCCTCGCTACAGCTTTTCGACCTGGCTTTACCGCATCGGCACGAACCTCGCTATCGACCTCCTGCGTTCGCGGTCGAGCCGGGAACGGACTCACAAGGCGCACACTGAGCACCATCTGCGATTGGTAGGGGCCGGCGAAGGCGCCGGAACGAGGGCCGACAATGGTGAGGCGGATAGAATCCTCAGTCAGATTGTGGGAGTCCTGACGCCTCAACAGCGGAGCGCGTTCGTGTTGCGTGAGATGCAGGGTCTGGATACGGCCGAGGTGGCCGAGGTTCTGGGTTGTTCGGCGACGACAGTTCGCAACCACATTTTTCAGGCGCGGAAAGCGCTGCGGCGTGAAATGAGGGCGCGGTTTCCCGAGTATCTGCCGGCGTCCGAGAGGGGATGAAATGAACTGCAATGTGTTTCGAGAGCTTCTGAGTTCCTATCTCGACGAATCGCTCGAAGAGGATCGGCGGGGGGGCTTTCGCCGCCACCTTCGCGAGTGCGGGCCGTGTCGAGAACGGGCCTTGGCCGAAGATCCAAGCTTGCTCTTCGCTACGGCACCCGAGCCAATCGCCTCGCAGCAGAATGTCGAGGCGTGTGCGGTGGCGGTGACGGCCCGGATCAGACAACAACGTCTCGCACGCCGGCTGCAAAAAAGCCGACGCCCGTGGCTGGCGGCGGCTGCGGCCATTGTGATCGTGATCGCCGGCGGGCTGATTTGGAAGGTGATGCTCGGAGACATTGGGGGTTCGGCGGCGCCGGGAATCGAGGCCTTTGTTGAAGAACACCCTCAAACAGTGCCACCGACGGTCGAGGTGGAGATGGCCGGTGAAGACGTGCGGGTTTACCAGTTTGCCGCTGATGACAATAACGACACGGCGGTCTACTTTATCGTCAACCCTGCGATGGAGCTCTAAAAGATGAGGAAACGATTCGTTCTGGTGCTGTGGGTGGCGTTGGTGGCGACGATCGCCGCTGCGGCGACTGTGGAGACCGTGTCGCGAGTCTTCACCCTCGAACATATTTCGGTCTCGGAGGCATCTGCGGCGGTACAGCCATTGCTCTCGGACCACGGAAGCTTGATCCTGCAACCGAGCCGCTCTCGGTTGACGGTCCAGGATCTCCCGCAGGTGGTCGACCGAGTGGCGATCCTCGTCGCCGACCTCGACAGCATGCCCGATAGCTACAGCGTCCAGATCGAGCTTTTCGAGGGCGGATCCGAGCCCTACAGCTCGGCGACCCAGGCGCAGGTCGACCAGCGTCTGCGGAAGATGTTCAAGTTTGCCTCCTTCCGCCGGCTCGGGAGCGCCGTCCTGGAGGGCGAGCTCGGGAGCCCGGCACAGGCCGACCTCGGGGGCGGCTTCCAGGTTTCGTTCTCTTCCCACGCCATCGAGTACTCCGAGGATACTCCGTGGGGGAGCCCGGATCCGGGGGAAAGACTTTATCTGCGACCACTGATCCTCAAGCGTGTGACCGTTCAACCGGACGGCACTCAGGAGATCGACATACTCCTGCGAACCAACCTTCTCATCGCCCCGAAACAGTAGGTCTACATCGGCGCCGGCACCTCCGAGGATGCCGATAGCGGACTCGTGCTGATTGTCCACTCCCAGGGTTCCGGGGGGAGCTGAGTGCCGGAGTTCGTCTGCCGACTCGGAGCCCCGGACGGCTCGGTCGTGGACCAGCGGCGGGTCGCGGCGTCGATGGATGCCCTTCGCCGCGAGCTCGAGGCCGAGGGCTTCCATGTATTCAGCCTTTCGGGAGCACGGTCGCGTTTTCGAGTGCCGTTTTTCTCCCGCTCCGAAAAAGTCAAGGGTCAGGATTTCCTGCTCTTCAACACCCAGCTCAAAACGTTGCTGCATGCCGGAATGCCGTTAGCACAATCGCTCGAGTTGCTCAAATCTCAACAGACCGACCCTCATTTCCGCGCTCTCCTCGACAAGATCCACCAGCAGGTCACCACGGGTATCGCTCTGTCCGATGCGTTCTTGTCTCTCGGTGAGACGTTTCCTCGCCTCTACGCCAATTCCCTGCGGGCCGGGGAACGGACGGGCGAGCTTGAACAGGTGCTGGAGAGGTACGTGGAGTACCAGCGGCTCGTCGAGGCGGTTCGCAGAAAGATCATCGCCGCGCTCACCTACCCGGCGGTCCTGGTGACGATGTCCGTCGGGCTCGTCGTGATCCTGATGATCAAGGTGATTCCGGCCTTCGAGGGCTTCTACGTGCAGTTCGAGACCGAGCTCCCGCTGCCGACGAGGGTGGTCCTCGGGGCCGCCGAATTCACGAAGAACAACCTGCTGCTCATCATCGTGGTGACGGCTCTATTGACGTATGGACTCCGGGTCTGGCGCTCTTCGCCGTCAGGCCGGATGATCACGGACCGTTGGCGATTGCGTCTGCCCCTCGTCGGGCGGCTGGCCCACCTCTTCGCGCTCTCCCAGTTCAGCCGCTCGCTCGCCATCCTCCTCGGAGGGGGCACACCGATGGTGCCGGCCCTCGAAACCGCCTCAACCTCGATCAGCAACGCTTACGTCTCGGAGCTCTTTTTGGGTTGTGTGCAAGAGGTTCAGGAGGGGCGCCCACTGTCGGATGCGCTCGAAGACACCGGGCAGGCGCCGGAGATGGCCTTGGCGATGATCCGGGTCGGAGAGTCGACCGGTGCGCTGCCGGAGATGCTGCAGCACACGTCGGATTTCTTCGATGAGGCCATCGAGTTCAGCCTGTCCAGGATTGTGACTCTGTTCGAACCGTTGATACTGGTGGTCATGGGTTTGATTGTTGCGGGACTCTTATTGGCGGTCTATTATCCGCTGCTCACAATCGTGAGCCAGATTGGGTGAGGGAGCCATGGCTACAGATCCCAACCTAGAAGAACAACTCGTCATCCTCGACCAGGAGAGGGAGGGTGGGGAGGAAGAACAAAAGGCGCGTGATTTGGCGGAGCGTCTGGGCATGGAGTTCGATCCGCTCGAAGAATTCCACGTCGACCCCGAGCTTTTTCGCACCATCCCCGTCGAGATCATGCTGCGCTACCACTTTTTGCCGCTGCGCTCCGAGGGAGAGACGCTGCACGTCGTGATGGCGGACCCCTCAGACATCACGAGGATCAACGAGGTGGAGCTGGCCCTCGCCCGTCCTCTCGAGGTCGCAGTCGGCCCGGCGAACCGGATCAACGACATTCTCGAGAAGTCGGAGTCCACACAGAGGGTCCTCGACGAAGCGACCGAGGGTTTCAGTATGCAGCTGGTACAGGAGGCGGAGGATGGTGAGGAGGTCCTCTCCATCGACAGCATCACGGCTGACTCGTCGCCCATCATCCGCCTCGTTGACTCGATCCTATTCAACGCCATTCAACGGCGGGCATCGGACATCCACATCGAGACCCGCGAGCGCGAGGTGGTTGTCAAGTACCGAATTGACGGCGTGTTGTACCAGGCGATTAAGTCTATCGACAAGCGGCACCACTCGACCATTGTCAGCCGCGTCAAGGTGATGTCGGAGCTCGACATCGCCGAAAAGAGAGTCCCGCAGGACGGCCGCTTCAAGGTCAGATTCTCCGGGCGAACCATCGACTTCCGCATTTCGATCATGCCGACCGTGCACGGTGAGGACGCGGTGATCCGGATCCTCGACAAGGAGGCCACCAACGCGGAGTTCCACACTCTCAACCTCGACGTGCTCGGTCTCGAGGACGACACCAAACGACAACTGCGCAAGTTCATCAACGAGCCTTACGGGATGGTGCTGGTCACCGGTCCCACCGGTTCGGGCAAGACCACGACCCTGTACGCGTGCCTGTCCGAGATTCGTTCGTCCGAGGACAAGATCATCACCATCGAGGATCCAGTCGAGTATCAGCTCGAGGGAATCACCCAGATTCCGGTGAATGAGAAAAAAGGCCTGACCTTTGCCCGAGGTTTGCGTTCAATCCTGCGCCACGATCCCGACAAGGTGATGGTCGGCGAGATCCGTGACGAGGAGACAGCCCAGATCGCGGTCCAGTCGGCTCTCACCGGCCACCTGGTCTTCACCACCGTTCACGCCAACAACGTGGTCGACGTGATCGGGCGGTTCCTCAATATGAATGTGGATCTCTACAACTTCGTGGCGGCGCTGAACTGCGTGCTCGCCCAGCGTCTCGTGCGCCGCATCTGTGTTCACTGCAAGCGCCCAGCCCAGGTCTCGGACATCCTGCTCGAGGATTCGGGTCTCGATCCCGACCGCTACCGGGATTTCACCTTCTTCGAGGGTGGCGGTTGCATCGAGTGCAACGGCACCGGCTATCGTGGCAGGCTCGCGATCGCCGAGCTGTTGAATCTTTCCGACAACATCCGCCAGCTGATTCTCGACCGGCGGTCGGCGGCCGAAATCAAACGTGCCGCCAAGGCGGAAGGCATGCGTTTCCTGCGCGAGTCCGCTCTGCAAAAGGTTTTTTGCCGGTGAAACCTCGCTCCATGACATCAACAAGGTGACCTTCGTCGAATGAGCTGGGAACGCTTCTTTACCAGCCCTCCGCCAAATACGGGATGGACACTGGATCCCAGGGAGGCGGTCGTCGTCCATCGCACCGGGACTGGAGAGCTTCACTGCGCCGCTGAGGAGCTGCCGATCGACGGTTTCGAGATCGGTCCCGTGGGCCTGCAGGCGATGAATCGAAAAGCTATGGCTCCGGTCTTCGCCAGGCTCAAGGGTGCGGCGGAGGGAGCAAAGACGGCTGCGGTGATCGTGCCCACTGGATGGCTCCGAAGCTATCTGATCAGACTCGACCGGGTTCCCCGCAAGGAAGCAGAGCTGGAAGACGTGGTTCGCTGGCGGCTGAAGAAGCTCCTTCCGGTGGCGCCGACCGATCTCCGGCTGTCGGTCGTCTCGTTGCCGGAGAGCGGCGGGAAGAGGCCGGTGCTGGTCATGGCCGGTATCGAACGGGCGATGGCGGCTGTCGAGGCCACCTTCTCCTCGATCGGTATCGAGGTTGGCCTCATCACCACCCGACTGTTCGCGATCGTCCCCCGAAACGCCGGCACGAACCACCCAATCCTGGTCATCCAATACGAGGAATCCTTTCTGTCTCTCCTCCTGCTCTCAGAAGGTGTGCCGCAGCTCCTGCGCACCAAACCCCTCGCCGCGGGCGGCGACAACCGCGACACCGTGCTGCGTGAAACCGGTCTCACCCTGGGATTTATCCGTAGCAAACTCGGTGTGGAGGGACAGATCGAAGTTAAGCTAAGCTGTGACGATCCGCTTGTGGATGCCGCGCTGCGGGAATGGTTGGTGGCGCAGGAGCACCTGGCGCCGGCACCCGACGGGGGGGCGCCTCCCTGTGGACCGACCACTGTCGTCAGCCGGATCGGCGCCGCGCGGATCGCACCCGCGGTGGCCGTGGTGGCGGGAGAGCTGCGGTGATCACACCGAACCTCGCCACCCGTCCGTTTCTGAACACCAGACCGGTGTGGATCGTTACCGCAGTCGCCGGGTTGTTGGCACTGGTTCTGATCGGTTTCAACCTCCGACTGTTTCTGGTCGCAAACCGGCACCTCGACGATGAAACAACGATGAGGGACGAGCTCGAGCATCGGTACAGCGCCCTCGCGACCGAGGTGACGACACATGTGAATGTTCTCAAAAAGGTTCCGTGGCGGTCCCTCGAGGGGAGAGTTAATGCAACGAACCTCATTCTGCACGAGCATTCATTTTCGTGGATCGAAATGCTCGATGACATCGAACGGGTCATGCCGTACGATCTGCGGTTGACGCGGATTTCACCGAGTGTCGGACCCGAGGAAGTGACCTTGTCGTTGGTTGCGATTGCGCGAAATCGAGACGCGATGTTGGACTTCCTCGACAATTTGATCGCCGACCCCCGGTTTGAGAATCCCACGCCGTCAAGTGAAAAAACCCCCGAGGAAACAACGCTCGCGACCTACATGCTGAATGTCCGGGTGACCTATCACCCGTACGAGGAGACGCCGTGACCATCGACCTGCGCCCTTGGAAGCGCTTGGTGGCCGTGTGGCTGCCGGCCGTGATCGCGTGTGTCGCGGCGGTGGCGCTCTATGCATGGCAGACGTCGGAATCCGGCGGGCGCCGGGCCCAGGTTCGCAGCCAGATCGACGAGCTCGAAAGCGAAATCGCTCGTCTCGATGGATTGCTCCTCGCGACGACCACAGACCGCGACCGGGTTGCCGAGCTCGAGCAACAATTCTCACACCTCTACGCTGACGTGTTTGGCGATCTAAACGACCGTCTGACGAACATTCTGCGGGCGGTGGGTTCCGCGACCCGGAATGCGGGATTGCTGCCGGACAGCTTTGCATACTCCGCAGATGAAGAGCGGGGAACCGGATTCATTCGCTTCGGGGTTCGGTTTTCGGTCGAGGGTGAGTACGGACAGATTCGACAGATGTTGGCCGAACTGCAGGCAAGCCCTGAGTTCCTGGTGGTTCAAAATCTGAGCCTCTCAGGTGACGAGGATCCGGTGAGCCGGGACCTCGGCATGACAGTGAGCATCGCCACCTACCTGGCCGAGGCGGACAAACAGCAGTTGCGTCGCCTCACAGGCGGCATCAAAGGCGCCGCCGGAGGGGAGGATGGCTAATGGCTAAGGCGAAGATGTCCAGAGAACGCCTCCGTCTTGCGGTTCTTCTCGGCACTTTCCTGGTCGTGGTGGTGGCGGGCGTGTGGTATTGGCGCGGTGGCGGCCTCGGCAGTGATTCGGGCAAACCGGGTGAGATCGAATACGTCGCCCATAATCTCCCACCGTTGGAGATCGACGGGATCGGTCGCGAGGGCGGGCCGACCGCCGACTCGGCGGGCAATCCGTTCACCTTCAGACCGCCGCCGACGCCGACGAAGAACTTGACACCGTCGCCGACCCCGATCCCACGGCCCACGATGCCACCGCGTCCGACCCGGAAGCCGCGGCAGGCGATCGGATCAGACGGCAGTCCGAAACCGCCGCCGCCGCCGTTTAATCGTGAGTTCATCGGCTACCTCGGACCGACGCCCGGCCCTGTCGCGGCGTTTCGCAGGGGCGGGAGCGAGGCCGATACAAGCGAAATCGACGTTGCGATGGTGGGAGATGTGCTCGACGACATCTACATCGTGCGCGAAATTGGTCTCGAATCGGTACTGATTGGTTTTGTTGGTTATGCACGTTCGGAGGACACCCGTGTACCGTTGTCTGAGAAGTAAAGCCCGAATTCTCGTTTTCGTCGCAGCGGCCTCGCTCTTGATGGGGGTGGTGGGGTGCTCGACTGCCAAAAAGACCGCGAACGAAGGCGACGATGCGTTCAAGCACAAGAACTGGGACGCCGCCGTCTACCACTATCTACAGGCGTTGGTCGAGGATCCGGAAAACGTCCAGTACAAGATGCAGTTGACCTTTGCGCGCCAGAGGGCGGCCCAGAAGCACTTCCAAAACGGCCTCGCACTGCGCAAGCTGGGGCGCCTGCTGGCGGCCCGCAACGAGCTTCAGATGGCGGTGCAGCTTGACCCGACCCACCAGTACGCGGAGCAGGTTTTGGAGAACGTTCAGGAGGAGATGGAAATCCTGTCGACGCCGGACGGCGCCCGCCACCTCGAGGAGCTCAAAAGACAGGCTCGCGAGGCCAAGGTCCAACCGCCGGTCCTCAACCCGAAATCGACGGCGCCCATCACCCTCAACTTCCCCAAACCAAAACCGGTCAAGGAGATCTACAACGCCATCGGCAAGGCCTACGGATTCAACGTCCTCTTCGACCCAAAATTGAAGGACGATCGTCTCGCGATCGAGCTCCGGGATCTCACGGCCGAGCGTTCATTGGAGATGGTGATGCAGGGTGCGGGCCACTTTTACAAGGTGCTCGACGAGCACTCGATCATCATTGCCGACGACACCCCGCAAAACCGTCGCGAGTACGAGGATCTGGTCATCAAGACCTTCTTCCTCTCCAATGCCGAGGTCAAGGACATCGACAAGCTGCTGCGGTCGCTGATCGAGGCCCGGCGGCTTTCGACCAACGAGCAGCTCAACTCGATCACCCTTCGTGACACGGCCGACAAGGTGGCCATTGCCGAGAAGCTCATCCGGATCAACGACAAGGCCAAGGCCGAGGTGCTGATCGACGTCGAGATCCTGATCATGGCCACGACCAAGACCTCCAACATCGGCGCCGCCCTTTCGACCTATAACTTCAACCTCGGTCTGGATCTGGCGGCGATCAACCCGGCCGCGCCGTCCGGAACCCTCAGCCTCGACGACTTCCAGAACATCTCGCGCGGTGACTGGTTCATCAATGTTCCCTCGGTGCTCATCAACCTCGCCAAGTCGTCCGGCGAGGCCCAGGTGCTGGCCCAGCCGCAGCTCCGAGTCACCGACGGCGAGAAGGCGAGCCCTGCTGATCGGTGACGAGGTGCCGATCCCGGTCACCACCTTCAACACTTCCAACACCATCGGCGGCAGCGTCGTGCCCATCACCTCCTTCCAGTACAAAGATGTCGGCATCCAGATCGAGGTCGTGCCGCGGGTCCACCACAACCGCGAGATCACCCTCGACCTCAAGGTCGAGATCTCCAACGTCGGGGAGACGGTGAAGGTGGGCGAGACCGAAGCCATCACCATCGGCACCCGCACCATCGCCTCGGTGATCCGCCTCAAGAGCGGTGAATCGAGCATGCTGGCGGGTCTCATCCGCCGCGACAAGACCAAGGGCGTCACCGGGACGCCGCTGCTCATGGACATCCCGTGGCTCGGCCGGCTCTTCCGCAACGAAAGCATCGTTTATAAGGACATCGATCTGGTGCTCACGCTGACGCCGCAGATCATCCGCTTCCCGGACATCACCGAGGAGGACCTGGCGCCGGTGTGGGTCGGCACCGAAAGCCGGATTTCCTACAGCGGAACCCGGCCGAGAGTCCGATCTGGGCGCGCACCACGGGGTCCCTTCGATGAAGACGCGTCCGCGGGAAATCGTGGGGACGCCGGCGGAACCGACAAAAGACCTTACGGAACACCGGCCTCGAGGCGGCCGACGGCTCCACGCCGCGTCACGCCGCCGCCGCCCGACAATCAGGGGGTCGATCTTGTTCCGTCGGGCGGCACCAAGAGTATTTTCGACGACGAGTCCGCCGATGACGTGGGGTGGTCCGACGTGCCGGAGTTCGAGCCCATGCCAGGCGAGATCGATCCCACGATGCCGCCCCTCCTGGTCGGCCTCGAGCCCTCGGTGGTCTCCCTCCGTCCCGGCCAGGAGACCGTTCTGCAGGTGGTGATTCGGGGCGGGGTGGGTTCCTATCGGCTGCCGTTCGGGCTCTCCTTCGACCCGAATAGAGTGGCGATCGACGGCGTGCGTGCGGCGCCGGGCGTGGATATTCTGCGCGACAACCTGGATGCCGCGAACGGCTGGATCGAGCTCGACCTTTTGATATTGGACGGGATCGAAAGCGGCCAGGCGGTGGCGTCGCTCGAGATTCGTGCCCTCGAGGCAGGGCCTGTCCCGCTCGTATTCACCGCCACAGGTGCGGTGACAAGCGATGGCAGGCCGATACCAGTGGCGGCATCGGACGGCGCCCTCTTCGTCAATGGCGGTACCAAGGAGAGGGAAGAGCCGTGATTCGTAGGGGCAATACGGGTTTTACCCTCGCCGAGCTGGTGATGGTGGTGGCGCTGATCGCGGTGCTTTCCTCGATGGTCCTACCGGTGGCCAAGTTCACCGTCAAGCGGCGCAAGGAGGTCGAGCTCCGGCTCGCCCTGCGCCAGGTTCGAACCGCCATCGACGAGTACAAAAGGCTCTCCGACCAGGGGATGATCCCGGTCAAGATCGGCGGTGAAGGTTACCCGGAAAGTCTCGACGAGCTGGTGGAGGGCGTGGAGATCGTCGGACAGGAGACCAAGAGGAGGTTTCTGCGCCGCATACCCCTCGACCCGATGACCCACGACGACTGGGAGTTGCGGTCATATCAGGACGACATGGATGCCACCAGTTGGGGAGGGGAGAATGTGTATGACATTCGGACCAGCTCCGAGGGCGTTGCAATTGACGGGACAGAGTATGCGGAATGGTAAGGACATGAAATTCGGAATTTGGAATTCGGAATTCGGAATGACGCCCGCCTACCAGGGAGGCAAGGGTCGGGTTGTGGCCGGCAACCGAACTCAAAACTCAAAACTCAAAACTCAAAACTCGACGCGGGGTTTCACGCTCATCGAGCTCATCGTAGTGATCGCGATCATCGGCATCCTCGCCACCATCGCCCTGCCCGCGATGCAAAATGCGCCCATCAAGGCCCGGGAGGCCGTGATCCGCGCCGATCTCTACCAGATGCGGTCGTGCATCGATCAGCACCTCGCCGACAAAGGATATTATCCGGAGAGTCTGGAGACGCTGGTCGATGCCGGTTATCTCCGTTTTCTCCCTGCTGATCCTTTCACCCACACCTCTGACGGGGCGTGGGAGGAATTCTACGCCGACCAGAGCGAGCTCGAGGAGTTCGAACCGTTGGACGACGAGTATGGAGGCGGCAATCAGGTCATCGATGTCCGCTACGCCGACACCACGAGGGTGGCGCTCGACGGATCGTTGATTTCGGAATGGTAACACCGTGAAATTCGGAATTCGGAATTCGGAATTAAGCGCACCGTACCTGCGAGAATCGTGGGCGGATGGGCGGAAATGCCGAATTCCGAATTCCGAATTCCTAATTCCTGTGAGGCGGGTGTAACCCGCCTCACAG
>PVMK01131931.1_pt1 | contig 14114 bp, 12 predicted proteins | sample 1853481 | NCBI WGS metagenome assembly PVMK01 (sample SAMN08533507, study PRJNA380276) | Marine sediment metagenome, whole genome shotgun sequencing project. | reverse complement strand
GCATGACGTCATTCTGACGGGCGGATCCGTCCTCACCTCCGATGGGATCCAGATGACCGATGTGGCGATCGCCGACGGTGTGATCGTTGCGCTCGGAGACGACTTGGGCAACGGGAGAGACACAATCCACTGTGACGGCGCATGGGTCGGCCCAGGTCTTGTCGACATCCACACACACCTGCGAGAACCGGGACAGGAATGGAGAGAGGATGTCGCCACGGGAAGTGTGGCTGCCGCGGCTGGCGGATTCACCGCAATCGTGGCGATGCCAAACACAGAGCCGGCGATCGATACCGGGCACGTCGCGCGCTTCGTCATCGAGCAGGGTCAGCGTGCGGGACTGGTTGAGGTGGCCTCAGCGGGTTGTCTGACGATCGGTAGGGCAGGTGAGAAGATGGCTCACATCGACGAACTCTGGGACGCAGGGGTCCGGATCTTCACCGACGACGGCGACTCCGTTGGTAACGCGAGCGTTCTCCGCTCGGCAATGGAGTACGTTGCCCAGCTCGGTGGCGTCGTGTCACAACACGCTGTTGACTCTGCGTTGAGCTCCGTTGGCTACATGCATGAGGGTTCGGTGTCGTCAAGACTCGGCATGTACGGCATTCCTCGGGAAGCTGACGACATCACGATCGCCCGCGACATTGCTCTCGCAAAGCTCAGCGGCGTCAGGTACCACGTCCAGCACCTCTCGACGGCCGGCGGCGTCGAACTCGTCGCCGCCGCAAAAGCGGATGGACTGCCGGTGACGGCCGAGGTGACACCGCACCACCTGATGTACACGCATGAGGATGTCGCGACCGCTGACTCTCGCTACAAGATGATGCCACCACTGCGCGAACCGTCGGATCGGGAGGCACTCATCGACGCGCTCAGGACCGGAATCATCGACGTTGTTGCGACCGACCATGCCCCCCACGCGGCAACCGAGAAGGATGTTCCGTTCGAGCAAGCGGCGAACGGCGTCACCGGACTTGAGTGGTCGGCCGCCGTGACGAACCAAGTCGTTGGACTTGACCAGGAGACCTTCTTCCGACGGATGTCGATCGCACCATCAGCGATCGCCGGGTTCATTGACCAGGGTAATCCGCTCGAGGTTGGCTGTGTCGCCAACGTCGTCGTATTCGACCCGGATGCGACATGGTTGCCGAAGACATCGCTCTCCAAGTCGCGAAACGCTCCCTACTTCGGCACCGAGCTGCGGGGCGTGGTCACTGCCACCGTCTTCAGCGGCAGGATCACACATGCTGGGTAGGCGATGAAACTGGGACTCCTTGTCACTGCGGACGGTGAGGTTTTCCGTGGGCGATCCGCCGGTGTCTCAGGTGCAGCCGTGGGCGAGGCCGTATTCAACACCTCCATGACCGGGTATCAGGAGATCATCACCGATCCGTCGTACTCTGGGCAGGTAGTCGTGCTCACGGCTCCGCACATCGGCAACTACGGCTCGGTCGCGTTCGACGACCAGTCCCAATCGGTGCATGCAAGAGCTCTCGTCACCCGATCAATGAGCCGCATGGCTTCGTCTTGGCGTTCGGAGCAGCCGTTTGCCGACTACCTCATCGAGAATGACGTAGTGGTGCTCTCCGATATCGACACCCGCCGACTCACGAGACACATACGGGACCACGGGTCGATGCCTGTCGCGGTCGGAATCGACGTCGATGAGGGCGAGCTTGTATCCATGGCAGCGTCCGCTCCATCAATGGTCGGCCAGGACCTCGCGAGCAGCGTCACGACCACTGAGAGCTACTTCAGAGAGTCAGACGGACCCAGCCTTGGCCATGTCGTTGCGTACGATTTCGGAATCAAGACGGACATCATTCGATCGATGAACGTCCGAGGTCTCGATGTGACGGTCGTTCCGGCATCGACGACCGCAGCTGAAACCCTTGCGTTCTCGCCTGACGCAGTATTCCTTTCGAACGGTCCCGGAGATCCAGAGCCGCTTGTCGGTCCGGTCGATGCCATCAGGCAACTTCTCGGAAAGGCGCCGGTCTTTGGGATCTGTCTCGGACATCAACTTCTCGGTCTCGCCCTCGGTGCAGAAACGTTCAAGCTGCCCTTTGGTCACCACGGAGGCAACCATCCCGTGAAGCGTCTCACAGACGGAGCCGTGGAGATCACGTCGCAGAACCACGGATTCGCCGTGGATCTGTGGTCGATCACTGGCGAGGAGCGCCCTCAGAAAAGGGGACTCCCGACGCCTGACCTCCTGCCGCGTAATGTCGCCACTGACTTCGGCGCTGTCTCGGCCACTCACCAGAATCTCAATGACGGCACCAACGAGGGCATTGCGTGCCACGACATCGTGGCTTTCTCGGTGCAGTACCACCCTGAGGCTGCCCCTGGTCCCAATGATGCATCGATTCTCTTTGATCGGTTCATCGAAGTCGTGGAGGGCAGAGATGCCGAAACGAACTGACATCAAATCGATCCTCGTGATCGGATCCGGCCCGATCATCATCGGCCAGGCCTGCGAGTTCGACTACAGCGGTACCCAAGCGGTCAAAGTGCTCAGGGAGCACGGCTACCGCGTCGTCCTCATCAACTCGAATCCGGCCACGATCATGACGGATCCCGAGTTCGCCGACGCGACGTATATCGAGCCGATCACGGCTCCCGTTATTGAACAGATCCTTCGCAAGGAGATGCCAGAAGCGGTGCTTCCGACTCTTGGCGGCCAGACGGCGCTGAACGTGACGATGGAACTCGCCGAGATGAATGTGTTCGAGGATCTCGGAATCGAGCTCATCGGCGCATCGCTCGAAGCGATCGAAGCTGCAGAGGACCGCGGTCGCTTCAAACAGATCATGGATGACGCTGGCATGCTCACCGCAAAGGCCCACTACATCACAACAATGGAAGAGGCGCAGACCGCTGTCGACGATCTCGGATTCCCAGTGATGATCCGCCCGAGTTACATCCTCGGTGGCGGAGGTACGGGTCTCGCCCACGACCAGGTCGAGTTCGACCGGATCGTGCAGAACGGTATCGACACGTCACCGGTAGGTCGGGTACTGATCGAGGAATCCATCTACGGATGGAAGGAGTACGAGCTTGAGGTCATGCGAGACGCCGCTGACAATGCGGTGATCGTCTGTTCAATCGAGAACCTCGACCCGATGGGCATCCATACCGGCGATTCGATCACGGTGGCCCCTGCCATGACATTGTCCGATCGTGAGTACCAGGAGATGCGCGACGAGGCGATTGCCTGCCTCCGCGTGATCGGTGTAGAGACGGGCGGCTCGAACGTACAGTTCGCTGTGGACCCCGCAACGGGACGCAGGATCATCATTGAGATGAACCCGAGGGTTTCGCGTTCTTCTGCACTTGCCTCGAAGGCAACAGGATTTCCGATCGCGAAGATGGCTGCGATGCTCGCCGTCGGGTTCACGTTGGACGAGATCGCCAACGACATCACGGGTGCGACGCCGGCATCGTTCGAACCTGCACTTGATTATGTAGTCGTGAAGGCGCCGCGTTTCGACTTCTCAAAGTTCCCCTCGGTTGATCCAGTGCTTGGCACTTCGATGCAGTCGGTAGGTGAGGCGATGGCGATAGGCCGGACATTCCCTGAGGCACTCCAGAAGGCGCTGAGAAGCCTTGAGACGGGCCGGCACGGACTCAACGGTGATCTGGCAGAGATCAACCAACTGCAGCTCTCGGACGAGGACCTGTTGGACCGCATCAGTGTGCCGAGCCCTGACCGCTTGTTTGAGGTTGCCGAGGCGATCCGACGTGGCACAGCGATCGACACCATCGCGGCAGCAACCTTCATCGATCCATGGTTCCTCGATCAGATGGCTCAGATCGTCGCGCTTCGTGTGCAACTCGCCGAGACCGTCGATCCCTCTCCCGAAGTACTGGCTGAGGCGAAGAGGTTCGGATTCTCAGACCAACAGCTCTCATACCTGTGGGATGTGAGTCCCTCTTATGTTGCAGAACTCAGGAGCACGAGCGGAGTTGACGTCACATACAAGACCGTTGATACATGCGCCGCGGAGTTCGAGGCGAAAACGCCGTACTTCTACTCCACGTTCGAGGACGAGTCTGAGGCTCCCGAGCCAGGTTCGAATACCGTGATGGTGCTTGGCTCAGGGCCGAACCGCATCGGACAGGGGATCGAATTCGACTACTGCTGTGTGCATGCTGCGTTTGCGCTCGAGGACGCTGGGTACGAGACGGTCATGGTCAACTGCAACCCCGAAACCGTCTCCACCGACTACGACACGTCCACAAGGCTCTACTTCGAACCGCTGACGACCGAGGACGTACTCGCCATCGTCGAAGCTGAGCAGCCGAAGGCTGTCATCGTGCAACTCGGTGGCCAGACGTCCCTCGGGCTCGCACATGACCTCGAATCAGCCGGCGTCAGGATCGCAGGTACAACACCAGACTCCATCGACATGGCAGAGGACAGGGAGCAGTTCTCAGCTCTCTGCCGACAGCACGGCATCCGCCAGCCAGCACATGGCACCGCGACGAGTGTTGCTGAGGCGATGGCCGTGGTTGACGAGATCGGTCTGCCCGCAATGGTGCGGCCGTCCTACGTTCTCGGGGGACGCGCTATGAGGATCATCTACAGCGTCGAGGACCTCAGCGCCTATCTCTCCGATCTGTACGGGGCCACACCCGGCGGAGAGGTCGACCTTTCGGAGGCCCCGCTGCTCATCGATCGGTTCCTTGAATCTGCAATTGAGGTTGATGTGGATGCCGTATTTGATGGCGAGGAGATCTACATCGGCGGCATCATGGAGCATGTTGAAGAAGCCGGCGTTCACTCGGGGGACTCAGCGTGCGTTGTTCCGCCACCGACACTCACTGTCGATGTGATCGAGCAGGTGAAAGCGGACACGCTCAAGCTGGCGCGGGCGCTCAACGTCGTCGGTCTCTTGAACATCCAGTTCGCCGTGCGGGGCAGGGACGTGTTCGTTCTGGAGGCGAACCCGAGAGCCTCGCGCACGATCCCGTTCATCTCCAAGGCAACGGGTGTTCCACTCGCAAAGGTGGCCACTCGGGTGATGATGGGTGAGAGACTCGCAGATCTCAGAGTCGCAGGAATCGTCCCTGACGAGTTTGTGCACCTGCCGTACACCGCGGTGAAGGAGGCTGTCCTTCCATGGAAACGTTTCCCGAATGAGGACACGCTCCTCGGTCCAGAGATGCGGTCCACGGGAGAAGTCATGGGATTCGGCCCGACGGCAGCCGTCGCGTATTCGAAAGCGTTGAGGGGTGCAGGCCACACGGTCCCTACGGAGGGCGCAGCCTTCATCTCTCTGGCCGACAGGGACAAGGCGTCGGGTGTTGAGTGCGCTCAGTTGCTCACGGATCTCGGCTTCAAATTGTTCGCCACCCATGGAACTGCTGGCCACCTCGCTCGCAACGGGATATCAACCACTCACGTCGACAAGGTTGGTGAGGGGTCCTACGACCCGGTGTGTCTGATCGAAGACGGGCGAATCGACTTGGTGATCAACACTCCAGCGGGTGGAAAAGCTCGCGGCGACGGTCGTATCATCAGGCTTGCTGCGACTCGACACGGCATCGCGTGTGTGACAACAGTGGAAGGTGGCATCGCCGTCGTGAAGTCCATCCAAGCTGAACGAAACGAGGACATTGCGGTATCGAGCATCCAGGACCTCCATGCCAGAGCTGGCCTCTGATGAACCTGTCGACATCACTCGGTACCTACGAACTGTCAACACCGATCATCGCCGCATCGGGGACTGTTGGTTCCGTTGTCGACTTCTCTGACGTCATCGACTTCTCCCTCTACGGAGCAGCAACAGCGAAGTCTGTCGCGCCTGAGCCTTGGAAGGGTCGCGAGCCGCCTCGGATCGCACCGGTCGATACCGGCATGCTCAACAGCATCGGCATTCAGAACCCTGGAGTCGTCTCATGGGTCGGTATGTACGCTGCCGACCTCGCCGAGATTCCGACGGACATCTGGGGGAGTGCCGTAGCCCACGACCCAAACGGATTCGCCGCCGTTGTATCAGCGATGGACACAGCAGGTGTGGCAGCGGTCGAGGTAAACCTGTCATGTCCCAACCTCGACGGAGTTCCGTTCGCCCTGGATGCGGCACGCTCAGCCGAAGTTGTGCGCTGCGTTCGCGACGCAACGGATCTGCCCGTTGGTGCAAAACTCTCATCCGATGCACGCTCGATCAGTGCCGTCGCATCAGCTGTGGCGGAGGCGGGAGCGGACTGGGTCGTCGTATCCAACACGGTTATGGGTGCTGGCATCGACCCAGAAACCCGCAGGCCGCTGGTCAGCGGGCTCGTCGGTGGGTATTCCGGGGCACCCATCCGTCCCATTGCAATACGGAGCGTGCTTGAAGTAGCGAGGGACGTACCCGGGCTTCCGATCGTCGGTTGCGGCGGAGCCTCGACGTCAGCCCACGTCATCGAGTTCCTTCTTGCGGGTGCATCCGCTGTCGCGCTCGGGTCTGTTCACTTCAAGACGCCGAGGATTGGGAAACGAATCATCAAGGATCTCGAGAAGTACATGGACCGGCACGGAGTTGTCTCGATTTCTGAATTGATCGGAGCGTACGAGCCATGGTGAAAAACAACCCGATCATCGTTGCCCTCGACATGCGAACGGCGGAAGAGGCCGTGGCAATGGCACAAACCGTTGCACCACACGTGGGAGCCTTCAAGATTGGTCTTGGCCTACTCCACGGGCCGGGACCCGCGACGATCGATGCGCTTGTGCGCCTCGGCAAGCCAGTGTTCGTCGACGCAAAGCTCCACGATATTCCGAGCCAGGTCGCCGCTGCAGCCGAACGCCTCGGCAAGCACGGCGCGAGGTGGGTCACCGCCCATGTCAGCGGAGGAATCGACATGCTTCAGGCGGCCGTCGAGGGCCTCACTTCCGGTGCAGGTGGTGCGGACGCCGGAATCCTCGGTGTATCCGTGCTCACGTCTCTCGACAAGGCGGATCTCGAGCGAGTCGGCATCCAGGCAACACCAGGCCAACTCGTCGGCAAAATGGCGAAGGTCGCTGCTGTTGCTGGCTGTGAGGGTCTCGTCTGCTCCCCACAAGAACTCAATGTGGTCACGCAAGCGGCTCCGGGGCTCGTGCGTGTCACGCCCGGTATCAGGCCAACGTTGCTCGGTGATGATCAGGTACGTACCGCCACGCCAAGAGAAGCGATCGATCGGGGAGCAACCTACCTCGTGATCGGCAGGCCAATCACCCAGGATCCCGACCCAGCCGCTGCCGCCGAGAGAATCGTGGAGGAGGTCACCCACGGAGGATCAATGTAGAGATCCCTGTTGCCGGCTCGTGGCAACTCGTGCGCGCCTGTGCTTGCATCCCCTGAGTTCCTCGTTCCACGAGGTCTTCCTGATACAGTGATCGCCGGAGGAACCACATGGCATTGCCGGACATGACTGACGAACAGAGAGCTGCGGCGCTGAAACGAGCGGGAGAGGCTCGGAGGCTACGCGCCGAGGTGAAACACCTCCTCAAGACGGGGAGTCTCAGTTTCGCTGACGTACTCGAACGTGCTGAAGAGGACGACCTCCTCGCCGGAACAAAGATCAAGGCCATCATCGTGTCGATGCCCCACATGGGCAAGGTCAGCACAAACCGCCTCATGGAATCCATCGGAATCGCTGAGAACCGTACTATCAGGGGCCTTGGAACGAACCAACGCAGAGCCCTTCTTGAAAACTTCTCGTAATTCAAAGCTCATCGTCATCTCCGGCCCCTCTGGTGTCGGAAAGTCCAGCATTGTCGAAGCCCTTCTCGCCAAGACACCGTCGCTGTTCTCCGTATCAGCCACGACACGCGACCCGAGACGCGGCGAGGTAGACGGTGCGGACTATCACTTCGTTGACCGAGATGCCTTCCAAACAAAGGTCGCGAGCGGTGAGATCCTCGAGTGGGCAGAGTACGGAGGCAATCTATATGGGACGCTGCGGAGCGCCGTTGACCCCATTCTTGCCACCGGCACGAATGTAATTCTTGACATCGAGAACGAGGGTGCCAAACAAATCCGCAAGAGTTTCCCCGCTGCACTCCTGATCTTTGTAGCACCACCGGATATCGATACTCTCGCGAATCGACTGGATCGCCGTGGAGATACTTCACAGAGCGACATCGACCTTCGGCTAGCGGTTGCCGCTGAGCAGATGGCTGAAGCGCCGCGTGTATACGACCATGTCGTGACGAACGATGACCTGGAGCGAGCGATCAAAGAGATTCTGGATATACTCGGGGCTGCAGGCACAGAGGCGTCTGTACAATGACGCCTTCAGCCACTCAAGGTCCGAACCGAGGAGCCCGACGACATGTTGCTTGAACCACCAATCGGAGACATAGTCGCCAAGACGAACTCACGCTTCGCCCTTGTTGTGCTGGCTTCGCGCAGGGCACGCCAGATCAACGCATACTTCAACGAACTCGGAGCAGGAATCGGTGGATATGTACCGCCCCAGGTCCACTCGCTCTCCCGCAAGCCATTGTCCATCGCTCTCGAAGAGATCGTTGAAGACAAGGTTGTCATTGCTCCGATAGAGGAGTAGCCCATGGCCGTAGGGCGACGAGTCGTCCTCGGCGTGACCGGGGGAGTCGCCGCCTACAAGGCCGCTTACCTCGCCAGACTCCTCATCGCCCGTGGGCATGAGGTGCAAGTCGTGATGACCGAGTCCGCCCAACAATTCGTTGGCCCTGCCACGTTTGCAGCGATCACGGGATCTGTGCCCGTCACCAAGCTGTTCGATGCTGACGACGTCTCGCCCCATACGACACTCGGTCAGTGGGCCGAGGTCATCGTGATCGCACCCGCTACAGCATCGACGATCTCGAAGCTCGCTGCCGGCCAGTCCTCGGACGCGCTCGTGGCAACCGTGCTCGCGTCTACTGCGCCGGTGGTCATCGCACCTGCGATGCACACAGAGATGTGGGAGCAACCTGCAACCAAAGCCAACATTGACCGTCTCTCCGGTTTCGGATACACGATGGTCGGTCCCGCCACGGGACCCCTCGCCGGAGGAGATTCGGGGATCGGTCGCCTCGCTGAACCCGAGGACATAACCGATGCCGTAGAAGGCATCTTTCCCGCTTCTGACATGGATGGCATGTCTGTGCTTGTGACTGCGGGTGGTACGAGAGAACCGGTCGATCCCGTGCGTTACATCGGAAACCGCTCCTCGGGAAAGATGGGGAACGCATTGGCAGATGTCGCTGCCCAACGCGGAGCATCCGTCGTGCTGGTCACCGCGGCTCGACCACCGGAGTCCGGAGACATCGTGGTCGTTCGAGTAGAAACGGCCGACGAGATGGCCGAGGCCGTATGGTCTCGTTCCGCCGAAGTAGATGTGGCCGTACTGGCTGCCGCTGTCGCAGATTTTCGACCTGCTGATCCCAATCGACGCAAGATCAAGAGGGCGGATGGAGTACCAGACATTGTCCTTGAGCCCACCCCTGATGTCCTCAGGGGCGTGCACGAGAGCTCTCGTCGGCCCCTCCTGGTTGGATTCGCAGCAGAGACCGGTTCTCTCGATGCAGCCGTCGCAAAGGCAGCTGCGAAGGGAGTGGATCTGCTCGTCGCCAACGATGTGACGAAAGACGGATCCGGCTTCGGGACCGAGACCAACGAAGTCAGATTCGTGTTCAAGGACGGTACAACCAGGGATCTCGAGCTCATGTCGAAACGACAGGTTGCCTCTGAGATCTGGGATGCGGTCATGATCATCAGGGCGAAGTCCTGAACTCCCCGCGGGCGTGCCAGGTTGTACCTGACATCACCACGTTCTCCGTCGATGACGGGTTCTCATACCTCATTCCTGAAGGTCTGGACGTCCAGGTAGGCTCCCGCGTCAGAATCCGCGTCTCCGGCCGGCGTCTCAAGGGATTCGTAACGGCACTTTTCGACCCTGAGATCGATCGGAAACTCCTCCCGATCGAAGGGCTCTCCGGCAGTGTTCCCTCGTTCAACGCCCGATCACTGGCGACTCTCCGGTGGGCTGCGACACACTACGTTGCTCCGCTTTCGGCGCTGCTGAAACGAACGGTGCCACCCAACGTGCCGACAGCGGGCCCTCGTGTTTCAGTCGACGTGCCACAGGATCGTTCGCCCTCTCCGATCATTTACCACATCGGGTCGCCGCCTCACGGACCGTCGATCGCGACCTCAATTGAGGCCGATGTGGACGCAGGTCGCAACGTGACCATCGTCGCGCCAACCGTCACCGAAATCGAAGAGATAGCGCAGCATCTCGTCACACTCCACGGCGACAAGGTGGTGCTGGCGACCTCATCGATGCCTGGCGCAGCCGTGACTGACAGCTGGGTACGTACTGCGACCGGTCCCCAGACAATCCTCATCGGTACGAGAGAGATCATGTTCTGGCCCCTCGGGGACATCGGTCTTGTGGTTGTGGTCGAAGACGGACGACGCGTCATGCGGTCACCAGCGACACCCACCGTGAGCGTGAGAGAGGTGATGGCACATCGATCACACCAAGAGGGATTCGGTCTCGTGTTCCACGGACCGGTTCCGACACTCGAATCGATCGCAATTGGCGCCGCCGTCGATGCACCAGCGCACCGGCAATGGCCGATGGTTGAACTCGTCGACAGAGGACAGGAACCTCCAACCGGAGCGGTGCTCACCCAGCGTGCGAAGGCCGCGATAGCAGGGACGGTCCGCGGAGGTGCATCCATTTTCATCCTCGTCGGATCCCGCGGGTATGCACCTGCGTTCCGCTGCGCCAAGTGCGGCGAGGTACGCCGCTGTTCGAACTGTTCCAGTGCAGCGACGCGAGATGACGCATGCCGGAGATGTGGGGTGCCGATCGGTGCGTGCAACCGATGTGGAGGACATCAGTTCCAGGCGCTCGGAGCCGGAATCGGTCGGATTGTGGATGATGTTGCTGGCGTCGTTGGCCGGGAGCACGTCGGCCGTGCGGGCGAGGGGATGCTCGTCACCGTCGGAACGGAGAGAGATCTCATCGGGGTTCGAGGGGTCGCACTGGCTGTGGCAGTCGACAGCGATGGGCTGACGATGGCTCCCCACTATCGGGCACAAGAGGATGGCCTCAGGCTTCTCGTCCGCCTCGCCCAGACGGTGAGAAGAGGCGCAGGGAATCGTTGCCTGATCCAGACAGCGCAGATCGATCAGCCCGTGTTGAACACCCTCGTACATGGACGATCCAACGACTTCCTTGCCGTCGAGCTCGAGTCAAGAAGACGGTTCGGCTTCCCTCCTGTCGGGTCGTTGATCGCGCTCGAGGTCGATGGAGAGCACGGCACTGCTGCTCTTCTCGATGAGCACGTGGCTCGTCATGCGACGATCATGGGACCGGCACCAGCCGGATCCCGGTTGCGGTGGTTGATTCAGGGGCGAGATCTCGACGGCGCGAGAGTTGCATTGCGACCGGTCATCAACACACTTCGGAGCAAGGGCGCCAAGGTGCGAGTCGACGTCGACCCGATTGACTTATAGGACTGCCAAGTCGGTGGTCAACAAACGTGGTGGTCTACTCTTGCGGCCATGGCGATATTCCCGATTCGTACGTTTCCCGACCCGGTCCTCACAATGAAGGCGCCGGAAATAGCTTTATTCGATGACGATCTCCGCCGTCTCGTCGACGACATGTTCGAAACCATGTACGAGGCCCCCGGTGTGGGGCTCGCGGCACCGCAGATCGGTGTATCCAAACAGATCTTTGTCGCCGACATCGGAGAGGGACCATTCGTGATGATCAACCCCAAAGTTGTCGCCACTTCGGGGAAGTGGAAATTCGAAGAGGGCTGTCTGTCGGTGCCTGGACGGTACTGGCAGATCAAGCGACCGGAGTTCGCGCGAGCTGAGGGTTTCGGTATCGACGGCGAGGCAGTGACCTACGAGGGCGAGGACCTCATGGGTCGCGTGCTCCAGCATGAGATCGATCACTTGGACGGCACTCTGCTGCTGAATCGTCTGAATCCGAGAGTGCGCCGCCAGGCCCTCAAGGAACTTCGCGAGGAATCCCTCGGCAGCGACAGGAGCGTGTGATGGGAGCCGTCTTTCTGGGCACACCATCGGCGGCGATTCCGAGTCTTGCGGCCCTTGCTGACGTCGAAGATGTTGACCTTGTCATTACCCAGCCGGATCGCAGGGCAGGCAGACGAGGCGTAAAGGCGGCGCCACCAGTGAAGGTCGCCGCGGAGCAGTTCGGCTTTCCGGTTGCCCAACCCGAGACTCGTGAACAGTTACAGGAGCTGATTGTCGACGGTGACTTTCGAATAGGAGTCGTCGTGGCGTACGGGCGCATCCTCAGGCCGACGGTGTTGGCTGCATGCCCCTTCGGATTCGTGAATGTGCATTTCTCGCTCCTCCCACGCTGGCGTGGTGCCGCTCCAGTCGAGAGGGCTATTGCAGCGGGAGACGATCGGACCGGAGTTACGCTCATGAAGATCGACGAGGGACTCGATACTGGTCCTGTACTCGGGGAGATCTCGACGCCGATCGGACCGAACGAGACCGGTGGCAGCCTCACGAGCCGCTTGTCGTTCCTCGGCGCGACACTCATCGATGACACGCTCCCTGAATATTTGAACATGCGGCGACGCCCTGTTCCACAGATCGCATCGGGTGTGTCGCAAGCCAAGATGCTCACGAAAGCCGAAGCCCGGCTTACCCCTGACGTCGATGCAGCCGTAGCTGAGAGGCTTGTGAGGGCATTTCAGCCGCGACCGGCATCGTGGATCGAGTCATCTGCAGGGACAATCAGAATCCACAAAGCTCGCCCGTCAGATCCCATCGGCGAACCGGGGCAGATCACGCTCGCCGGTACGCGGGTCGTCGCATATTTCAACCATGGGTCCATCGAGCTCGTAACGGTTCAGCCGCAGGGCAAGCCGAAGATTGACGCGGTTGCGTGGATGCACGGTCGCCGCGGCGAAGCGGTCACGTTCGAGTAGTCAGTCGATAGTGATCTTCGAAGGATCGAAGTCTGCAACCGGATAGGCGAGGTCCATCATTTCAAGCGTGTCGATCAAGATCTGGGAGATCACAAGGTTTCGATACCACTTGCGGTCGGCTGGCACGACATACCACGGTGCCGCTTCGGTCGTCGTCTCCGCGATCGCGTCCTGATACGCCTCCATGTATTCGTTCCACCTGGCGCGCGAAGACAGATCGCTTTGGTTGAACTGGTAGTTCTTCGACGGGTCGTCGAGCCTTGCCTGGAGACGTTGTCTCTGTTCGTCTTTGGAGATGTGAAGCATGATCTTGACTATCTCTGTGCCTTCGTCACTCAGCATGGACTCGAAGTTTCTGATGTGTTCGTAGCGTCGTGACCACACAGCACGCGGCGCGAGGTCTTTGACACGCACAACCAATACGTCCTCGTAGTGGCTCCGATTGAACACCGTTATCCGGCCCTTCATAGGCGTTCTGAGGTGTCCCCGCCACAGGTAGTCGTGAGCCACCTCGTGGGGACCGGGGACCCCGAAGCCCTGCACATCAACGCCCTGGGGATTGACGCCAGAGAAGACCTTGCGGATCGTCCCGTCCTTGCCCCCTGTGTCCATTGCCTGGAGCACAATCAGCAGTGATTTGCCACCGTCGCTCCACAGCAGTCGCTGGAGATCCGCGAGCTCACGATTCATACCCCTCAGGACGGGGACGGACGACTTCTTGTTCAATTCGGCGAAGGTAGCCTTCTCACCCGGATCGATTACGGACAGATCGACATGAGAGCCGGGTTGTATTCGGTAGTGGTCCAGTGGTGCTCCAATCTCGTTAGAACGACACTACCCGCTTACAATCGCCGAGAATGAATACACCCACACGTATCGCACCATCGATTCTCGCTGCTGACTTCGGTCGCCTTGCCCGTGACATCGCAGCAATCAGTGAGCACATCGATCTTCTACACGTCGACGTTATGGACGGACACTTCGTGCCGAATATCTCGGTCGGACCTCCCGTGATCTCATCGCTGCGACGGGCCACGGACAAGTATCTCGATTGCCACCTCATGATCACAGACCCACTCACGTACCTTGAGCCACTCAGGGAAGCCGGTGCAAATGGTGTCACGGCTCACATCGAGGCGGTCCCCGATCCGACTGAAGTGTTCGCCGAGGCCGAACGAGTCGGTCTCGA
>PVMK01189291.1_pt3 | contig 14116 bp, 18 predicted proteins | sample 1853481 | NCBI WGS metagenome assembly PVMK01 (sample SAMN08533507, study PRJNA380276) | Marine sediment metagenome, whole genome shotgun sequencing project. | reverse complement strand
CCCAGATGTTTTCTGAGAATTCACGAAGAAGTAGGGATTTCCCCATAGACAGGATTTTGGGGACCCATATAATCGCAGTCCCGCTGCGCTCAACTGAGTATCAACTGAGTATCAGGCGCCTCCGGCGCTTTGCCCAAACTGATATCTACTGTAGAGAGGAGCCCCCATGTCGAGGACCCCAGTTTCAATAGCCCTGAGCCCCGCCGAGATCCACGAAGTGACCGGCTACAAGCTACCCAAGAAGCAAATCTATGCCCTGGTCACCATGGACATTCCGTTCAAGGTCCGGCCTAATGGAACCGTGTTCGTGGCACGCACCGCCGTAGTAACTGCTAACGACAACCAGGCCAAGCAGAAGGTCGAACCGGTCTTCTACGAAATCTGAAGGAGTCCACCATGGCACCGAAGAAGCGCAACCCGAAAAACAGATCCCTGCCCAAGTACTGGCGAATCAAGGTCGTGAAGGAAATAACCTACTACACCTACCGACCACCACCGCATATGCGAGAGTTCAGTGGAGGAAAGGCGGAGATTTCTCTCGGGAGATCCCTGGCCGGCGCCTACAAGAAGTTCTCCGAGATCTACGGAAAAGACGAATGCGTGGTGACCCTGGGCAACATGCTCGACCGCTACATGATGGAAGTCGTGCCGGAGTACGAGAGCGAGAACACCCGGGATTCCAAGTTCCGCAGTATCGTCAGGCTTCGCGCATCAATGGGTGAAAGTTTGCTCACCTCGGTCGATGCCACGGTCATCAAGAAATATAAAAAGCGTATCGGGGATACCCGCTCACACACCATTGCCAACCGGGACCTTGAATGCCTATCGCATATGTTCTCTGTCGCATTGGAGTGGGGCATTCTTACGCACCACCCGATGTTGAACAAACAGGTCACCAAGTATTCTCTGGACGGCCGGGACCGGTACGTCGAGGATTGGGAGGTTCACGAGTGGGCGAAGGTCGCCAACCCGTTCCTGGTCGCCTACGCCAGACTCAAGGGTGCCACTGGTTTGCGTCAGCAGGACCTGCTTACCCTGGAAAAGAAGAACATCACCGACACCGAACTGGTGGTGAGACCCCTCAAAACCAAAAAGAAACAGAAGGTGCTGCGTTTCCCATTGTTCGATGACCAGGGGCGCCCGACTACCGTGAAGAAGGCACTCGACAACATCGACGCTTATTATAAGGAGAAGGTCACCAAGAAATTGGGCAGCCGGCACCCGCAGCGGTTACCACCGGTACTCAACAGCCGCTGGGTATTCACCACCCGGACCGGAGGCAGCTACTACAACATGGAGAAGCGTCGGGCACCTGGCTTCAAGAACATCTGGCAACGCTCCATGAGGAAGGCCCTGGAATTAACCGACCTCCAGGAGAAGTTCACCGAACACGATCTGCGTGGGAAGGTGGGGTCGGACTTCAAAACTGACGGTGAAGCCCAGGCCCAACTCGGTCACTCGGACACCAAGACCACCCAGAAGCATTACCGCCGAAGAGGGTCCGTTGTGCAGGCTGCGAAGGGCTTTTTCAGAGAGGACGACGAGAGTGCTGAATAGGGTCTATCCCACCCTTATTTGTGGGAAACTTTCGCAATCTATGGGAAACAATCCCATCTATGGGAAACTTTAACAAAAACCCCACAGAGTATGTGGGGTCTAAGTTACTGATTTAGCTGGATAAAGTGGCGCGCCTGGCACGATTCGAACGTGCGACCGCCTGGTTCGTAGCCAGGTACTCTATCCAGCTGAGCTACAGGCGCGTAGAGGGGCGGTACTATAGGGAGGAAGCTGTTTTGAGTCAAGGGCTTATGGGCGATTCAGACGCCCCGGTTTACTCGTTTCTGAACACACCCCCTATCCCGGCTCCACGGGCGGGAGTATCGATCAATACACCCGGGTTCATCATGCCCTGCGGGTCCAGCACCTGGCGGGCGCCGGCGAAGGCCTGGCGAAACAGGGGTGGGATCTGGTTGTCGTAACCCGAGGGACGGTGGTCCCGTCCAACCGCGTGGTGGTGGGTTATCGTACCACCCAGGCTAGTCACGGCTTCATTGGCGGCCAGTTTTATATCGCGCCACCTTGCCAGCATGGCCGCCATATCGCCGCTGTTGCTGCCCACGGCGTAAAAGGTGAAATAGGGCGCCGGGCCGTCGGGGTAGACGTGGGTGAAACGGCAGCTCAGCGTGCAATCGACGCCCGTCACCTCGCGCAGGACCTTGCCCATACGCTCGCGCACGCCCTCATAAAAGCCGTCGAATCGATCCCAGGTAATGGCGGTTTCAAAGGTATCGACGATGACCCCGGCCGGGGTCAGGTAATTGCGGGAATAGGGTGCGCGCAGGAACTGGTTGCGCCACGCACCGGCGGCGCCCTTGCGGTGTTCGCCCTCTTCCTCCGCCGCCGAATTTGCCCCCAACAAGGAGCGGTTTACCGCCTCCTGATCCCAGCTGCCGCCGTAATCCGCCACCAGTTCCAGGGCCCGTTCAATCCAGGCCTGTAGTGGATGATCGGCGGACTCGAAGGCCAGCACCAACAGGGCGGTGGTGCCGTCCCCTACCCCGTTCATCATCGCCTCCATCGGATCCAGCAGGCGGCAGTTACTGGGGTACAGGCCGGCCTGGCTGATCGCACGCACCGCGGAGCAGGCCTGTTTCATTCCGGGGAAATTGACACTGGCCGAGGCGCGGAATGTGGGCCTGTCCTGCAAACGCATCCAGGCGCTGGTGATAAAACCCAGGGTGCCCTCGGAGCCAATCATCATGCGGTCGGGAGACGGGCCGGCGCCCGAGCCCGGTAAACGCCGGCTTTCCATCACGCCGCTGGGGGTCAACATACGCACACTTTCCACGAAGTCATCAATATGCGTGTAATTGGTGGCGAAGTGGCCACCGGCCCGGGTGGCTATCCAACCGCCCAGGGTGGAAAACTGGAAACTCTGGGGAAAGTGGCGCAGAGTCAGGCCCTGGGGTTTCAGGGCCGCTTCCAGCTCCGGCCCCAGCGCGCCCCCCTCAATCAGTGCCGCGCGGCTGGTTTTGTCCACTTCCACCACCCGGTTCATATATTGCAGGTCGACACTGATCACCGCACCGTAGTCACCCCCCACATCCGGCTCCACACCACCGCAGACACTGGTGCCACCGCCAAAGGGAATCAGCGCGGCGCCGCAGCCGGCGGCAAAATCCATCAGCGCGGAGATATCGTCCTCATTGCGGGGAAATGCCACCCAGTCCGGCGGGTTGGGCATGTCACGCATTTGCATGCGTATCAGGTCGGCAAAGGACTTGCCGTAACCGTGAGTGATGCGGTCGTAGGGCGTTGCGGAAAGGATGGATGACAGGGCATCGGGTGCGGGCACCCGCGGTGCTCGCAGATCAAACTCATCGAGCCTGGGCGGTGCTGGTGGCGCATTGGTGATGCCCAGCAGGCCTGCCAGTTGCCCGACACGTTCCTCCTCCGCCGGAGTCAGGGCCTCATCGGTGTAGCCCCACCCCCAAAAACAGAGTTCCTTGCGATGCGCGAGTGTATCTACCATTGTTCTTTCTCTCATTTATTTATAGTTTCTACGCGGGCCAGCCTAGCGTACATGCATGGAAAAACCCTGCTGGTCCCGGTCCAGGTAGGCAATCAGCTGATTCAGGACGGTGCGATCACCGCCGACTTGCACCTCTTCCCCGGCGAGCACAGCACGCAACTGATCTGCGCTCAGGCTGACCGCCGACATACCGGCCGGGAGCAGCAGCGGGGGTAATTTCCAGTATGCTGTTTCTCAGCTCCACCGTGTAACTATCGCCCGGAATCCGTGAAATTGATCCCCAGTGACAGGCGGGTAGCCCCGCCTTTTCCGCATCCACCTGGTAGCGCCAGGACGTCAGGATTTCCCGCACCGGACAAGCTGCCCTGCACGCTACCCATACCCCAACTTCATCAGCATCGCAGGATTGACTTTTGCCCTCCAGCTCCTGGGCGCCGTTCAGATACCAGGCCGGGCGATGGTGTTGATTTCCTCATAACCCCGCTGGCGTAAACTGGCCGCCTTCAGGAAGCGCGCATCCCAGTCATCGTGATCGATGCGCACCAGCATCTGGGTCAGCTCCGCGGCGAATTGCCCGTCTCCGGCTGCAAACGCCTCTCGGCCTCCGCCATCACCTTGTCGCGCCCGCCCATCAGGGCCACGAAACGACGCGCCTTCTCCACCGGTTCCGTGGGCAGCAAATCGGTGGCATCACCGTTGAACCAGCTAACCCAACCGGTATAGAGCTCCGGCGCATAATCCAGGGGCGTGCCGTACATGGGCCGCGTATAAGGCGGCAGATCGAGATACTCGGTAACTCCTTGAACTTGTGCTGTAACTCGACGGGGGGTGTAGCCCTTGTTGATATGGCGGATGGTCTGGTCCCACAAGTACTGGATCGCATCGCGGCTCACCGTTACCGCCTGCTGAATTTCCTCGCGTCCCTGCATCGGCATGATATGCGAGCCCAGCAGCCACTCGGGCTGGATGACCCGCACCGTGTCCAGCGCCTTCATGTAGTTCTCGGGCAGGCGCGGTTTGGAGCCGCGGATGGAATGGATATTGGCCAGGGCGTAGAAGAACTCATCGGCGATGAGGACCATGTCGAACTCGGGGATATACAGGCCGAAACTCCGAAATCGCCTCACCACCGGTGTAGAAACACCTTTATTTTAAGGCCGGCGATTTCCAGCTCGGTATCGGCGCTGAAGGTATCCGTGGGTCGAATATAGCCAGATTTACCCCCCAATAACTTCGGAGAGCAGCAACCGTGGTAGTGTTTCTCGTCGGGACCCAGCAGGTCGGGACCGTAGTAGAACACGCCCATCAGCTGGCGCGGCAGGATGGCCCCGAACTCGTTGGCGATTTCCTCCTCGAAGTTATCCCAGGCGTAGATCTTCACGCTGCCGTCGGCGACCTGCTCGGGCGTCACCAGTGCCGATGTGCCATTGTAGTGGTCGGTGTGGTGATGGGAGTAAAAAATGGCCACGATGGGCTTGTCCGAGATCTTGCGGATCTCCTGCGCGATATACGCGCCGGCCTCTATGATTGACACTGGTATCGTAGACGATCAGGCCGTCATCACCCTCGATAATGGTGGCGTTGCCAATCCAGCCCCCCGGGGACGTGCACGGTCCACACCGGGGTAATCGCCGGCCTTGTAGGTGCCGGCCTGTTCGGTAAACAGCTTCTGGTGTTCCAGAAAGTAATCAGGCCAGCTGCGCTCTACCTTGTACGGGTTCTCTCCCGGGGGGTTTGCCGGCAGGTGCGGCGAAGGCGATTTGGGAAAGGGCGAGCGCCATGACACTGACCAGGGACAAGCAGCCGGTTTTGCTTAGCATTTGAAATAGTTGCGACATGCTACCTCCATATAGAAGTTATTGTTTGAGCGAGGCATGGGAGTATCACCGATTACCCACCCGCGCACCACCGAAACAACTTCCCTGCCAGACTGCCATGTTTATTGCCCCGGCCCCATAGCATTAACCACCCGATCGATTTATTATGAGACTTGTCTCAGGTTTTACTACTCGCGTTTGGAGCGCCCACAGTGACAACAACAAAAACACAGGAAAAGCGGCGCAGAAAGCCCTCCCAGGAGCGTTCCCGTGAGTCAGTCGATGTCCTTATCGAGGCCTCTGCTCAGGTTCTGCAGGAGCGTGGCTACAAAGGGGGCCACCACCAACCGGATCGCGGAGCGGGCGGGAGTCAGCGTGGGCACTTTGTACCAGTATTTCAACAACAAGGATGAAATCTTCAACGAGCTGATCCAGCAGGAAGGCATCCGCTACCTGGCGGCACTGGAAGAAAGTATCCCTGGCATAGAGGTGTCTCTCAAGCAAGCTCTGCGCACTTTTCTGGAGGCAGGCTATTCCCACCACCGCCTGGTATTGGGCCTGCGCGTGGCCATGCGGAACCTGCCCAGCGTGGCCTACGCCCAGCGCAGCCGGTATCTGCGCAGGGAACTGCACGCGTTGGTGGTCAGGTTTCTGGAAAACCGGGGGCCGATTGATGGCCTGGACGATCTGTCACTGGCGGCAGATGTCATCATCGCCCAGTGTGAGGGCCTGACCTACCTGGGCAGAGTGGACCGCAGTCCCGAGGAACTGATCGACATACTTACCGAAGCACTCAGCCGCTACCTGCTGGCAGGCTCTAGAGAGTAGAGCGCCCGGCCAGGCCCATAAGCCGCCTGACCAGCCACTTGGGAGTGTTGCGCATAGCGAGTGTACTGGCCAGGTTCAGTGTGCCGGGCACCACGATTGTTTTGCCTTTCATGCAGGCACGAAAAGCTTCACGCGCCACCTTTTCGACATCCCCCACCAGCATCGATGGCAGGCGTTCGGCGACTGACTCATGTGCCGTCATCATATTGGTCTCAGTGACACCCGGGCACAATGCCGTCACAGTCACGCCTGTGCCGCGCAGCTCCTCTGCCAGGGCCTCGGACAGAGACAGCACATAGGCCTTGGTGGCAGCATAGGTGGCGAGAGTGGGAACAGGCTGGAACGCTGCGATAGAGGCCACATTCAATATCCGACCGGACTGCCTGGACACCATATCAGGGGAGGAAGTTCGCCAGGATGTCGGTCAGCCCGACGACATTCAGGCTCAGCATGCGCTGGTGATCTTCCGGCGCCATATCCACAAACGTCCCGTGCTCCAGCACGCCGGCATTGTTGACCAGGATATCCACCTGCTGCCCCTCCCGGTGCAGCGCCCTGGCGAGGCTTTCCGCACTGCCGGCCTGTGACAAATCCGTCGACCGCACACTCACCATCACCTCGTAATCACCGACCAGTTCATCCGCGAGCATGTCGAGTTTATCGGCGCTGCGTGCCACCAGTATCATGTCGTGACCGTGCTCGGCGAACACCCAGGCCAGGGCCTCCCCGATACCGGAGGAGGCGCCGGTGATCAGTACAGTTTCCTTGTCCTCTCCCATACCGCACCCCCAATGATCGAGTGAAATATCTAGCGGATAAACCCGGGATCGGAGTTCAGGTACAAGCGGATAGGCCAGTTGGTGTCCTTGCCCAGGCGGATTACCAGGCCGTAATTGTCATTGTCATAGTCATCCAGCCATTCGTAGCTGATGTCCAGGGGCTCGGGTTTTTCCGGCTTTCTGCCGATCACCACCACTTCCTCGATTGCATCCGGGTGACTGATGGCCGACTTGGGAATAGCCAGGGTGATCTTTTGGGTGTCCGCGGTATCGCCGTCCTCGATTTCTCGAAGCTCAGCACCGAACGCCTCATCGCGAGAGCCCCTGACCAGCTCCATCCAGTCGGATTCCAGCATGGTGTTGTCCGGCTGGGCTAAAACAGGCAGGGCTAGCAGCAGAAAAGCACAGACTATCGATTGCCAGAAGTTGTCAGGGCGCATAGTGAATCCTCGCTGTAAGTGTATTAACAAGTGCCAATACCATGAGAATAGCCGAAAAACCCCATCGGACAAACCCGCGCAGCAGGCCGCCCGCTATATTGTTACAGAAATCGCCGCAATAAAGATATGATACCAATCAATTCCATACGCCCCGGCAATGCCTGATAATAAACTGATCACCGTAATAGAGATACCAACATGAGCAACGCTGAACAATTTGAGTACTGGAACGGGGAAGCCGGCAAGCGCTGGGCGCAGGAAGACGAAACCATGGCGCGACTGTTGCGCCCGGTCAGCGCGGCCCTGCTGGATCATGCCGGGGTAGAGGAATGCCGCAACGCGCTGGATATTGGCTGCGGCGGTGGCAGCCAGACCATGATGCTCGCCGAGCGGCTTGGGCCAGGCGCCAGCGTGCTGGGCGTAGACATTTCCGAACCCATGCTTGAGGTGGCCCGCAGTAAAACCGCCGGGGCCGGTGAAAATAGGGCGGATGTCGCGTTTCTACAGGCAGACGCCGCCACCCAGAGCTTCGAGACAAACGATTTCGACCTGGCATTTTCCCGCTTTGGTGTGATGTTCTTCGACGACCCGCGGCTGCCTTCAGCAATATACGTCAATGCCCTGCGGCAGCAGGGTCATCTGGCTTTCTGTTGCTGGCAGGCCCTGAAAGACAACGACTGGACCCGCATCCCCCTGCAGGCGGCCCTGCAACACCTGCCACCGCCCGAGAAGCAGGACCCACACGCCCCCGGCCCTTTCGCCTTTGCCGACCCGCAGCGCGTGGAGGGCATACTACAGTCAGCCGGTTTCCGCGATATTGCGGTAGAATCATTTGCCAGGGAGATTCGTTTCGGCGAGGCGCCGACACTGCCCGAAAGCGTGAGAAAACTGGCTATGATAGGGCCGGTCAGCAGACTGCTCGCGGGCCAGGAACCGGCGGTACTGGAGCAGGTATTTACCTCTATGGAGGAGGCACTGGCGCCCTACTACAGCGAGGGCGCCCTCAATCTCCCTGGGGCCATCTGGTTTGTTACCGCGACAACCGATTAAAGGACTGACCATGAAATTTCTGCGCAAACGCATTCTTCACCTGAGTGATATACCCGGGGACATCGATTCAGTTGTCACCGTTGATGAGAAGAAGGAAGTCGACCCGCAGCTGATTGGTATGGCGCAGGACGATGTCGATGAGATATGGCACAGAATCGTCAAACTGTACAAGACCGGGGTGCATCCCGGCATCTCGGTCAATATCAGGCATCGGGGTAAAGTCCTGCTGTCCCGCGGCATCGGCCACGCCCTGGGCAATGGCCCGGACGATGGCCCGGATGACGAAAAAGTCCTGATGACACCTGCCACCCCGGTCTGCCTGTACTCCACATCCAAAGGCATCACCGCCCTGCTGATACATATGCTGGCTGAAGACGGGCTGATCCAGGTGATGGACCCGGTCGCCTTCTATGCCCCGGAGTTCGCCCGCAACGGCAAGGAAAATATCACCATTCACCAGATCCTGGCCCATCGCGGCGGCATACCCGGCCTGCCCGCTGACACCCCCCTGAATGTCCTGTGGGACGAGGATAAAACCTGGGAGCTGCTGTGCGACGCCAAGCCCATCACCACCGACGGCTCAAAATTAGCCTATCACGCCATTACCGGGGGTTTCGTACTGGAGAGAGTAATCCGGCAGGTCACTGGCGATAACATCAACGCCTATATCGACAAAAAAATCCGCCAGCCCATGGGTATGGAATACTTCACCTACGGCATCGAATCTGAAAAGCTGGCGAGACTGGCCCCGACCTACGCTACAGGCCCCCGGCCGGGCTTCTTATTGAGAGCATTTCTCAAGCGCGCCCTGGGTACACCGGATATTATTTCGTTGGAAAGCATGTGCAACGATCCGCGCTTCCAGGAGGCGATCATTCCCGCGGGCAACCTGATCGCCACTGCCGAAGAAGTATCGAGCTTCTTCCAGATGATGCTCAACGGCGGCAAATGGGGCAGAAGGCGTATTTGTTCGCAGAGCACCATCGCCAGGGCAGTGCAAGAGTTTGGCAACCGCACCGTCGACCAGACGCTGATGATACCGATGCGCTTCAGCGCGGGCCTGATGCTGGGCGATGAGCCCTTCGGTATCTGGGGTCCCAACAGCAGCCATGCCTTCGGGCACCTCGGCCTGATCAACAAATTCGCCTGGGCCGACCCCGAAAGAGAGCTGTCGGTGTCACTGCTGACCACCGGCCTGCCGTTGATAGCGCACCACATCCTGCCGTTGGTGAATGTGATTCGTGCCATTGGTAATCGCACGCCTAAAGTGTCAGACCTGCAGCCATTCGCCCTGAGTACCGCTTGACGCAATAGCGCTTGAACGTTCAGGTGACGCCAGGCTTTATTGTTCGTGCTCTATGATCACCGGCCCCTTGTCATGCTCCAGACTTCGGCTTGAATCCACCGCCAGCCACAGGGCGCGCAGCATATTCACCGCCGCCATACTCAAATGCTTTTCAGCGGCATCCAGGGCCAGCTCCGCGGCCTGCTGCTTTTGCTCACCATTCAAATGGGCGGTCTTCTGGCTCATTTCCATGTCAACATCGGCCATAAGCGCCTGGATCTCCCGGGCTACCTCATCTGAAGCCTGGCGGATTTCAGCCATGACCTGCTCGAAATCACCGGGCATCGCCAGCATGGCCCGGGTTCCTCTGTAGGTCATACGGGCCGGTAGTGTCGCCAGGTCAAAACCCAGTGAAATCATTTTTCCAATCATTCCGGATATCCCTGTGTGAGGTTAAAACGGGGCGATTATAAGGCCAGAGGGCCAAACTGTCGCAATTTATTCTGCGGGGGAGTCGAATGGCGCCTGATCGCGCCTGCCGCGCAGCCAGTTGAGCCCCCGCAGCACGCCGGGGCGCAGCACCAGCCAGCGCTCCAACTGGTATTTCCCGGGAAAATTCATTAATAACAGGCCGATTAGCAGGGTCAGCAGACCCTGTCCAGGCGTCACCAGCATCACCAGCCCCAGCAGCACCAGCAATGCCCCCAGTAAGTTCTTGAGAACACCCAGAACCAGCGCGAACACTGGCTCATCGGCGGATTCGCGCCACACGGCACGCCGCGGGCGGGAAAAATAATCGTGGGGCAGGCGGGTCACCACCCAGGGCACACCGATAATCGTGCCAATCACTGCCACCAAGGACAGTCCGGTCCCCCACAACAGCAGTTGTTGCCAGTCAAAGCCAAGATCCATCGTACCATTCTACCTCGTGAATGACTGTCACAACACAGGGACAGTCGCGATCTTTATTTAGCCGGAAGGGCATGAGATCATCGCAGGCATTATGCCCACATACCTCCACCATGTGCGTTTGTGCCTGCTGTTCACCTGCCTGGCGCTACTGGGTGCCTGCAGTTCCATTCTGCGCAGCCCCGTACCCGAAGATATCCATCTGCAGGTCAGCATTCTGGGCAGGCAGGACCTGCGCTTCTGGGGGGATCAACAGGAACGGCAGCAACACCCCGCCTTTGCGCTGCGTAGTGACGCGCCACTGGAGGAAAACTACGGCGGCATCATGCATACCGAGCACCATTACCTGGCGATCTCCGGCGGCGGTGCCGAAGGTGCCTACGGCGCGGGGGTGCTGGCCGGCTGGAGTGAAAAGGGAACCCGACCCGAGTTCACCATGGTAACGGGCATCAGCACCGGGGCCCTGACCGCCCCCTTCGCCTTTCTGGGTTCCGCCTACGACCAGCAATTGCGTGATCTTTATACCACGCTCGACACTTCCAGCATTTTTAACCGGCGCAGCATATTCAGGATTATCCGCGGCGACTCGGTAGTGGACAGCGCGCCCCTGTCGCGCATGCTCGAAAAGCACATCACAGACCAGCTCATTGCAGAAATCGCCCGGCAATACCGCCGCGGCAGATCCCTGCATATTGGCACTACCAACCTGGATGCGGGCCGTCCGGTGATCTGGAATATCGGGCGTATCGCCGATAGCGGCCATCCGGATGCCCCGGACCTTATCCGCCAGATACTGCTCGCATCCGCCTCCATACCCGGCGTGTTTCCACCGGCCTATATCCGGGTGCAGGGTCCCGATGGCAGAACCTATCAGGAGATGCATGTGGACGGCGGCACCTCATCGCAAATGTTCCTGTATCCGTCGCGCACCAACTGGGCGGCGCTGATGAAATTGCTTGATGTGCGCGGAACTCCCACCGCTTATTTGATCCGCAACTCCCGGGTCCAGCCCGACTATGTCCAGGTCCGGGCGAGGGTGCCCGATATCGCCGCCAGATCGGTCGCGTCATTGATCCGCACCCAGGGTATCGGGGATATCTACCGTATTGCGGCGATTACCAATCGGGACGGCGTGAATATCAAACTGACCTGGATACCAATGACCGCGTTAAGGAATCCCGGCGACGAGGTGTTCGACCCCGAGTACATGTCAGCCCTGTTCGACTACGGCCACCAAAGAGCCCTCGACGGCTCGGCCTGGAGCACAGTTGATATCAACAAGCTGGTGGAGGTAGACGACCCCTAGCCTAGTGGCCTTTACCGCCCAGCTTCTTTAACATGCGCTTTGCCAGTGGCCTGGCGATAAGGCTCAGCGCCTTTATCTTCCAGCTGTCGGTGGGGGTATTTTCTGCCGAGGCAAAGCGTTCCAGGTTTAGTTCCTTACGCACGCCCGTACTCAGCGCGGCGGACCGGGTATCCAGCGGAATGCCGGTGCTGTCCGCGATACGCACCATGCGCTGAAAATTACCCGCCACGGCGGCAGCGTCAACCACAACGGCGGCACCCGCCTCCTGCTCCAGCACCTGGCGGGCTTGCAACAGCGCGGTTTCGTCGCGGCGGGCAATCGCCTCGGCAAAGTTCATCAGGGCTTTGGCGTGAGCGACGTCACCAACGGTGGCGGCTTCATCACCATTGATCATCTGCAGATTCACTGAGGATTGGGAAATATCGGCACTCAGACTGAGCATCGTGGCATGTGAGGTAGTTCAGTAAAAGCACTCGCTGATGGACGAGACCCTCCCGGCGACGAGTTCGATCTGCATGCGGTTGATGGCGCGCCCGTTATCGCCGGTATACTGCATCATCTTGTCCATGGACAGGTACTGCGCAGCGGCGACGCCCTGCCAACCGCGCAAGGCGTCGGGCACAAGACTAAGGGCGCGCAGCACATTGGCGGTGCGACCATTGGCCCACAGGTCCGCCTCCTTACCGGTCGCACCATCGGCGGGCAGCATGGCGACAAAGCCGGTGCCGTGCCCGGCCTGGGAAGGACGATAATGATCGGGTTCCCCGGCGACAGGTTCCGGCAGAGCTTCCGGCCCCAGCCCCAGGGAGCGGTTGAACTCGTCGATGCTGAATACGGTCACCGCAATCCCCACCAGTTCAACATACTGCTCTTCACTGAGTCCGTGAGCGGTATTGTCCTGGATATAGGCAGCGGTAATACGGGATTGATCGGTAATGACCCGGTGTACCGCATCCACCACTTTTGCATCGAGCAGGTCACCGCTGAGGTGTTCACCGGCCAGCGCGTAAGTTGATAAGGCCTGCTTGCGCTCGGCGCAGAACGGGCATACCAGGGCATGGCGTACTTCCGCGGCAATGGCAACCCGCTCAGCACCACTGAACCAGTTGCCCGGCCGGGCCAGATCCTGCCAGTACTGGCGATAAGCATCAGCCAGATCCTGGCGAATGGGGTAGTTGCTGTCCTGGTATTGGTAGTAAGCCATGGGTCATTTTCCACGCGATCGCCAGGGAGTCTAGAAGGATTTGCGCTGCACTACAAATACAAAAGTGCAAATGCTACAGTGCTAGCCCATCCAGCACCCGTGCACTTTCTCCTATGAGCGAAAACTGCGGCAAACTCCCGCCAGACAACCCCCACCGGCACCTGCCCGGCGTGGACGCCCTGCTCAAACAATGTCCCGAATTGCTGGCCAGTTGGGGGCATGAACAACTCACCGCGGCGCTGCGCGCGGAATTGGCCAGCCTGCGGGCCCGTATCGATGCGGGTGAACAGATCGAGATAAGCCCCGCCGGCATCAGGCAGGCGGTCGCAAATCAACTTGAGCTCGATCAGCAAAATACCCTGAAAGCGGTGTTCAATTTAACCGGCACCGTATTGCACACCAACCTGGGGCGGGCCTCATTGCCGGAGGAAGCGATCGACGCCGTGGTCTGCGCTGCGCGCTATCCGTCCAACCTGGAGTTTGATCTCAATACCGGTAAGCGCGGTAAGCGCGAGGATCATATAGCGTCGGTGCTGTGTGAACTCACCGGCGCGGAGGCGGCCACGGCGGTCAACAACAACGCCGCGGCCGTGCTGCTGGTGCTCAACACACTGGCACTGGGCAAACAGGTGCCGGTGTCCCGCGGGGAACTGGTGGAAATCGGCGGCTCCTTCCGTATCCCCGAGGTCATGCAACGCGCCGGCTGCACGCTGCTGGAAATTGGCGCCACCAACCGCACCCATTTAACGGATTACCAGCGGGCGATTGGCCAGGACACGGCCCTGTTACTGAAGGTACATACCAGTAACTACCGGGTTGAAGGCTTTACCAGCGAGGTTGACGAAAGCGAGCTGGCTGCCCTGGCCCAAAGGCACGAGCTGCCGTTTGTTATCGACCTGGGTAGTGGCAACCTGGTGGATTTTTCTGCGCTGGGGCTGCCCAAAGAACCGACCGCCGCAGAGGCCA
>PVMK01117874.1_pt1 | contig 14118 bp, 14 predicted proteins | sample 1853481 | NCBI WGS metagenome assembly PVMK01 (sample SAMN08533507, study PRJNA380276) | Marine sediment metagenome, whole genome shotgun sequencing project. | reverse complement strand
AAGCTGTTCTTGATATACTGGATCAATCTCGTGGACTTGGCCGGATGGAGGATTTTTATAAAAAACTAAAAAACTGGGCAGATGTGCTGTTTCTGACATCGACCTCAATTTTGAATAATAGCACTGAAGAAATACTCGCAAATGTTCATGCTAAGGTAAAAACCATCATGCTGGGCCCCAGCACACCGATGGTTGCAGAGGCCTTTGATCACCTCCCCGTGCACATGCTGGCCGGCACGGTCCCGCTTGACAGAGAAAACGTCATTAAAGCGGTTCGCCACGGTATGGGCACCCCGGTGCTTCACAGATTCAGCCGCAAGTCTTATTTATCTCTAAGATAGTGTCAGGTCCCCCAAATATATTACAAAAGTCGTGCAGTATATTTTAGTTCAGTTGAATTCTTTAAACAACACAATGTCTATGGTTTCAACGAACAGAGGACAGAGAACAGAATACAGAGGACAGAAGGGCCGCTTTATCTTCCATTTTTTCCATCTGTCATCTGACCTCTGACCTCTGTCTTCTGCTACCTGACACCCGACACCTGACACCTGACACCTACTTTTTCCTGACACCTGACACCCGAAACCTACTTATTCCTGACACCTAAAATAAAACGAATTAACATTAATAAACTCAATCCGTATTTTATAAATTACTTGTGGGACACGACACTGCCAAAAAAATTCCCTTGACCAATCTGCCACAATGTGGCAATTATGGGGACATCCCGCATTGGTCTCGGTTATAGTGGATCCTGCGTAGAATTCCTGCCATTCTTAAACGTCAAAACCACCTCTTGAATGAGGATGTTTATGGGTTCCAGCAAATATCGATTCATATTTAAAAACAACCTTTTTATATTAAGCCTGGTGATATCCGCCGGTCTGTTTTTCCTGTATGCCTGCGGCGCTGAAACCGATATTCGGGTGGTGGATTTTTCCAAAACCGTGGTTGTCGAGCAGCCGGGAAAACAGCCGTCGGACAATCCTTCTTTCAGAGTGGCTGTAGCCGCCATGATTTCGCCCAAAAGACACCTTTGTCTATTACCGGCAGCTTTTAGACTATATCGGCAGCCACCTGGGCAGAGACGTCCAGCTCATTCAGCGTAAAACCTATGGTGAGATAAATGAATTGCTGGGCAAAGGCCAAATTGATTTAGCCTTTATCTGCTCGGGGCCCTATGTCGACGGCAAGGAAAAATACGGATTTGAATTGCTGGCCACTCCCGAGGTTCAAAAAAGCCATTTTTATCAATCCTATTTGATCGTCAACCAGGCCAGTCAATTCCAAGGTCTGGAAGATCTCAGGGGACAGGTTTTTGCGTTTACCGATCCGGACTCCAACACCGGTAAGCTGGTTCCCACCTATTGGATCAGCCGGATGGGTGAGCACCCCGAAACGTTTTTCAGCAAAACAATTTACACTTACAGCCATGACAACTCGATCCTGGCGGTCGCCAAAGCGCTGGTGGACGGTGCCGCCGTCGACGGTTTGATATGGGAATATTACCAGCGAAAAAATCCGATTTTCACCTCCAAAACCCGCATTATCCGTAAATCAGAACCCTATGGCATTCCGCCCATTGTCGCATCCCGTTTTTTAGCACCGGATTTAAAAAATCGTATCCGCCAGGTGCTTTTTTCCATGCATCGTGATCCGCGCGGGCAAAACATTCTTAATGAATTGATGATCGATCGTTTCACCCCCACCCGGGATGAATGGTACGACAGCATCCGCAATATGGAACTGAAGATTGCGTCGTTGGAGAATTAATTTTATGCGGCTTCAAAGTCTAAAAAGCAAACTACTTCTGGCGGCATCGTTGCTGGTTATCGGCAGCGGGTTGCTCATCTCGATACTGGTGACCCAGCGGTACAGCAGCAGTCTCTTCCAATCGATGTCTGCCCAGGCCGAAAATTTGGCCCATACAATAGAGCTCGATGCCACCGACAAGATTCTGACCAACGACCTGGTCGCTCTCCAGAAAATGCTGGATTACAAGATTCGCAGCAACCCCATGGTCGCCTATCTGTTTATTATCCGGGACAACCAGGTTCTGGCGCATACATTCAGCCAGGGAATTCCCGTTAGAGCTGCTTGAGGCAAATGAGGCCATCCTGGATAATTACGGCAATTATCAGGAAAATTGTGTCCACCGAAGGGGAGCATTATCTCGACATTGCCTGGCCGATATTTTCGGGAAAAGCCGGGACTGCTGCGCCTTGGCGTCTCCGAGAAGCCTTATCGGGATCAGGTTGCCCAATTGTGGCTGCAGATGAGCGGGATTACGCTTGCCATTCTTCTGCTGGCCCTGGGTGGAAGTCTTCTGTTTATAAAACGGATAACCGGCCCGCTGGCCGTACTGGCCAAAGCGGCGGAAAAAATCGATGAAGGTAATCTCGATGTTAAGGTTGAATTGAAAAGTAAAGACGAAGTCGGAAAGCTGACCGCTGCTTTCAACCACATGGTTGCCCGCATCAAAGACTACACCCAGCGGCTCAAAGAAAAAACCAGCGAACTGGACCGCGCCCACCGGCAAACACGCACCTCATTTAGCATTGCCCAGGAAATCGGGGCGCTGACAAATCTGCGGGATGTCTGCCGGTACCTGATCAAAGAACTGCAGGGCATTGTAACCTGCAAAGATATGTGTATGCTGGTTTTTAGCAGCAACCGTGAAAATATCTTCCTCCAAACTGAAAATGCAGCGTTAACCCTGGATAAAGCCTCCTCTCAAAAAGCGGCTGAGTTTTTGTCCGGAGTTAAGAAAATGGAATTTGTCGAAGCCGATCCATCCAATACATTTTTTCTGCCGGATGTTTTTCAAGCCGTAGAAAGGTTCGTGACCTACCCGCTTTATCATGAGAATCAACTTCAGGGAGCCCTTGCTGATCGCCTGTCCCGGGAATTGTGTGTGCGTCACCAAAGAACTGGATATTATTGACCTGATATTAAACCAGACCGCAGGGGCGATTCGGCGCTCGGTGATCCACGAAGAAGAAATTCGCGAGCTGAGGACCCGTATTGAACATACCGCCGAATTCAGCGGGATCATCGGCAAAGACCCCCAGATGCAAAACATCTATCGATTGATTGAAGATATCGCGCCTACCGATGCCACGATTCTCATCCAGGGAGAAAGCGGAACCGGTAAGGAGCTGATCGCCCGGGCCATTCATCGGCAGAGCCCGCGCGGGGATAAAGCGTTTATTGTGATCAACTGCTCGGCCTATCCGGCGACCCTTCTGGAAAGTGAACTTTTCGGCCACGAAAAAGGCGCTTTTACCGGCGCCATTCGGCAGAAAACCGGACGCTTTGAACAGGCTGACGGCGGTACGGTATTTTTAGACGAAATTGGAGAGATCGCTCCTTCGGCCCAGATTAAACTGCTGCGGGTTCTGCAGAGCCAAAAATTTGAGCGGATTGGCGGCGAAAAAACCCTTGCGGTAAACGTCAGGGTGCTGGCAGCCACCAATAAAGATCTTATTCAAGAAGTAAAAAAGGGCAGTTTCAGAGAAGACCTTTTTTATCGGCTCAATGTCATTCCGATCCAACTGCCCCCATTAAGAAAGCGTCGCAACGATATCCCGCTGCTGGCCCGCTATTTTTTACGCCGCTTTGCCGTTGAACAGAATAAAGAAATACAGGATTTCAGCTCGGAAGCCATGCGGTTGCTTCTGGATTACCCCTGGCCGGGTAATGTTCGCGAACTGGAAAACAGTATTGAGCACACGGCCGTTTTAGCCAAACGAAGCACTGTTGAAATTTCGGATCTGCCCTCTGCAAATCGCAATGGCGCTCCGTCTGTTTCTTCGGAAAGCCCCGGGGACGATCCTTGAAAATGAAATAAAATTGCTCCAGGAAGTGTTGGAGGAATGCAGCTGGAACAAAAAAAAGGCGGCCTTACAGCTAGGGGATCAGCCGCAGTACGCTTTATGAAAAGCTAAAAAAATATCAGATTTTGAAACCGACTATTCATTAAAAAGCCGGCACAACATCAATTACCACAATGTGGTATTTTTTGCTTGACCCTGCTTCTCAGGGATGTTAATTCTCGGTTGGGTTGTTTTTTGCTTCAAAAGCGAAGCAATCTAACCCACGACCCATAATAACACGTTAGCATGAATAGGAACGAATTTAAAAAATACCGCAAGCGGCTGGATAAAACCCAAAAACAGATGGCCGAACTGCTGGGCACATCTTTAAAAGCCATTCATAGTTATGAGCAGGGCTGGCGAAGCGTGCCGGTGCATGTCGAACGTCAGATTTTTTTCCTGGTATCCAGATTAGAACTAAAAGGCAAAAAGCAAAAGCCGTGCTGGCTTGTAAAAAAGTGCTCCCCTGAACAAAAACATAGCTGCCCGGCCTGGGAGTTTGGAGCCGGCGATCTTTGCTGGTTTATTAATGGGACCGTTTGTGAAGGTACGGTTCAGAAGGATTGGAAAGAAAAGATGAAGATCTGTCGATCCTGTGAGGTTTTTAATTCAATATTATAGTTTTTTGTTCCTCTCCCTATGGCCTTCTCCGAAGAGGAGAGGGTTTTTTTTTGATAAACTTGATGGGCCTCACGCAAAGTCGCAAAGACGCAAAGTTAGATTAAAATGATTAATTATAAGCCTTTCACTTAGTGGGCTCAGCAGATTGACGTGAGGCAAGAAAAGGATTAAAGTCATGAAATCAAAAAAAATTGCAGCCCTGCCACTTAATTTTTCTGAAGTCCTGCCAAAAGTTGCGCAAAGAATTTTAGCATCATGCAACCCCGGAAAATGTTTCCAGCACCTGGATTCAAGTCCCATTCCTTCCAGAAATGCCGCCGCCCATATTATTCATAAGGCCCGACGCATCCTTTTCCCGGGGTATTTTACACAAAATGTACTGGCACCCTCAAATCTGGAGTATTGCCTGAAGCAAGAGATGACCGAGCTTTATAAAGCGCTTGCGAATCAGATTGTTTTAGCCACCCAGCATGATTGCCTGCGTTACGATCAGCCTTGCACAGAGTGTAGCGAATCGAGTCGCAAAAAAGCGCTTGAATTCGTGCAGGCTTTGCCCGGACTCAGAGAAGTGCTGGCAACAGATGTCCGGGCCGCCGTGGACGGCGATCCGGCTGCCAAAAGCCATGATGAGGTCATTACAAGCTATCCGGGGCTTTTTGCGATTACCGTTCAGCGAATTGCCCACGAACTGTACAAATTGAAGGTACTCCGACTGCCGCGGGCCATAACTGAATATGCCCATAGTTTTACCGGTATTGACATCCATCCGGGTGCTAGAATCGGGAAAAGTTTTTTCATTGATCACGGAACCGGCGTCGTGATTGGGGAAACGACCGAAATTGGAAATCGCGTCCGACTTTATCAGGGGGTTACTCTAGGCGCACTATCAATGCCGAAAGAGGCCGTAGAACGTTTTCGCGACAAAAAACGGCATCCTACCATTGAAGATGATGTGATCGTATATTCAAACACCACGATCCTGGGGGGTGAGACGATTATCGGAGCACGCTCAACGATCGGCGGAAATGTCTGGATCACAGAGAGTGTACCGCCGGACACCAAAGTGTATTTAAAGAAACCCGAACTGATTTATTCAGGAAACGGACGCCGTTCATCTATCAAGGTGCAGAAAAATAAGATTACGTCTCTGTTTAAAAGTAAAAAAAATGCCCGCGGCTGCTGACCATTGACCATTCACCATTAAGACACCCCAAGTATGTGTTTGCGACCGAAAAATGTGTCCGGAATCCGTACACAGCTAACCTTTTAATATTAATAAGAATTAATCATATCACTGGTTTTCCTGTCTGTAATTCGTACAGATTAATGATCATCCTGCCTGTAAATCACCCCTGTACTAAAGATAAATTTTCAATCTCCCTTTTCTCTTAAAATTATTTTTTGCATAAATTTCAATTGCTTAAATTCAATCCGGCCCAACAGATGATCCCGAATTTAACACCTGACAATTGAAAGGGCCCGTTGTGGCATACTCATTGCTACGTTGTGGTACTGAAACCTTTGATTTCTTCTTGTCCATTTCCTGCCGGATTCGTTCAAGGAGCCCGTAAGCGAATGAAAAAATCAATTTTGGTGATAGATGCAGATAAAGATCAGTGTCGGGGGCTCTGCGAACTGCTGGAAAAGGGTCAATTTAAAGCAATGCCCCTATTTTCGACTGATACTTTGGAAAAAAGCATCAAAGAAACCGGATGCCAGGCAATTTTTTGGGACATTGACACCGTCCCGGCTGACAATCGAACCATAAGGGATCTCACCCTAAAATTTCCGGGGGTTTACTTTTTTTGCCTGTCGGGTCACCGGTTTCACCCCGAGCTAAAAGACGCTATCTGCTACCACATTTATGCCTGTATCAACCGGCCGGTTGATCCGGATGAACTTTTTTACTGGTTAAGGAGCATTGAGGAAAATGAGGCAGACCCAAAATATCAACCGGAAGCCTAATTTCAAAATCTTCTTCAGAATCCATATCTTTGCCGCCCTGATCACCCTGGTTTTTTTCGGTGCGGCCCTGGGAGCCGAACCGAGTTTACAGTCTAAGTTCGAACTCCCGCCTCCCGATGTTCCGCAGCCGCAATTGTTTTGTGGATATTGCCACGTTTTGACCTATCCGGAGATCGTCCAGAAAGGGTACGATCTGTGGAAAAAAGGCAAACACAGCAAGTTTGGCTGCGTGGAATGCCATTATCCTCCAAAGGAAGTGGCTGGGAAGCCGTCTGTCCCCAAGACCACCGTCGAGCTTAAACCCAGCCACATTCCTAAAAAACCACCCGCACGGTTTTCTTATCTTCAACTGGGCGGTGAAACCATCATGACACGGCCGCGAGTACAGGACGCCAATTGTATGACCGCTGCCTGTCACGGCAAACCGGACGATCAATTCAAAACCAAAAAGATCAAGTTCACCGAAAAGGTCGCTTTCGTCCACGAACCCCATCTGGATAAAAAGAAACAGATCGAGGGCCAGATGGTCACCTGCACATCCTGCCACCAGCACGAAACTGAAACAAAAAAATTCGAGGTCAGCCAACAATCCTGTCACCTCTGTCATTTTAAAAATGTCAAATTCAACCAGGACCGCGGCCGCTGTGAACTCTGTCACGAGCTGCCCCAAAAGCCGATTCAAACATCAGGCGAAAAACCCATCACCCATCAGGTCCTAAAAGATGCCAAAATTTCCTGCGGCAGCTGTCACTATGATGTCATCCAGGCCTCCGGGCGCGCCAAGTATGAAGCCTACTTCGAAAAAGGCGTGCTCAAAACCGCCCTTGTGATAGGTGCCGGCGACATCAAAAAAGGAAATTGCTTCGCCTGCCACGACCAGACCAAAGCGCTTAAAGAAGTCGGCAACAAGAAGCTGATGCATCAAAAGCATGTCACCGTCAAAAATGCGCGCTGCTTCGACTGTCATCAGGTCATCAGGCATAAAAAGTCTGTTGTCGATCAGGCTGTGGCGGCCAAAGCAGGCCTTAAAAAAACCGAAGTTCAGAAACCCATGAGCGAGCGCTTCATAACAGACAGCTGCCTGGCCTGTCATCCGGGACCCCACCAGCTTCAACGTCAGCTGGCTGAGGGTTTGAAACGCAAAGATGTGCCCGCAACACCGGGTTTTCACTATAAAGCCCGGGCCACCTGCCTGGCCTGCCATCTGGAACGGCAATTCACCAAAAAAGGAACGCCGGTTTTGATGGCTTCGGCCAAAACGTGTGCCGGTTGCCATCCGGGACGCCAGAAGCTGCTTAAGGACTGGAAGACCGATCTTGAAAATGGGATCAAAGAGACATTGGAGGTGCAAAAAGAGGCCCTGGATGCCTTGTCCGCCGCCAAAGCGAAGCTTGCCAAGCCCAAACTGGCTGAAGTGCGGAATATGCTGAAGCAAGGACAGCAGAATCTTAAAATGGTTCAGTTCGGTAACGGGGTCCACAATAAAAAATACGCTCTGTATTTACTGGATGCCGCCATGATCCGTTTTGAGGATGTTCTCGACTATATCGAAGAAAACCAAAAACCATAAATTAATGAGCAAAGGAGGCAAAGTATGAGTGACAAAAAATCCTTAACCAGACGCCAGGTGCTCAAAGGAGCCGGCGCAATTGCTCTCACCGGTGCTGCCAGCGTTGTTCCTGCCAAGACGGCCTTAGCCGCAAGTGGGAAAGCACCGCGCTGGGGGTTTATCGTCGACCTGCGGCGCTGCACGGGTTGTCGTTCGTGTACCGTGGCCTGCAAGGCTGAGTTCAATGTTCCTTTAGGTGCATTCCGGGCAGCGGTCTACGACGAAATCGTCGGCACGTACCCCAAGGCCGAGAAACTCTATCTGCCCCGGCTGTGCAACCATTGCGAGGGCAACAAGGAGGACGGGGTTCCGCCGTGTGTCAAAATCTGCCCCGGAGTATCCCAAGGGCCGCAAAAAGTTCACCACGCCTGAAGGCAAAACAATCAGATACCGTTATGGCGCAACCTATAAACGCCCGGACGGTGTGATTCTGTACGATAACGATCTGTGTGTCGGCTGCGGCAAGTGCATCGATGCCTGCCCTTATGGTGCCAGGAACTGGAACAAGCAGCTGCTTTCCGGTAAGGACAAGACCAAAAACGGCATCGTCAAATGCGACTTTTGTACCCATCGGGTCGAAAAAGGGGTGCTGCCGTCCTGCGTCAACATCTGTCCCAATAATGCCAGAATCTTCGGCGACTTGAATGATCCCAACAGTCAGGTTTCCAAACTGGTCAAGGAGTTCAAACTGGAGCAAAACCGCCAGAAAACAACCCTGCTGCCGGCGGAAAACACGGTCCCCATGATGTTTTACATTGATCCGCAGGGAGCGCTTTCAAAAATGGCCCTTGCCAAGAAGAAGTTCGTCAAGAACGAAGCCTGGCAGGATGTGATAATTTAAATAAGGAGGAGCTAAAATGAAACGAGATATAACTCGCAGAGACCTTTTTAAACTCGCCGCCGCAGGCACCGCGGTTCTGGCTTCGGGGGCTGCAGTGACTTCACGTGCCCTGGCCGGAACGGTGGACTTTGCCAAAGGCGGCAAAGATTTTTCGCCCGAAACCGGCGCGGAAAGGCAGATGATCCCCTCGGCCTGTTGGAGCTGTGTGACCCGGGATGCCATGGTCGGTTTTGTTGAAAACGGCAGGCTGGTCAAACTCGAAGGACATCCGGATTCCATTCGTGGCCGGGGTAAAATCTGTGCCAAGGGTGCCGCCGGTATCAACCAGCTTTATGACCCGGACAGAGTCCTTTATCCCATGCGGCGGGTCGGCAAAGCGCGGTGAGGGCAAATGGAAACGCATCAGCTGGGATGAAGCCCTGACCGAAGTCGCCGGCCGTTTGAAAAAGCTGCGCGATGAAGGCCATCCCGAAAAGTTCATGTTCCACTACGGCCGTATGAAAGCCTCATCCAGCAAGATCATTAAAAGCGTCTTTCTGGCGACTTACGGTACCAAAACCATCGCCGGCCACACGTCCATTTGTGAGGGCGGCAAGTGGACGGCCCAGGAACTGACCTGGGGCAAGCATTTCGACAACTGGGATTTTGACAACACCAGGTTCGTGCTCAACTTTCGGCAGCGGGGTTTTAGACGCCCACACCAACCACATCCCCACCTCCCAGAGGCTGGTGGATGCCATCGTGGATCGGGGCGTCAGATGCGTGACCTTCGATGTCAGATTGTCCAAACACGGCCGCCAAGTCTACCGAGTGGGTGCCGATAAAGCCGGGCACCGACGGCGCTGTGGCTTTGGCCATGTGTCGTGAAATCATGAACGCCGGACTCTACGACAAGGAATTTTTTAAATTCATCAAGGCCACCGCAAAACCCCAATGACAGCACCGATAAAAAGGTAGCGGCATTGAAAGTCGCACCTGGCGCAATATACACCCGCAGTGGGCCGAGAAGATCAGCGGTGTGCCGGCGGCCAAGATCAAGTCCCTGGCCCTGGAGTTCGCCAAAAGCAAAACCGGCCTGCGTCATCAGCTACCGGGGTGCGGTGGCTCATTATAACGGCAATGACACCGAGCGGGCGGTTCAGATGCTGGCGGCCATTACCGGAAACATCGACAACCCCGGCGGCCGCTGTCGGGCGGTATTTGCCAAATGGAAGTATCCCAAGGGGCCCAAGGAAAAGCCCAAAGGCAAAGCGCTCAATATCCTCAATGGGTTCAAGGGTGATGCTGCTTACCCGTCCCACGGAGCCAATCACCAGGTCCTCAAAATGATCAAAGACGGCAAGGCCGGACGGCCCGAGGTTTACATGTGGTACTGCTATACCCCGGTTTACGCCAACGGTGAGTGTCAGGAGAACATCGACATCCTTAAAGATGAAAGCCTGATTCCTCTCACCGTCTGCGTCAACGCCTACTATGACGAATCCGCAGCATTGGCGGATATAATCTTGCCCAACCCGTCTTATCTGGAGTGGTGGGATTATGAAGATCATGCATCGGCAACACAGGTTGCGGAATATTACATCCGGCAACCCTTTGTCAAACCTCTGGGCGAATCCCGTGACTTCAAGGACGTGGTCTGCGATCTGGCCAATAGAATGGGTTTTCCGTTAGGGTTTAACTCGGCCGAGGAATTTGTCCAGAAATCATGTGAAATGACCCCCGGCGTAAAAGAAGCCGGTGGATTTGAGTACATGAAAAAACACGGCGTCTGGCATGATCCCAAGGCCAAGCCCAAATTCTACGGATACAAGAAAGAGGTCAAGGCCGACGCCCTCAATAAAGAAGGCGTCATCCTGGACGAAGCCACCGGTGTTTACTGGAACTGGAAGAAGGCCAAAGTCAAAAGCGAGGCCGAAGCCAGGGAAAAAGGTTACACCAAAACCAAGGGCGCCGTTAAAGCTTATGTGGGACAGGAAATCGGCGGCAAGGTGTACGCAGGGTTCAAACCGGATAAGCTCAACAAATCCGGCTATTTTGAGCTGTATTCCGAGTTGCTGAAGATCAAAAAGTTTCCGTCCCTGCCGACCTACATGGCCATCCCCGAACACGAGAAGATGGGCTCCGGTAACCTGATTTTGACCACCTATAAGGTCCCGGTCCAGATTCACTCGCGCTCGGCCAACTGCAAATGGCTGACTGAGATCTACCACGACAATCCGGCCATGATTAATCCAATATCAGCTAAACCCCTGGGTATCAAGGACGGAGATAAGATCAAAGTCAAATCCGCGGTCGGCGATATTACCACTACCGCCAACGTGACCGAGGGGGTTGTGCCTGGCGTCGTGGCCATTTCTCACCATCTGGGCCACTGGGAGTATGGACGATATGCTTCCGGCAAAAAAGTACCCTTTGGCGCGGGCGACGATCCGGATCTCAAACTGAAACACTGGAACACATATGGCGTGCATCCGAACTGGATCATCCCCAACAAGCCGGATCCCATCAACGGTCAGCAGGCCTGGATGGATACGGTGGTTAAGGTGACCAAAGCCTAACGTCACGGAGGAGGTTCTGATGAGTCAGACGAAAAAGCACAGCTCGGCCCCTTTAGCCAATTTTCGCAGTACGATCTATGAATTTTTGGCTGCTATATATCGTCAGGAGGTCTCATCGGACCTCCTCCAACAAATTAAAGACCCCCGGTTCCTGGGGGTCTTAACCAAACTTGGAATTGAACTGAACAACGGATTTTTCAAAAAGCCCGAAAAAAAACTGCTCGAAGATCTGGCGGTGGAATATGCCCGCCTATTTTTAGGACCCGGCAAACACATTTCCCCCCATGAATCCGTCCATCACAAAAAAGAAGGTGTCCAAAGCGGCCAGCTCTGGGGAGAGTTAACCGCAGAGGTCAAAAGAATTATTGAGTCTTCAGGACTTGAGTATAAATCGGAGTTTACGGGAATGCCGGATCACATCAGTGTAGAACTGGAGTTCATGCAACAGGTCATCCTGCGCGAAGAACAGGCCTGGCAAGACGATGATAAGCAAACAGCCCTGCTTTGCCTGAAAAATGAAAAAAAATTTGTCGATGAACACCTTTTTCGTTGGGTTCCGGATTTCTGTGAAAAAGTGATCGAAACTGCTGATTGGCCCTTTTACCGGGAAATGGCCAGGTTAACCCGGAGTTTTATTGAGTTTGAAAAGGAAGAGTTGAAAAAATTAAAGGAAGATGCCGGTGAAATTTCTAAATAAAAAAATTGCCTTTATTTTGATTTACAAAACAAAAACCATTCAGGCGTCGGCAGCCGACGTAGGGGAGCTTGAGGCATGAAGTTTATAAAAGATTTATCCAAGTTGCACATCGTTCCAATGGTTATCGGACTTGTTTTCCTGATCGCCTTGGTGGTGGTGCTGGCGACAACGGTTATGTTGCGCAAAGACCTGATCCATGAGGAGTCATTGCAGCTGGCAGGCAAATACAAAGACCGCTTCGATGCAACTTTTGTCGGCTCCGAAACCTGCAAAAAATGCCACGAGCGAACCTACCTGGAATGGAAGACGTCCCTGCATTCGCGCATGCTGCGGGACGTCAAAGTCGACCCACTGGCCAACATCGGTGATTTTGAAACCCCCAATGATGTGCGCACATTTAGCGAGGAAGAGATTGCCTACACCCTGGGCAGCCAGTGGCGGCAGCAGTACCTGAAAAAAGAAGGTGACGATCTGATCGTTTTGCCGGCATCCTACCATTTTCCAACCGACAAGTGGACCTCCTATCAACCCGATCAGCCGGAAAAGCGAAAATGGTGGCCGGAATGCGCCGGCTGCCATGCAACCGGTGTTGATACGGAGAAAAAAACGTTTGTCGAAGCCGGAGTTGCCTGTGAGGCCTGCCATGGACCGGGCAGCAACCATGTCGAAGCCATTCCCGGCTTTGAGATCCCCACTATCATCTCGGCGTCACGGCTAAATGCAGGATTGTCGGCTCAGATATGCGGATCCTGTCATACCCGGGGCCGGGACAAGACCGGAAAATACGCCTATCCGGTGGATTACCAGACGCACAAAGGCGAAGCCAACCTGCGTCTGTATTTCAAGGAAGTCAGCCCGACCAATAGTGAAGAGGCGGAGTACTTTTGGCCTAGCGGCGAATCCAAGTACAGTAACCAGCAGTACCTGGACTGGAAGCAGAGCGAACACGCCAAAGTGGGAGTGGTCTGCGCCACCTGCCACAGTGTCCACCAGAGCAGGACCGGTATCACCGCCAACGTGGATGCCTCAAATCTGCTTATGGCCATTCGCTCCAAGACGCGGTTGTTCGAAGACCGGCTGTGCAAAAGCTGCCATACGACAGTGCAATACCGCTCGGTGCACCGCATTCATACCTTCGGCAGTTGCGTGCGCTGTCACATGCCGCGGGTGGCCCGCATCGGTGAGGCCGGCGACGCCCACAGCCACACCTTCCGCTTCATGTTTCCTGAAGCCACACTGAAGGCAGGCGGCCTCGACAAGCAGCCCAATGCCTGCAACAGCTGCCATCACCACAAGAACACGCCGGTTGATGCGATGGTGGGTTTTCTGGAAGCGGCTAAAAAAAATGATATGCCGAAACCCTTTCTGGTCCATGAGCAGTCGCAGGACGCGTCAAAATAAGCCGGGGAGGATTAAAAAAACAAATGTCCATGGAAAAACCTCCCGCAAAGATGAATAGAAGACGCTTTTTGAAGTTAATGGTCGGTGCTCCGGTTTCTGCCATCTTGGGCTCTGCCGGTGTCGCCGCTGCCGAGACGCAGAGATACGGAATGCTTGCTGATTCTATCAGGTGCATCGGCTGCAAACGTTGCATGTCGGCCTGCAAGCGCTGGAACAATCTGAGAGTGGAGAGGGATGAACTGGCCACTGACCGGGAAACCCATCTTAACGCTAATAACTGGAAGATAATCAATCTGCGTGCCGACACCAAAAACCGCGTCAAACGCCACTATGTCCAGTGGTCCTGCCAGCACTGCATCGAGCCGGCCTGCGTCGGCGTCTGTCCGGTGACAGCCATCAAAAAGCTGTCCCACGGCCCGGTGGTCATCAATGAAAAAAAGTGCATCGGCTGCCGTTACTGCTTTCAGGCCTGCCCCTGGAAGGTGCCCCAGTTCGACTTTGAAAAACGCGTCACCCGCAAATGCCATCTTTGCTATAACAGAACCCTG